>ONZR01000377.1_pt1 | contig 20195 bp, 11 predicted proteins | sample 1671691 | NCBI WGS metagenome assembly ONZR01 (sample SAMN06348182, study PRJEB24527) | human gut metagenome | biome: human gut; feature: ankylosing spondylitis patient; material: feces | host: Homo sapiens | place: China | collected 2015-10 | reverse complement strand
AAAGCCGGACACGTGGCCGAAGCCGAGCGACGTGGCCAGGCCCGCCTTGACGGAGCCGACCTTCAACGGTTCGCGCAGCCAGACCATGTGGTCGTCGCGCATGAGCTTCGGATCAACGCAGTCAAGGGCGGCATTGGCCGGAATCACGCCGGACTTGAACAGCTGGGTCAGACCGTTGACCTGGAAGATGCAGGCACCGCCCTTGGCATGACCGGTAAGCGTCTTCTGCGAGATCACGAACAGCGGATTGCCGTCGGCGCGGCCAATGGCGTGGGCCAACGTGTTGTGCAGTTCGGACTCGTTCGGATCGTTGGCGTTGGTGGACGTATCGTGCTTGGAAACCACGGCGATGTCGTCTGGGGTGACGCCAAGACGAGCCAGATCGCGCACCAGCTTGGAATCCTTGCCGCCCATGCCCGCTGCAAGCGCACCCAAGCCCGGAGCCGGAATGGAAGTGTGCGCGCCGTCGGCGTAGGAGTGCACGAATCCGATTACGCCGGCAACCGGCAGGCCGAGCTTCAACGCGATATCGCCACGGGTCAGCAGGATGGTGCCGCCGCCCTGGGATTCCACGAATCCGCCACGACGACGATCGTTGGCACGGGAGAAGAAGCGCGCGTCGATGCCCTTGGCGTACATTTCCTCCGAATTGGCGGTGGCGTTCATGTTGCCGAAGCCGATCACGGATTCCACACCGATGTCGTCGATCGCACCGGTGACCACGAAGTCGGCCTTGCCGAGCGCGATCTTGTCGGCACCCTCTTCAAGGGAGACGGCAGCCGTGGCGCAGGCGGAAACCGGCTGGACCATATTGCCGTAGCCGCCGATGTAGGACTGCATCACGTGGGCTGCGACAACATTCGGCAGAGCCTCCTGCAGAATGTCGGTCGGAATCTCATGGTTGAGGAAGCGATCCAAGTACAGCTTGCGCATGGAGGCCATGCCGCCGAAACCGGTGCCCTGCGTGGAGGCCACCATCGACGGATGCACCGCCTCGAGGATTTCGGTCGGCGTGAAGCCTGCGGACAGGTAGGCGTCGACCGTAGTAACGATGTTCCACAAGGCGATCTTGTCGACGTCGCCGACCATGGAAGCCGGAATGCCCCACTTGACCGGATCGAAGCCCTTCGGGAACTGGCCGCCGACCGTACGGGTCATGGCCGCGCGACGAGGCACGCGAATCATGGAGCCGGCATGGCGGGTCACGTTCCATTCGCCGGATTCCGCATCGGCCGCGAAGCTGGTGTGCGCTTCATCAAGCTTGACGTACTCTTCGGCAATCTCACGAGTCGGAACCGAGAAGGTCACATCGTGGTCAAGGAACACCTCGGCCTCTTCCTCGTCGGTGCCGTCCTTGTAGTCGTTGCCCATGCCTTCGTCGAACGGACGCACGCCGGAACGGGCCACGACCTCGTCATGGTAACGTTCCGCGATATCCTCCTCAGGCACGAGGTTGCCATCAACGTCGTACCAGCCCGGCTTGGGGCTGTCGTTCCACGTCAGCAGGCCCATATTCCATGCCAGTTCGAGCACCGCGCCGGCAGACAGATCCACCTGGCCGTCGGAATGGATGCCGAGTTCGGCTTCGAAACGGGTGCGGCCGGAGCCCCATGGGCCAAGTTCACCCACGGACACGATGACGATTTCGTCTTCCGGACGTGCGCTGACGTTCTGCCAATCGGCAAGATCGACCTTGGCCTGACGCGGAGCACGCGGGCTTGGCAGCGCCTTGATGAGCGTCTTGGCCGCGGTATCGGATTCGTTGCTTGCGATTGCGTTCTTGGCATTCGCCGCTTCCGCTTGGGCCGCGTCTTCCATGGCTTCCGCACGCAGTGCCTTGATGTCGATCGGCTCGTTGCCGAGTCCGCCGGTCAGATCCACGTCGAGCGGGGCCTTGGCTGCTTCGATACGGGATTCGCGGGTGGAAAGGTTCAGCAGTTCTACCGCGATTTCGGCGGTGGAATAGGTCTTCAGACCGTGACGCTCCACCACTTCGACCAGCGGATCATTGCCGCCCATCAAGCCCGTGCCGCGCACCCAGCCGATCTTCGGATGGGCGAAGGTCACACGGCTCGACCACACCTTTTCGGCGCGAGCACGGTTCACAATCGCATCAAACGCGCTCTTCACTTCGCCGTAGGCACCGTCGCCGCCGAAAATACCGCGGTTCGGCGATCCCGGCAACACCACATGCAACTTATGCTGCACATCGGTGTCGGCACCGATCTTCGCAAGTCCGGCAATCGCACGCTCAACACCCCACAGCATGAGGCGAGCCTGGGATTCGAACAGTTCGCCGGAATCGGCGAGGCTGCCATGCACCGGCGGAGCCGCGAACGGGAAGAACAGGCTCGGCTCATAAGCAGGTTTGAGAATCGTGGTGGTCGCACCGGAAGTCTTCTTCTGCACATTGCCGACCCAAGCGACCAACGCGTCCACGTCACGGTAGCTTGACAGGTTCGCAGGAACCAGCCACAACTTGGCGTCACCGGCCGCATGCTCACGGTAGGTCTGCTTGGCCCATGCCTTCACGCTTGGCTTGAAACTGTGCGAGGTGGCCACCACGGTAGCACCGCCTGCAAGCAGGCCGTTGACCACCTGGGCTGCGATGGAGTTCGGAGCCACGCCCGTCACCACGGCGATATCTCCAGCGAAACGGCTGGTTTCCGCCGATTCGGAAGCGTTTTCTCCTGCTTCGGCAGCGACACGATTGAATGCGGCCTTCAGATCCGCGTTGTCGCTCTTGCCTGCATACCAGGCGGCTTCGTCGGCAATGGTCTTGCCGAGACCGATGAAGCTACCGTTCAATGCGGATTCATCGTTGTTGTAGTAGGCGCGTGCCAGATCCTCACGTGCGGATGCCCAACGATCGTCGAACAGAATGGCCTTGCGCTCGTCAAAACGAGGTTCGACCTGCTTCGGCCAGTCAGCACCGAGTTCGGCTTCGACCGCAGCCACAACAGCCGCGTTCTCATCAGCAGTTTCTTCGGCAACCGGAGCGGCAACGCCCAGCTGGTTCAGCACGAACTTCGCCGTGGAGGCGAGCACGCCATCGGCACCGGTCACCTTGGCCGCGAACGCGTCCAAAGCGGCGGAATCAACCACAGCCCCGCCAGCTGCGCCACCAGCGCTCGGCATGGCAACGGCGATGCCCTTGTCGGCGGCAACCTTCTGCACGGCCGCATCGATCAGCGCGTTGGCAGCGGCCGCATTGGAAGCGGCATCCGTGCTCAACGAGGCAAGATCACCGCCACGAGAGCTGGCCCCCTCACGGGTTTCGAGCACGAGCGCAGCCACCACATGGGAAGTCCACCCTTCACCAAGCTGCCATGTATCGGTCACACGCTTGGTGATCTGGCCGAGCTTCACACCGGCGGCACCGAACATGCCACGCACACGGTCGCGCACGATGTCAGACAGCACCGGACCGAACGCCTTGTAGTTCGGAGCGACCTTGTTGACCAAAGCGCTCAGCGCCTTGACCGTCGCTTCGGCGGCACCGTCCACGGAAGCCACGCCCAGTTCGGAGCTGATGTCCATAAGCAACTGGTTACGGCGGGAAGACACGCCATTAGTCAGCGTATCGGTGGTATCGCTTTCGCCGATCTGATCGGGGCGAACCTTGGCCGAGTAAGCCAGCAATGTGGCGATCGCATCGGATGCCTTGAATGGAATATCCGCAACGGCGGCACCAGACGGAGCGCCAGCGGAAGCTGCGGCAACCGGAACTTCCGCAACGGCTGCAGGAGCCGCCGCAGGAGCTGAGGCAACAGCCGGAGCAGCAGCCGCAGAAGAAGCCGCAGCCGCAACTGCAGAATCGTCGGCATCTTCTTCCGGAACCAACGAATCGGAATCGGTCATATATACGCGGCCCTCATCGCGACCAACGTTGTACACCGTCACATCGCGACCGGCAAACTGTGGCAGACGCAACGTCTTGGCACCAAGATTGGCGAGTGTCGGAGCATTGCCGAGACCAACCTCAACATACTCTTCCACACCAAGACCGCCCTGCTCGGCGGAACCGAACAGCAGAGCCTGCGTCTCAATCCAACGCACCGGGGAGGCGAACTGCCAAGACAGCAGTTCCGTAAGCAGCAATCGACCGAGCTTCTGATCATCAGCAGCATAGGAATCCCAAATCTGCGGATCATCCAAAGCGGCCTGAATGCGCTCGGACGGCACGACTTCGAGAATCTTGGCTGCGAATTCCTTCGTCATTTCGAACGGAGCCGCAACCAGGTTCGGAATGTAGCGTCCGACCAAGCGACCACGGTAATCAATGGTCTGCGGCAGGAGCGCGTCAAGCTTGTCGCGGAATTCCGGCACACCCTTGCGCAGCAGCGTGGAATGGAACGGCACATCGATGCCCGGCACCAGCATGAATGCCGGCTTGCCGCCATATTCGGCTACGCGGCGGTCGGAATCGGCCTTCAGCGCCTTCAGACCGGCGATGGTACCTGCCACGGCATACTGCTGGCCAGCCAGGTTGTAGTTCACGATCTGCAGGAACTCGCCGGAAGCCTTCGACACGGATTCGACGTATTCGCGTACGCCGTCGTCGCCCACACCGAACTGGTTCGGACGCAGCGCACCCATGCGGTAGTTGGAGCGACCCTTCTCGTCACGCGGAATGAGGTGGTGCATGGTGGAACCGCGGTGGAACACGAGTTCGATCACGGTTTCCAGCGGAATCACGCCGGCGAAGGAGCTCAGGGCGTTGTATTCGCCCAGCGAGTGGCCCGCGAAATAGGCCGGCCAAATGTCGGCGCCGGCTTCGCGCAGACGTGCGGTCTGGGCGAATGCCACGGTGGCGAGCGCCACCTGCGTGAACTGGGTCAGGTTGAGCAGTCCTTCCGGATGGCGGTAGGTCACGCCGTTGGCGGTCAGTTCCTTCGGATTGTCACGCACGACGGCGAGGATCGAGAATCCAAGCTTCTCGCAGGTCACCTTGTCGGCACGCTCCCACACGTCTCGTGCGGCCGGGGACTTGGCACGCTCGTCGAGCACCATGCCCTGCTGCTGTATGCCCTGGCCCGGGTAGACGAAGGCGGACTTCGGCGCACGTACGATGGCGGTGCCACGAGACACGATATTGCCGTCGATGCGGCTGGTCACTTCGAGCACCATGCCGGAGTGTGCCACGCGTCCGACACGCTCGACGGAGATTTCCACTTCGTCGTCGAGCTGCACCATGCCGTACATGTTGTAGGTCCAGCCTGCGATTTCGTAGTGCGCACCCTTGCCGTCAAGCGCCTGCACCGCGTATTGCGCGGTTGCGGAGAGCCACATGCCGTGCACGAGCGGTGCCGCAAGACCGGAAACGGCAGCGCCACGATGCGAGGTGTGGATCGGGTTGAAATCGCCGGAAGTACGGGCGAAGGCGGTCATCTCGTGCGGAGCGGTCACCTTGACGCGGCGCAGCAGTCGGCGCGGAGTGCTTTCGATTTCCGCTTCGATTCCGCCGTAGTCCGGCGCTTCCGGCGGCAGTGCGTCGGAATATGCGCGGCCACGGATGGCGAAACGCTCGGTTTCGTTGGCAAGCACGGTGCCGTCTTGTGCGCTGTGGGTGACGTGGATGGTCACCACACGGCCGGATGCCGATTCGAAGTAGTTTTCGGCCCAGCTGGTCAGTGCGATCTGTTCGCCAGTGTGCTTGAGCAGCTCGTCTTCGCTGACTTCCAGTTCGATGAGATGGTCGAGATGCACTGCGTTGAGCAGGCCTTCGATCACCGGGAAGCCGTTGACGTATACGGATCCGAGGGCCGCGTAGATGGCGGGCCATGCCGGTCCGACGAGTGCGTCCGGTGCGATGCGCGACGGCACCAGATTGCTCGGCAGCGCGCCGCCGGTGGCCGCTTCATGGTCGAAGCCGAGGTTGGCGGACAGCGTGTAGCTGGTATGCGCCTGTCCGAACGGATGGGCGGCTTTGTCTGCCACCTGCTCAATAACGGGCATGGCGGTGAGCTTGTCGCCGGTGATGGCGGTATTGCCGATGCCCGCGGTGTCGGCAAGCATGCGGTACACGTGTTCCGGCAGGCGGTCGCGGTCGACCACCGGGAAGAGCCCGGATTCGTTGCCGTCCACGTTCAGCGGGATGACGATGTCGCGTACGGCGTGCTTGGATGCGCCACCGTCAGGATCGTTGTCCCAGTAGGTATCGAGATGAATGTCGAGATCGTACTTTTCGATGCTTCCTTCGCTGGAAATCTTGCGGATTTCGTAGTTGGCGTCACCGTTGCTGGTACCGTACGCCGGGTTTGCCATGAGATGGCCCACCCACGAGATGTTCGGGGATTTGCGAATGAATTCTTCTGCGGAAGATGCCGCGCCGAGCTGGGCAAACGCGGTTTTGTCTGCGCTTGGCGATTCGGCGGAAACGCGCTTGACCATGGCCTCTTCGAAACGGCCAAGAATGTCGGCGACCGGTTCGTCAACGGTGGTGATGCCCGCAACGGAGATCGGACCAGGAATAATACGCACGGAATCGGCGGAGTAACGGGAGTCTTCGGACTGCCACAGCTGATCCTGACCCCACCAACGCAGCAGGTCGTTGTCGATGACGGGCACGAACGGCATTGGCTTCGGGTATTCACGCACGAGCACCGGGAACCAAGCTTCATCCATCGGGGTGACGGTCAGTTCATCAGCTTGCGGATAGGCTTCGGCAAGCTTGGCGATGGCCGCATGCGGATCGGATTCCACATCGGCACGGGATGCGAACAGCGATGCGAATTCGCCGCTTTCCTTCGTGGTGACGCGGGCTTCGATACGCTGTAGCAAGTGCAGGAAGCGATCGGCATAGGTTTCATCTACCCACGGGAAAGCGAGATCGGCGAAACGCTGCGCCCATGCGAGATAGGTCATGGCCTTCAGGTCACCGAAATACGGCTTTGCGGTGGCGTTCAACGCATCGATGATTTCCTCACGGCGGCTTTCCAGCTCTTCCGGATGCTTCATCACGCGCACCAGCAGGCGTCCGCAACGCGCGGAAGAGTTTTCCAGCTCGTAAATATCGGCATGCAGGTGGCTCAGGCCGGAGGTGACTCCACCCTTGGCTTGGCCGCTCGGCACCCACTGTTCGCCCAGCGGAGCGAACGGATCGGCGTCTGCTCCCTTGGCGGGAATGCCTGGGGTGTTGACGAGCATCTGCTTGACTTCAGGGCTGGTGTGCGCCTCTTTGGCGGTCATCACGGCGGTGCCGACAAGCACGCCGTCCACCGGCATGAGCGGGCGACCGTATTCGGCGGACCATTCGCCGGTGATGTAGTCGGCGCCACGTTCCGGCGTGCCGATGCCGCCGCCGACCACGAGCACCAGATTGGCCTGTTCGCGCACTTCGGCATAGGTGCTCAGCAGCAGATCGTCCAATGATTCCCACGAATGGTGTCCACCTGCGGAACCACCTTCGACTTCGATGAGCACCTTGACCGGAGCGACGGCCTTGGCGATGCGCACCACCTGGCGAATCTGGTCGACGGTGCCCGGCTTGAAGCTCACGTACGGGAATCCGTCGGCGTTGAGAGTGTGGATGAGTTCCACGGCCTCGTCAAGTTCCGGAATGCCCGCGGACACGACCACGCCGTCGATCGGGGTGCCGCTGGCACGCTTCTTCGGTACGATGCGCTGGGATCCGAACTGCAGGTTCCACAGGTAGCGGTCCATGAACATCGCGTTGAATTCAACGGTACGGCCTTCTTCAAGCTCTTCTTCCAGCTTGGCGACATGACGGTCGAACACGCTGGCGGTCACCTGACCGCCGCCTGCGAGTTCCGCCCAGTAGCCGGCGTTGGCGGCCGCCGCCACGATTTCCGGTTCCACGGTGGTCGGGGTCATGCCGGCGAGCAGCACCGGCGCTTTGCCGGTCAGTTCGGTGAATGCGGTACGCACCTTGTCTCCGGCGGAGGTGTGGATGATGCTTGGTGCGAAGCGGGTCCAGTTCTGGGTGCGCTCCGGCAGGGTTTCCAGCGTGGAAAGCGCGCCACGATCGGCCACGGTGGAGGCTTCCACCACGCCGACACCGGTGCCTTGGGCAACGGTGGAGAACAGCTTGCCAACGGTGGTTCCCGGGCCAAAGTCCAACACCCACAGGGCGCTCGGATCGGTGGATTTCATGAGCGCACGCACGCGTGCGGCCCAATCCACATGGTTGAGCAGCACTTCGGCGGCGAGCTCGCGAGCGTGGTCGGCGTTGATTCCGCAGGATTCCGCCCATGAAACAGCCTGTGAAACAGCCTCGGCCATAAGCGGGCTGTGGAACGGCAGGGTCACGTCAAGGTATTCGAGCACCGGTTCGAACACGCGACCGCCACGCACCTTCTCTTCGCGCAGCTTGGCCTGGTGCTTGTGCTCCTTGACCACTTCCACGCCGAACGCGGCCAGATCCTCCGGGTAGCCGGAGAGCACATAATGCGTGGCGGAATTGGTGACTGCCACGGCGATCGGGCCTCGGGCACCGGAAACACGCTTGATCAGCGCATCCACCTGGGCGCGGGTGATGTCCTTGACAGACAGCTTCGCCGTGACGTGCGGCAAGACCAAGCTGACGCGCCTGACGGGTGCCGGCAACGCCGATCAGCGTGGCAATCGCAAGAATTTCATCGATTTGCGCGGAAGCGGCGTCGATGGAACCCGCTTCGACGATCGCCTGCACCATGTGCACGGCGAGCACGCCTTGGGAGTGACCAAGCACGGCAACCGGCTTGGCAACGGCGGGATTGTAGCCGAGGGAAGCAGCGTCGAGCAGCGCACCCAACTGGGCGAGAGCAATGCCCGGAACGCTGGCGGAAGCCGCTGCGGCAGCGCCAAGTCGCGCTGGATTCGGTTCGAATCCAAACAGGTCGACCGGGCGCCCGGTGGTGGCGAGCAGGTCGGCGGACACCGGGTACAGCAGGGCCTGGGCTGCGTCGGCGTGGGTATGCAGGGCTTCGTTGAGCACCGGATTGGCGCTCTGGTCGGCGAGCGTCACCGGCCATGGGGTGGATTGGCCTGCGAAGGCGAGTGCGTGCGGCTCGCTGTTCAGTCGGTCAAGAAAAAAGGTGTTCATGATGTTCCTTACTTGTTTCAAAAATCTTGCGATGTGTTCTTGCGTTTACGTTTGCTTACGATTCACCCGCGCACTTTGCGCCCGTCACAACGGCTGGTTGCCGTGGTGTTTGGTGGTTTTGCGCACGCGTTTCTTGCTGGAGAGCAGTTTGAGCGATTCGATGATGGTTTCGCGGGTTTGCTCGGGGTCGATCATGGCGTCGATTTCGCCCATTTCCAGCGATAGATTCGCGTTGACGGTGGTGCGTTCGTAGTCGGCCACGTATTTGGCTCGGAGTGCTTCGACGTCTTTGCCTGCGTCTTTGGCTTTCTGCAGGTCTTTGCGGTGGATGATGTTCACCGCTCCGGCCGCGCCGAGCACTGCGATTTGGCTGGATGGCCACGCGTAGTTGAGGTCGGCTCCGATGGCTTTGGATCCCATCACGATATAGGCTCCGCCGAAGGCTTTGCGTAGGATCACGGTGACCAGCGGCACTTGCGCGTTGGCGTAGGCGTAGATCACTTTCGCGCCGCGGCGGATGATGCCCGCATGTTCCTGTTCGGCGCCAGGCTTGTATCCGGGGGTGTCCACCAAGGTGACGACCGGCAGGTTGAACGCGTCGCACAGACGCACGAATCGTGCCACTTTTTCGGAGGAATCCACGTCGAGGATGCCCGCGTTGACGTTCGGCTGGTTTGCCACAATGCCGACCGGATGCCCGTTCACGCAGGCGAATCCCACCACTGCGGAGCTTGCGAACAGCTCGTGCACCTGCACGAATTCACCGTAGTCCACGATGCAGCGGATCACGTCGAGCACGTCGTACGGCTGGCGGTCGTTGTCCGGCACGATGGTGGCAAGTCGCTTGGCCACGTCACGGTCGGCGCGGGTTGTGGCGTACGCGTAGGTGGGCGGCTGCAGGTCGGAGTTGGACGGCAGGTAGGCGAGCACGGTTCGTGCGTAGTCGATCGCGTCGGCTTCGTCTTCGCCCAGGTAGTGCGCCACACCGGAGGTGGCGTTGTGCACATATCCGCCGCCGAGGTCGTCCATGCTGATCACTTCGCCTGTGGCCGCTTTGACCACGTCAGGACCGGTGACGAACATGTTGGAGTTTTCACGGGTCATGATGATCAGATCGGTCAGTGCCGGGCAGTACACGGCTCCACCCGCGCATGGGCCGAGAATCAGCGAGAGCTGCGGCACGAAACCGCTGGCGTCGCAGGTTTTACGGAACAGATGCCCGTATTGCGTCAGCGCGGCCACGCCCTCTTGAATGCGGGCACCGCCCGAATCGATAAGCGCGATGATCGGCACTTTCAAGTCGAGCGCTTTGTCCATCAATCGGCAGATCTTGCGGCCTTCCGCGACTCCCAGCGTGCCGCCGCGCACGGAAAAGTCCTGTGCGTATACGGCCACTTTGCGTCCGAACACTTCGCCGAAACCGGTGATGACCGCCGCTCCCGCGCGTCCGCCGTTGATGTCGCCGCCGCAGAATCGTCCGATTTCCTCGAAGGAACCGGTGTCAAGCAGCAGGTCAAGACGTTCGCGCGCCGTCAGTTTGCCTTTGACATGCTGGCGATTGCGGGCATGATCTTCCGCTTCGTGCGCGAGTTGCGCCGCACGAAGCACGGATGCGCGGATTGGCTGGGATGCGCCCGGCAGGTCGGCCGCGGAGACGGCTTCGGCCGCGTTTTTGCCGAGTCGCTCCTGCTGTTCCATTACGATCTTCACGGCTTCTTTGACGGCCGGGCTTGCGATGATATCAGTCATCACTTACCCCCTTCCATAGTTCCGTCGGTTGCGGTTCCGTCAACAGCAGCGCCAGTTGCGCCGTTTTCGCCGGCTTTCGTACCGTTCGCTCCGGTCACGTCGATGGTCATCAACGTTTCGCCGGCTTCCACGCCCGCCGCGGGTCCCACGAAAATCTTGGTGACAGCGCCCTTGACCGGCGCATACACGTAGTTTTCCATCTTCATGGATTCGAGCACGACGAGCAGGTCGCCCTTGGCCACCTGCTGGCCTTCGGCCACATTGATACGCGTCACGACGGCCTGCATCGGGCTTGCGATCACACCGGATTGGCCGTCGTTGCTTTGCTGTTTTTTCTGCGCATGATGCAGTCCCTGCCCACGCAGCGGCTGAATGGCACGTTTCGCGTCACGAGCTTTGGCACCGCCCGTCAGGTTGGCGACGATGTCGTTCGGCACGGTCAGCGACACTCTGCGATTGTTGACTTCAATGACGAAGGTTTCGCTGGATTCCTTCTTGTCGACCTCGGAAGCGCCAGACATGGACGCCGGCTGCCCGCCTTGCGATGATGCGGCTTCCTTGTTGAGGTACTTGCGTTCCAGCCATTTGGTGCTGACATCGTATGCAACACCATGTTCGGCGGTGAATTCGTCGTCGTTGAAAATCTGTTCGAACAAGCTTGCCGGAGTCGGCACGCCTTCCACCTTCAGCTCGCTCAAGGCGCGGCGCACGCGGGCCACTGCTGCCGCTCGGTCAGATGCGGTGACCACGAGTTTGCCCATCATCGAATCGAATTTCGGCGAAATGGTGTCACCTTCGACCACGCCGGAATCCACACGGATGCCCGGGCCGGACGGCCAGCGCAACGAGGCCAGCGTGCCGGAGCTTGGCGCGAGGTTCTTCGCCGGATCCTCGCAGGTCAGGCGCAGTTCAAAACTGTGTCCACGAAGCGGATGGTTCACGGTCAGTTCCCCACCGTTGGCGATGGTCAGCTGCTCGCGCACCAGGTCAAGTCCGCAGACCTCCTCGCTGACGGTATGCTCCACCTGCAGACGCGGATTGACTTCCAGGAAGTACACTTTGCCCTGTTCGGTCACCATGAATTCGCAGGTGCCAAGCCCCTCGTAATCGACGGCTTCGAACAGTCGGCGAGAGTAGGTTTCCAGCTGGTCGGTCACCTCGGAGGAAAGGAACGGTGCCGGCGCCTCTTCGACAAGCTTCTGATTGCGGCGCTGCACGGAGCAGTCGCGTGTGGAATACACGGTGAAGTTGCCGTGCGAGTCGCGGCCGCACTGCGTTTCGACGTGACGTCCTTTGTCGATGAATCGTTCCACGAAATATTCGTTCAGATCACCGCCCTGCAGCGCATCATGATTCATGTAGAAACCGCGCAGCTCGTCATCGTTGTGCACGAGCGTGATGCCGCGACCGCCGCCGCCATCGGTACGCTTAAGCATGAGCGGATAACCGTGCGTGTGCGCGAAATCCAGCAGCAATCGCATGTCGGAAATCGACTGGGAAATGCCGGGAACCGGCGGAACTTTGGCGAACGTGGCCACACGACGTGCGGTGATCTTATCCCCCAAATCCACGAGGGCTTTCGGATTCGGACCAACCCAAGCCGCACCCGCATCGATCACTTTCTGCGCGAAAGTGGCCACTTCGGAAAGGAATCCGTAGCCTGGATGCACTGCGTCGGCACCGCTGCGCTGCAGAATGTCGATCAGCAGATCCTCGTTGAGATAGGTGTCTTTATACGTGTCTCCGGAAAGCAGATATGCGTCGTCAGCCATCTGCACGTATTGTGCATGGCGATCCTGCTCCGCGTACACCGCAACCGTGGGAATCCCCATCTCACGGGCGGTGCGCACTACGCGAAGCGCGATTTCTCCGCGATTCGCCACCAGAAGTTTGTTGACATTTTTAGGCATAACGTCAATTTTGGTCGCGCGAACGAAAAATCGTGAACTCGTTTCCCACAAAAGACACGCAATCTTTTTGTAAGGCTCCACAAACGTTACCGAAACTTGACAAGCCTACGATTGGGGGCATAAGTTGACAAACCTTGCATTTTCGTCACTTTCGCGCTTGCCATCATTTCGGCTGTCAACAATCGTCGATTCATCAACGTAATGCAATCACATCCAAGGAGAATTATCGTGCGTAACGCAATGCTGACACTCAAAACCACGCTGAAAACCGCCACCAGCGGCACTGTCGGATCCATCCTCAAGCCGGCGCTGTTCGCCGTGCTCATGTGGACCGCCTCCGCGGCCGGTGCCGTGCCGATTCCGGGCACGCCGGTGCCGATCACGCTACAGACGTTCGTGGTGATGCTGGCCGCGCTGATGCTGCCGTGGAAGCAGGCCGGCGCCGCGATGCTCATGTATCTGGCAGCCGGCGCGGTCGGTCTGCCGGTGTTCGCCGGCGGCGCTTCCACCATGGCATTGGTTGGCCCGAGCGCCGGCTTCCTGATCGGCTTCCTGCCGGCGGCCATCGTCACGTCGCTGCTGAAGGGTGAGGCGCGCACCGATTCGCTGAAGCATGGCGCGCTGACCGCCGCACGTTACCTGTTTGCCTGCGTCGTCGGCTGCATTGCGCTTGACTATCTGCTTGGTTTCATCGTGCAGTCCGCCATTACCGGCATCGCACTGCCGATTGTGGCCGTGGCTTCCATGGGATTCGTCGCAGGCGATGCGGTCAAGGCCGTTATCGCTTCCGCCGTGGTCGCAGGTCTTGCCAAGCTGAAGTGAGATTGCGGCAAATTTCAGCAATCAAGTAATTTTTTACTTACTGAGCACGCCTACGTCGGCCGTGCTCACCCGATGCAATACGCCTTCCTGATCCTCAATGGTCAGGGAGGCGTCGTCGTTTAACGCGACAGCCCTGCCCTGCAAAGTGGTTCCGTCCACAAAATGAGCCTCGCACTGCTTGCCGAGCGTCCAGCAGATCGGGGTCATCGCTTCCCGGGCGCGCACAGCCTCACGGTGAGGGTCCTCTTCACAATCAGCCAACCGCGAGCGCAATCCTTGCACCCAACGTACGGCAATCGCATCGCGCAACACCATCGCATCAGGCAGATTGCGCGCAACCAACTGCAACGATGTGGACTTATCTATCGGCAATCGTTCCTGAGCGACGGCAAGATTCAAACCGACGCCGATCACAATGGCAACGCGATCCCCACAATCCGGAATCGGCACCATTTCAGCGAGTACGCCACCAAGTTTCTTGCCGCCCGCAAAAATATCGTTCGGCCATTTCAGCAAAACATCTTCATCGAGCGTGCCGCCGAAATCGCATACCGCACCAACAATCGCCTCACGCATCTCGCAACCGGCAATCATCTGCAGCCAACCATTGACGGACGAATCGCGCACAATCGCAACCGGCACGCTCACCACCAGCGACACGATGAATGACTCCCCCGGCACACTGGCCCACGTATGGTCGAGCCGCCCGCGACCGGCCGTCTGCTCGTTCGCCGCGACAACCACGATCTCACGCCCGCTCCACACGAGGTTCCCTGCAATGCCGTCCATGCCATCCATGCCGAACAGCCGACCTGCACGCACCAAATCCGCGGCATACGTGTTGGTGGATCCCACCGTATCCAAAACAAGCACCTGATCCGCCGCAACGCATGTACGCGGCATGATCGCAGCCGAATCCAAAATCGCCATCATTACCTCCTACCTACTACAGCGCGGCGCGCCGACGCAATGTCGCCGCAACGCAACAGCTCATGCAGCAGCCAACGCAGCCGCTACTCGTCCTGCCGCACCTGGCTGGCCTCATGCGCACTGGCCACGTTCGCGCTGGCAGCCGATCGCGCATTACGCGACTCGCGCCAGAATTGCAGGCATACGAAACCGAATACGAACGCGACCGGTAGCATATGCCGTTCGAAATTGTTGGCCGGAGCGGTGATCATCACGCCCATGAGCAGCAGCAGGGGCAGATGCCATGACAGCGAGCGCCATCGCCGCAACACCACTTCGGCAGCGCCGACCAGCAGCATCAGCGTTACGTACAGATTGCCGTGCGTCACCCAGCCGATCACGGGAATATTGCCCCAACCTTTCGCGAAGCCGGCCACCGCATCGCGCCAATCGTGGTTATACAGGTGGATCCACGCATTGTCGTTCTGCACGTAATCGTTGTTCACGTAGTAGTCCATCGACACGTATGGCAGGTCGGTCACGTCGAAATAGCCGAAGCATTCGGCGAAAAACGCGTCGAGCGCGATAACAGGATTTGCGACAACGATTTCAAGCCAGGCCTCGTTGAAGTTTGTCATGTCGTCTTCGGTGACGGTGCGCCACTTGTAGCTGACTTTCTTCGATTGGATGCCGGAGGATTTCACCGGGTCGGCGTCCTGCCGGAAGTACGCTTCGGCCATCTGGTCGAGGTTGAAGACCGGTTCAAGCTTTTTCGCCGCGTCCGCCGGAATGCCTTTCGGATTGTATTTGGCGACGCGCGCGATCTGCTGCAGTTGGATGCCACGGCTTTCGATGGGGTCGCCGCCGATGATGGCGCCCGTGTTGGTGAGGAACACGATGCCGCCATGAATGAGGATGGTTGGCAGCAGAAGTGCCACAAGATAGGTTTTCCAACGTTTGCGATCGTTGATAAGTGCCAGGATCAGGGTGAAGAGAATGATGTACCACGCGTATTTCGCGCTGATCAGCATCACGCAGCTTGAGATGGTGAAGGCCATGATCGAGCGTTTGCGTAGGTACGTCGGCTTGCCGTTGATGGTGGGCAGCGCTTTGATATGCGTCATGTGCAGTTCGTACCACACGCCGAACCACCATACGAATGCGAAAGCGAACAGCGGCGATTTCGTCAGGGAAATCGTGGCGAATACCGCAAGCGGGCACACCATGAAGAACAGCAGTATCATGAATCGTGTTTTCGCACCGGCCCGCAGTCTGGAGGGGCGTGCCACAACGCCTGCTTCAGGATGCGCGTAATCGCGCATATTCCAGCAATCGTGGCGTTCCGGATGCGAGAAGTCGAACGTGCCGACGCCAAGCCTGCGCCACGGCAGGTTGAAGAACCGGTTGGCGGTGGCCGAACAGCAGAATGCGGCGAATAGCCATTGCAAGGCTGCGAGCACCACGATGCCCGCATCGTTGGAGTCGGTGAAGTAGCGCGAAACCGCCGCTGCGGCACCGTAGAACACGGTGAGCACGACATTGTGCTGGTCGGTCAGATATGTGGGATTGTCCGGCCACATGTAATGCGCGGTCGGGTAAATATCCATGGGCACGAACGAGAAGAAGCCGATATATGGCTGTTTCAAGCCCGTCCACTGGTTCAAGGCCCAGCTGAATTCACGGATCTGCGAGCGAATGTCGGCGCCGAACGCGGCCAATAGCGTGGTTGGAATCCACAGCCAGCCGATTACGAACACCAGCATGAGTTTCCACCAACAGTCGGTGCAGCGGATGAGTTTGCGCCCCGTCCATACGATCACTGCATGCAGGGCGCGCCCTGGGCGGCTGTGCGCGGCATCATGCAAGTGTCGCAACATAATGCCAAGCACGGTGGTCGGCGTTCCTGCAATCTCGTTGCATAGTTTTTCATGCCGTCGTGCGAAATATTGCGGAAGTACGCGACGGCCGCGGCCGAATCTGACCAATGCGACAACTATCGAAAACCATATCGCGAAAGCGACCACCAAATACAGCACATTCAGCCAGCCGAAGTCGGAAAGCCCATCGCCGAACCAATACAACGGCCCGATCGCGCAACACCATGCCACCCAAAGGCATGCCAGCACGGCCAGCATCCAGCTGAGGAATGTGCCGATACGCTCGCCACGCTTTCCAGTTTGTTTGACTTCGCTCATAAGCGGCATAATAGCGGCACTCCCCGAATGAACTTCACCTCGTTGACGCTTTCCGTTCAGCGATTCGCCAGTTGGGCGGCTACACTTGACGCTTATGAACTCCGATCAGGCAGACATTCTCGACCTTCTGGCAGGGCACACCGACGATTCAACCATCGAACGGCTCGCTTTCGAATGCCTGATGACTTCTCTTACGGATGATCGCGTCGCCTCGTTGATGAATGTGCTTGGTTGGCGTGGGGATTTCGATTGTTTCGCGATTGGCGGCACACCGGAAACGAGTCCCGCTTCGGCTTCGCTCGTTGCGCGTAAGGCGGTGCGCGATCTGGGCGGAGAACATGTGATTGTTGGCACATACGGCAGTTTTCTGCTGGCGCTTGTCTGTCAGAGTGGCGCCGCCACTGCCGAAGTGACCTGCACGTCGATTATGCCCGCTTTCAAAGATGACGAATCGGTGTATTTGAGTCCGGTGCGTTCCGGTGTCGCCGGCGCTTCGCACGTGTTGCGTGAAACCCTGTTTTCCTTGCAGGCGGCTCCCGCTTTGGCGTCGCCGTCCCGCCCGTTGCGTGCCGATGAGTTGCTGCCGGAACGGGCGCTGTTGGGCGATGATTACGCTCGTGAAGAGTTGTATCAGAACGTGTATCAGGTGCTTCATGGCGAGAATCCCGACGATCCGACGTTTGTGACGGTTTCCACGTTTTTGCGCAACGGCAGTTCGTTGGAAAACACGGCGAAGGAATTGAATGTGCATCCGAATACGGTGCGTTATCGTTTGAAGCGTGCCGCGGAAACGACCGGTTGGGATGCGACCGACCCGCGTGACGCATACGTTTTGACGACGGCGCTTGCGATTGGCCGTATGCGCGATCGTTGAAATCGTTTTTACTGTTCTATTTATTTTTTTGAATATATCCGATATCTGACCTGCTCAAATTTCTTTGATATTCAGATGATTGCAGAATCTTTTTTATTTTTTACAAATGAGATAGATAATCGCAAGATATATATGAAAAGACCCGCATCTCGCGTTGGGGCAGGATGCGGGTCTTTTGCAAGCTATATAGAAGCTATCTGCAAGCTATATTGCTCAGGCGATGACCGTCGGATCAACCGGGACGCCCGGGTTCATCGTGGAGGTGATGGTCGCCTTGGTGACGTAGCGGCCCTTCACGGTGGACGGCTTCAGACGCTTGATTTCGTCGGCAACAGCCTTGAAGTTCTCGTCGAGAGCCTGCTCGGTGAAGGAGAGCTTGCCGATGAGGAAGCTCAGGTTGCCATTCTTGTCAACACGGAAGTCGACCTTGCCGCCCTTGATGTCCTTGATGGCCTTGGTGACATCCATGGTCACGGTGCCGGTCTTCGGGTTCGGCATGAGGCCACGCGGACCGAGCACGCGGCCGAGGCGGCCGACCTTGCCCATCATGTCCGGGGTAGCCACCACGGAATCGAAGTCCAGGAAGCCGTCGGCAACCTTCTGCACGAGATCGTCGTCACCGACGATGTCGGCGCCAGCCTCGAGAGCCTCGGTGGCCTTCGGGCCACGGGCGAACACGAGGACCTTGGCGGTCTTACCGGTGCCGTTCGGCAGGTTGACGGAACCGCGGACCAGCTGGTCGGCCTTACGCGGATCCACGTTCAGGCGCAGCACGGCCTCAACGGTCTGATCGAACTTGTACTCCGGCATGCTCTTGACGAGAGCGATGGCTTCGTTAGCGGTGTAAAGATTGTTGCGATCGATCTTCTCAGAAGCTTCGCGGTACTTCTTGGAACGCTTTACCATTTGTCCCTCTCCTCTCAGTCGGTAACCGTGATACCCATCGAGCGGGCGGTGCCCTCGATGATCTTCATGCCGGCTTCGACGTCGCGTGCGGACAGATCAGCCATCTTGATTTCGGCGATCTCACGGACCTGAGCCTTGGTGACGGAGCCGACCTTGTGGGTCAGCGGGTTTTCGGTACCCTTCTGGATGCCCGCGGCCTTCTTCAGCAGAGCTGCCGCCGGCGGGGTCTTCAGAATGAAGGTGAAGGAACGATCTTCGAAAACGGTGATCTCAACAGGGATGACCTGGCCCATCTTGTCCTGCGTGGCAGCGTTGTACTGCTTGCAGAAGTCCATAATGTTCACGCCATGGGAACCCAGTGCCGGGCCCAGCGGCGGGGCCGGGTTGGCCTTGCCAGCCTGAATCTGGAGCTTGAGAAGCGCCGAGACTTTCTTCTTGGGAGCCATTGTATGGTTCTTCTTTCTGTAGAAGCGGTGGTAGCGGCACCGGAGTAGGTTTCCCGCGTCCGGTTCCTTCCGCAACGTATATTGCTGTGCTGTGCTAGCGGATTCCGTACCCTCATTCAGGCACGCCAAACCCTCCAGACACAAGCTTTCCTATTGTGCCCACTCCCCCAGACAAAAAAAGACCCCGCAATGCGCGGGGTCTTTCAAAGACTTATTAGGACAGTTTTTCTACCTGGTTGAAGCCCAACTCCACTGGCGTGTCGAGACCGAAGATGGACACGAGCACCGTGAGCTTCTGGGTGGTGGGCTCAACGTCGGAGACGACAGCTGCCATGGTGGTGAACGGACCGTCGGTGACGGTGACCTGATCGCCAACGGCGTAGGAGACTTCAAGGACGCGCTTCTTGTTGGCGGCCGGCTTGTCACCAGCCTTCTTGAGCGCCTCGGAAGCGATCATCGGAGCCATCATGGAGACGACTTCCTTGCGGCTCAGCGGCGCCGGTTCCTTGGTCGGACCGACGAAGCCGGTGACACCTTCGGTTTCACGCACAATACGACGGGCGTTCTCATCCGGAAGCATGCGAATCAGCACATAGCCGGGAACACGCACGCGGGTGATGACCTTCTTGCCCTTTTCGGTGTGCTTTTCGACTTCTTCCATCGGAACTTCAATCTGGAAGATCTTATCTTCCATGCCGAAGCTTGCCACACGGGATTCAACGTTGGTCTTCACACGCTTCTCATAGCCGGAGTAGGTGTGCAGCACGTACCACTTGCCTTCGAGGGTGCGCAGGCTGTTGGAGAAGTCTTCGACGGCCTTGGCGCCAGCATCCAGCTCTTCGCCGCCCTCGTCCTCCGCGGACTCTTCGGAAGCAGCTTCAGCAGTCGGCTCGGCCTCAGCGACTTCCGGAACGCTTTCACCCTCGGCCTGCAGCGCCTCAACGGCAGCTACGGCCTCGAGATCAGCTTCTGGAGCTTCGTCGAGGTTGTCGGAAAACACTTCGTCAGTCATGCAGTTTCACCTTCAAGTCGTTGATCAGCCGAAGATCCACAGGGTCAGCTTGCCCAGACCGAAGTCCATGCCGGTGACCAGTGCCATCAGGAGCAGCACGAAGATGAACACGGCGAGTGCCCAGAAGAACAGCTCTTTGCTGGTCGGGGTCACGACCTTGCGGAGTTCGTCGATAATCTGTTTGATGAACAAGCCAAGACGCATGAAGATGTTCGGCTTAACGGCCTTTTCGCTATTTTTTGCCTTCGCCATAATAATCCTCCGCTGAGCTTGTTGTAAGAAACTTGGCAGGGAAGGCGGGACTCGAACCCACAACCTACGGTTTT
>ONZR01000376.1_pt1 | contig 20206 bp, 17 predicted proteins | sample 1671691 | NCBI WGS metagenome assembly ONZR01 (sample SAMN06348182, study PRJEB24527) | human gut metagenome | biome: human gut; feature: ankylosing spondylitis patient; material: feces | host: Homo sapiens | place: China | collected 2015-10 | reverse complement strand
GTTCAGCAAGCTCCCAGAATCTGTGGGCCAGATCATGGATAAACTTCCTGCCCTTCTCGGTCCATACCAGATAGGTATGCGTAACCGCCTTGCCCATCTTCTCCTTTCTGCCATCGCATTTCGGATCCAGGAAGGCATTGTATCGGGTGCGGCTCTTCGCCAGTCCCATGTGCGCATACTCCGCATAGAGCATGTACTGCCCGCTCTGGTAGTACTGGATATGCAGGGCGCACAGCGAGCGGTTCAGCTCCTGCGCCGTAACCCCCAACTCCTTCGCCACCTGAGTCGTAGTGAAGCAGGAAACGGAATCCAAGACATTATCCGAGTAGATCGCCTTCGGCATCAGCCCATCCACCTGGTGCTCCAGATGAATGATGTTTTCACCCTTTCGGGCGATATTCACCACCTGCTCATCCACCACGCCATTCAGTCTTCGGATTTCCTCATCCTGCTCACCGATCAGCTTTCTCTGCTGCTCCAGCAGCATCTCCTTCTTCTTTAGGGTGGCACGGAGAATCTCTTCGGCATTGCGAATCGTCTCCTCCTCGCTCTCCCCCTCGTGCACCGGGATATAACCGCCCGTCTTGCGAATCTGCGGCAGCACCACCGAGGTAACCCAGTCCTTGAACTTCACCGCCGTAGCCAGTTTCGAACCGAGCACCAGGGCATAGAAGCCGCTCTCGTTAACGAAGATCATCGGAGTCAAACGCTGACTAATGGTTCCATCACTCTTCTTTCGGACATCAACCTTGATGCACTGTTTCAGTGCATTAAGTGGGTTAACATGCTGTCTTACAGCATTATCAGCTCTTCTGTATCCGAGCACATCACACAAATCCTTCGCACAGAACCAAGGCTCGCCCTTCTTATCTATAGTAGTGCGAACCGTTCCGAACTCCGGATTCTCAAAAACAGCCACCTGTGCAGCCTGCTTCTTGTTGGCTTCCTTCTTGTCAGCCACCTTCTTACCAGTCTGCACACACTTCTTGGCAGAGCTGGCATTCTTGCCATCCTCTGCCTTCTGAATCTTTGAATTCATCATAAGCAAAAAAAAATTAAGTAAATATATAAAAGGTACCCGATGGATACCTTCGTAAAAAATACACGCTAAAAGTTTCCGCACATATTTTATCTTTATCAGAATGCAAAACAAAAAAGCTAATAAAAATGTATCAACCTTGTCAAAGACCGATGGGCTGATACGCTGCGCCACTTACAACATGGCAGGAAACCTATCCCAGCAACCTGGCGATAGAAAACGCAAAAGCCCCAGACCTCAGAACCGGTATCGTTCTGAAATCTGGGGCAAAAGTAGAAAGAATGCTCCGTTACGCCTTTTCCGCCGAATGCGCCAAATAGAATTCGGCGGAAACAAGAAAGGGGCAAAACCATCGTCTTTCCCCTCTATATCAATATCTTACAGAGATATAATTATTTTCTTTACGTCAAATGAAGTCTATCATTCGGCGCAAGATTCTATATATTGTGAGACTTTGCGAAATCCTCCACAAAACCCTCTACCTCATAATCTATATTCCCGTCATTGATCTTCTTTCTGATATAATTGCCATACGACTTTTGGGTAACACCCAGTTCCAGATGACAATCATCGTGCAGAAAACGAGTGATGGATGAACCATTAGGAACACCAGCACTCACATAGCCCTGATTAGACCAACGCAGGAAAAACGCCACCACACTCTTGTTCAACAAACCATCGGAAGTGGAAAGCTGACTGTCCGAAATATGATGCAGCTTGAGATATTTCACAAAAGCATCCGCCATCTTCCCGGTAAGCCCCACATCCTTTTCACCCTCAGGAGTAGAAAAGAGATTCTCGGCACTTCTTCCCGCAGAAGATGAAGCACACTTCACCTTAACACTCTGTTCAAAAACAACTTCATCGGTATCATTCTTCATTTCAGAAGAATCATCGGAATCCTTATGTTGATGTTCATGACTCTCATAATAGTTCTCTATATAGGTTACGGAACCTGCAAAATGGAAATTTCTACTCATCAGTATGTGGTTTTGTGTCTTCATCAGAATTCTCGTAATTATTCTCTATATATTTGCTATTAGACTGTACATACACAACATTCTTGTACAAGCAAACACCACCGTTTTTACACAAAAAACGGATAATTCTAAAAAATGATATTCTATCCATATCTTAAGTAGTTTAAATTATTACTAAAACTTGATATGGTCCTCTAATTGGTACGCGGAGGGCTAGACTAGAATAGCCAAGGAGAGCTTCTTAGGGTGGCATCCTCGATGCCGGCAGACAAGTCTTCCCTAGGTAAGTGTATTAGTTCGTTTCATGTTGATTTTTTTAGATAAATGTTATTGTTATTCATTATTTATTTTTAGGCACAAAAAGCTTTTGGTATTTTGCTATATGTGCTTCCAATTTGTTAAGTTGCTTCAAGTCTTTCGCAAAAGTAATCCACTGCGAAAAGGCTTCATTGAAATTCTTCTCAAACTGACTCTTGTCAAACTTCTTACTTTCCGCCGTATGTCGTTTGATCAGTTCATCAACGATTCTATCCCAATAATATAGGATACAGCAGCACCATCTTCGCTGCTGATAAGATCGGAACCTTACTTTTCTATTCAGTATTCCGGTTACTGTAGAAAGCCTGATATTAGTGATTTTAGAAAACTGATATGCTGATATCTGTTCACCTTTCTCACCTATAAAAGAGTTGAGATACAAGATGATGCACTCTTCTTGTATCCAATCAATCCGATCATCTAGCTGAGCTAAATTTTCACGCATTAACACTCTTCTATGTTCTCCTACATTCAACATTTTAATGTAAATTTATGCGAATTTACAACTAATAATTGAATTAGTAAAACGCAGGTCACACCTACGAATAATATGCGTGAGCGTTTTTCAGAAAGATTAATATTTTATTTTTATTTTACTACAAAATAAAAGAAAAAAGAGAGAAAGTGAGCATTTTTAGCACTACACTTCCTCTCCTCGACTTTTATGGATGGGTAGGTAATTCTATTACCATTTCCACAGCTCTTGTGAACGACATGAGAGGTGGAATTTTTACTCCAGCGCTTCTCAGATAGTTCACCAGTTTCTTCTTGCCCCAGTTGATTCTGGAATCTCTTTCACGATAGAGTTCCCTGAGCTGTTTAACATTGGAAGGCAGAGAATCCAGCTTTTTCTTCAGCTCGGCAGGATCTCCATACCGGGTCATTTCCTCTATTCGAGCCTTCAAGGCCTTGTTCTCCTCCACCAGCTGGTCGTAATGGCGGAGCAAGACTTTTACCTGCTGCTCGTAAGGCAGGTCTTTGTTCATTTCATGCATAAGCATTTCTATTTTAGAATCTCTTCATAGAATAAATTCATTCAGTTCATCCCTGTACTTCTCCCACATAGGCAGGTGCTTGTCAAGGACAGTTCTAAACTGAGCATCGTGATTTTTAGACACGATGTGGGCTAACTCATGCACCACCACATACTCGATGCAGGACTTAGGTTTCTTCGCCAATTCCAGGTTAAAGAGAAGCTTATGGGTGCGCTGGTTACAACTACCCCACCTTGTCTTCATTTCCCGAATAGTAAAGCCACCACATTTCAAGCCCATCTTCTCTTCCCATTTAGGAACCAGCGTATCCAGCAAATGCATCAACTTAGCTCGATACCACTCCTTCATGGCATTAGCCAGATACACCTTGTCTGCACCATACTTCACGAATAGGTTGATATATCTGCCACTGATTTTAACCGTTGGTCCAAAACCCTTCTCGTGAACTTTAAGCAAATATCGACGCCCCATGTAATAATGGTCTTCACCCGATACATAGATGCGGTCAGTCTGTCTCTCAGTGCTATTGATTCGAGCAATGGCCTGACGAATCCATACCAGATGGTCGATGGCATAAAGCTGGAGACTTTCTAGCGTCATAAACTCCGGAGCCGAGATATGTACCTTTGCATCAGGTGGATACACGGCAAGATGGATATGCTTGATATTCTTGCGTTCCACCTCTATATCGATTTCACTAACAGTAACCTTTTCCATACTCATCATGAAGTTTGATTATATCATATATCTTCTGTGCCATTTCGTCTCCCAACAATTTTGCGAGTGCTTTGATCAATTTTCTTTGTTTCAATCTATTATCTCTGAAACCAACAAGGGCATTCTCCTTGATTACCTCATGAGCCCGAATAGCCAGGTATTCATTCTGTCCCAAGTTATCATAGAGAGCTCGCATGCCAGGGGTTTTGATGGATTCGGGATATGAATTGGCTGATTTTCCTCTCGCTTTCTTTACAAGTTCTATCAGTTCTTTCATATACTCTTCGTAATCCAGCATTTCCTTCTTGCGCTTATCTATCAACTCCTGCAAGATGATGGAAAGCTTTCCATAATAAGCAGGATTGAAAGGACTGTCCTTGCGGATTACTTCACGCAGATTCGCTTCTACGGTCTCTGCTGATGCCCTGCCATATTCATCTTTCAGTTCGTCAGGCAAATCATTGAGCTGTTCTTCATTTTGAGCAGCCACAATATCCAGAAAAGAGGTATCGTCCAGTTTGGCAATCACCTCACTGTCCTCAGCCTTCACATAAAGATCAAGAACCTGACGCATATCCGGTTCATAACGTCTCATATCAATATGGTCGTTACTGCGCAGTTCTATCTCACGCTTCAAGGCATCATACTTCTTGGCACATTCAGCATACTCCTTGCGTTCCGCTTCGCTATACCCCATATCCTCCAACGAATTGGCTAAGTTGGCATAACAATTCAGATAGCGACGCACATACTTATAAAGCTTAGAGCGCTTTTCCGCATTATCATCCAACTGCTTGTCCATCTCCTCTTCCGGGGCATTATCATCATAGACAAAATATCTGAAGAATCCTTCTCTTGTCTGAGGATGAACGAGAGCCAGCAAGGCTTCCACCTGTTCCCTAGCTTCTTCCAAATCCTTTCGGCACGCCTTGTTTTTCTCCTTGATATAGCCTTCGATATCTTCTTTGTCATAGCCGCTCAAAGCAGCCCCATCAGAAGTATAGTCGCCAATGGCTCCTGATATGCATTCAAACAGATTCTGATAATCTACAATGTAGCCATATTCCTTATCATCACCATCCACGCGATTCACACGACAGATAGCTTGGAAGAGATTATGGTTTTCCATGTGCTTATCAATATAAAGCACACAGGCAGATGGAGCATCGAAACCAGTAAGCAGTTTATCTACCACAATCAGGAGGCGCATATTCTTAGGATGGTCAATAAATTCCTTCTTGGCATAGGCCTCAAAGGCAGAAACGCTTTTATGTCCATCTGTCATTTCCTTGTAGATGCGATATTTGTATTCATCCTCCGACTCATTCTCGCCAGATGATGCCATATTGATATCATCTGCCTTTGCCTCAAAGCTGGTAATCACGGCACAATGTCCCTTTAAGGCTGTCTTCTGGAAGGCATCCCAATATCTGCAAGCCTGATAAATGCTGTCTGCCACAAGAATGGCATTACCACGTCTATTTACCAGTAGTGGTGTGGTGTCCATATCCAAGCAAATATCACCCACCACTGCATCTATACGCTGACGGCTGCTGAAGATGTTCTGCATGGTTGCCCATCTACCTTTCAGTCGGGCTGCAGCCACCTTATTCAGTCCCTTTGTTTTCTTCTCAAACCAGGCATCTATCTTATCCTTGTTGCCCAAGAACTGGTCAACTTTTCTTGACTCATAGCGCAGGTCGAGAATCACACCATCTTCTACGGCTTCATTAAACCTATAGGCATGAATCAGCGGCCCGAAGGTCTGCCAGGTATCTTTCTTCTGTGTATGGAGAAGAGGAGTACCCGTAAAACCTATCATCATCACATCTTTGCCCATGATGGTTTTCATGGCTTCATGCAGATAACCGCCTTGCGTTCTATGACACTCGTCGATGAAGACGAAGATGTTTCCCTTTGCCTTAAATCCCTGGGGAAGTTGTGCTACAATATCCTCCAGATACTTTTCCAGGGGTATCTCTGATTTCACTCCAGCCATATCGCCTTTGCCTTCCACATTCTTCTTGCCAAATTTATGAATCAAGGTACAGAGCAGCCAAGGAGCCTCTTCATTGAGCATACCGATAAGACCAGCACCGCTCTTGGCACGGGCAATGGTTTCTCCGGTATCCTTGAAACCATCAGAAATCTGTTCATCAAGTTCTTCTCGGTCGGTGATGATAACAACACGAGAATTATCAATATTCTCATGAATCCACTCTGCCAGCCAAACCATAATCAGACTTTTGCCACTACCCTGTGCTTCCCATATCACACCACCTTCTTTCTTCTCGCAACGTGGTTGAGCTGCCTTTACGGCAAAATACTGGTTAGGGCGACAAACCTTCTTGACTCCAGCATCAAAGACCAGAAAATCATGAATCATTTCCAGCAATCGTTCCTTATTAAACCACTGGGTAACACTTCTATCCAATTCGGTAGGAATGCTTGCATCCGGTTCTTTCCATCTGAGCCAGAACTTTTCGGGTGTATCTATCACGCCATAATATAAGCCCTGACTATCGTTGCCGGCAAAAAGCAGTTGCACCGTAGAGAAGAAAGGACGGATAAAATTCTCCTGCTGATTGCCTATCGTCTGGCGGATACCATCATGCACGCTCACCTTACTTCGTTTCAGTTCTATCACAGCCAAGGCGATACCATTCACATAGATAACCAAGTCTGGTCGCTTCGTAAAGCTATCAGGCGTGCTGCTGTTGATGGTTACTTCTTCTGCGATATAGAATTGGTTCTTATCAGGATGCTCCCAGTCTATCAGATTCACAGTAATCTTTTTAGTACCTACATCGGGAGATACATTCGCACCATAACGGAGCAGGGAATACACCTTCTCGTTCTTCTCCTGCATGTTCTTAGGTGTACAGTATGCCTCCTTTTCCAATATGGCAATGGCACGCTTCGCCTCATCCCCCGACCACTTTTTCGTACTCATCAAGTAATCGAAGAGAAGTTTTCTTTCTATGTTACGATTACAAGTACGATACTCATAGTTGCCGAGATATTCGTACTTTAGCTTCTCCTTGAAGAGAGCCAGCAATCTGTTTTGAACCGATCTTTCGGGTTCGCCTATATGTGAGTCCATAAGCTATCATTTTTACTTAATTAAACGGATCTTGCCTGTCAGGAGTTGCTGCATCATGCCTTGCTTAATCTCCTTGTATTTATCTCGCTTCTCTTCGAGTGCTGCGATTTCAGAATCGCAATCGGAAAGGATATTAGCGATGGCGGTTTGCTCTGCCTTGGAAGTCGGAATATAAACTTTTATCAGAGATATATTCCCTAAATTAATTTTCTGAGGTATAGCAAAAACCAAAGAGTTTAACATAACTTCTTCTTTAAAAGATTTTATATTAGATAAGTAAGATATAAACTTACTGTCATATTTCTCGTTGATTTTTAGCAATGCCAAGCTTACATAAAAGCTCGCATCTACATCCCAATCCACATATTTACAACAACCAATAGAACCTATTCGAGTCATGAGAACATCTCCTTTTTCTATTCTATAATTACTCGTTAAAGCCTTATGCTCTTCAAGCGATATATGCTTAACATTTTTAAAGTCATCAGCTGTTACATTCTCCACACTATAAAATGGTTTTCCACCACTCTTTACATATTGGGGAGTTTGGTGAGTTCCATCTTTGACTTCTGCTATATCACCTAATAACATAGATTTCCATTTATCATTAAATCCTGACAATCTTTTCTTACCAGTAAGGAGCTGCTGCATAAGTCCCTGCTTGATTGCCTTCTTCTTCTCTATCTTTTTGGTTAAGGCAGAGATAAGAGAATCGACATCAGAGAGGGCTGTAGCAATGGCAGTCTGCTCGTTCTTTAAAGGAACAAGAACCCTAGTTCCCAAGATTTCATTCTTAGATACAGAGCTTACTTTTGTACCATGAATCAATGGCAGCAACTGATTGTGATACAAACTATGGTTCATAAAATAACCAAGAAAACCCATTTCGAATAGCCCCTCGTTTGGATGCAACCAAAATGTATGTAATCCTGACACTATTTTCTTGTGATTCACATTTATAACCTCAGAACACTTACCTACAGTATTATCTTCTGCGGTGTCTGCCATAATGATATCACCTTCTGTAACAATCCTTCTATTTACCCATTTATCTGTAATGGCTTTATTTATAAAAGGAATTTCGGTATTCCCTGCATCAAGCAAAGCACCATACTTAATCAAGACATCGCCATAATGTATATCATGATACTCACCAGCTTGGGTATTTAAATAATCTCTAGACAGAGAATTATTAGGAATGACAGAAAAAGTTTCGTTAAATTCTTTCACCTCCCAGTCCTCAGGTATTACCCCGACTTCCGTCATTTTATAACCACTTTTCATTTCAACCATACTCAATCCTCCATTTATTAAAGAACAAAACCCATTTGAGCAAGATGAGCATTCACCCTGCTTTCATAATCTTCAACTTCCTTATCAATAGAAGGAAGAGTCTGGTCATAGCGGTCTGAAATGGCAGAAAGCTGACTTTTCAACTGTTCGATACTACGGCTCAACTCAGATTCTATGCGAGTAGAAATAGCATTTACCCACTTCTCCTTCACAAGATTCTTTACTCTCATTTCATTCTGCGCCAACAATTCATATTCCTCTTTTACACGAGACAACAATTTGTCATTGGCTTCCTTCAACTTGGCCTTTTCTGCCTTGATGGAATTCTGCAACTCAATCCACTCCATAAGATGTTCCTGTTCTTCACCTTTAGTAACTTTGGCACGCTTCTTAACAGAAGCCAAGTTAATCTTCTCCTTCTCGAAATTCTTTGTATCAAATACATCATCATTCTCCTCCATCAAGCTATCCACCTCATTTTGCAGGAAAGCAATGCTGGCAGACAACTCGTCATACGATTCCAATTCACTTTTGCAAAATCGATTAACGATATACTCTACAGGCAAAAGCTCACATTCCAAGTCATTCCAACTTTTTACCACTACAGGAACCATTTTCTTCTCTGTCTTAACCTCCTTCTCTTTCTTATCCTTCTTTTCCTCTTTCAATTTAGGACGAAGGTTAAGCTTCCAGCCATCAGCCTTAATCATATAGACATCATCCTGCATGGTTTCTGCCCAATAAATCATCAGCTGCTCGTAGGCATCATATTCATCAACCAACAGGTTTCCCTCGTCAAACAGATTACGAATATTTTGTCCCATTCTTTCAATGAGAGTCTTCGGCTTTTCGCTGCTTTCTGCCAGGTCGTAAATGATTTCCTGCCACTGCTCCATAAAATCAGTTCTACAATGATGCTTCAATGTAGCTTGCTGAGTCTGATAATCCTCATTGTCGTTGATGATACCATCAATCTGCTCTCTAGATACCGCCCAGGCATAATAACCATTACCCTGATCTTTTACCAGTTCATCTTTCAAAGTTGGCAATGCCTCCCAATAATCGGAAAGCTGTTCTATATCGTGCTTTGGCAAGCCACCTTTAAGATGGGCTTCGATATTCTGTACTATCTCGGTATCACGAGCCTCAATATAACGAGGGATATTCAAATTGTAATCATTCTTCACAATCTCTTCCTGTGGAACAAAACGAGCATAATGAGGTACGTCAACCCATGCTTCCCATGTGTCAACAATACGCTGGATATCCTCTTCACGCAGGCGGTTCATATTTCCATCCTTTACAAAGCCATCCTTGGCATCAATCATAAAGATTCCCTTACGCTCAGCCGCATCCTGCTTATCAAGAATGATGATACAGGCGGCTATTCCGGTACCATAGAAAAGGTTTTGTGGCAGTCCGATGAGTCCCTTGATATAACCAGCCTTGACAATGTTCTTGCGGATTTCCCCCTCTGCATTGCCACGGAACAAAACACCATGAGGCAAAATGCATGCGCCCTTACCATCAGCAGCCATCGACTTGATGATATGAAGCAAGAAGGCGTAATCGCCATTTTTCTCAGGTGGTACACCGATAGAAGAAGGAGTACGGGAGCCTTCTTCCATATCCACTACACCATTACCCCAGCGCTCAAACATGTCGTTTTCCTTAGCACTCTTCAACCATGATTTCTGGCTAAAAGGAGGATTGGCTACCACGTAATTGAAGGTTTGCAAGGCGGTAGGTGAACTGAGGAACTGTGGATTATTAAGGGTATCACCCTGCTGAATATCACTGCATTCATAGCCGTGAAGAATCATATTCATCTTAGCCATACCCACATTATTGATGTCTTTCTCCTGACCGAAAAGAGCCGTATTGTTGGGATGCAAAGACTCGCTCAAAGCTCTCAAAAGTAGTGAGCCTGAGCCACAGGTTGGGTCATAAATCGTGATATTTTCATGGTGATCCTGATTAATACCAATCACCTTAGCCATCACACGACTCACCTCGCCTGGTGTATAAAACTGCCCTTTACTCTTACCACTTTCTGACGCAAAGTTCTTCATCAGGTATTCATAGGCATCGCCAAGAATATCATCATCACCAGCACGGTTGCTGGAAAAATCAAGCGCATTTTTTGTGAAAGCCGTAACAAGTTCAGACAAAGTTTTTACTTTGTCCTTACCTTTACCCAGTTTGGTCTCATCATTAAAATCGGCATTATCAATCACGCCACTCAAATCATTTGCCTCCGCAATCTGCTGAATGATTACATTCAGTCTTTCACCGATATTACTCTTATTACGAAGCGCAAGAATATCCTCCCAAAAACATCCTTCAGGAATATTGAGAAGATAATCCTTATCAGCCTTTGCCTTGTCACTGATATATTTCAGGAAGAGTACAACAAGTACATAATCCTTATATTGGCTGGAATCCATGCCACCACGCAACTGATTACAACTCTCCCATAAAGAGCTGTATAACTCAGATTTCTTAACTGCCATTTATATAAAATTTTTACTGATTAATTAATGATTAAAATGGAGCGTAACCTCCCCATCAGGCATATCTTCAATACTCATCACCCATTCGATATTGCCTATCTCGGGATTTACGTCTATCGAATATTCACAGCCTTCCTTTTGACCATCAAACTGCACGGCGAAGCGCCAAAGGCCATTTTTCTGGACTCCGGTAAAGGCAATTTGCATCGTAGAAACATTCGATAGAGATATATTGAGTTGCTTAGCTATCTCTTCATAGCTAAGTATCCATTTGGGATGATTCGTATCTTGTTTGATAAAACATGCTATACCAGAGGTGATGTACGCAATCCCTTCAGTATCGTTAATGGCATAGTAAGTACGTGTACTATTAGCTTCAATACAGATGGCACGCTCACCTATATTAAAGGTCTCATCCTTGCAACAACTGGCAAGAACAAGCAATAAAGTGAAGGCTACCAGAGCCTGTACCCCAAACCGATAGGGGGGGTAAAACGCTTGATACTCATAGAGTTATATTGTTTTAGAGTTCTACTTTTTCTATATTACTCCTTCAAAAGTACAACAATATTTCGAAACAGGCAAGAAAATCGGGGAAAAGTTTTAGAAAAAGTTACAATCGAAGGGGGATTATAATTCACATCTCTCCTATATGCATTTTTCAGATATCACATTCGTGCCTCTGGATTTACCTCGTCCAACAGTCTATCCAATTCGAATTGTGTACGAGCTCGTACACTTGCGCTATGATGTATAGCAACATACATAACAAATGCTCGAAAAACTATAAAATTAATCCATATGGATTCTTTTACAGAACTTTTTGCCCATGTTCTAACTATTTTTTGTACTTTTGCAACGTGTGCCTGTTGCGCGCATTCAAACTATATAAATAAGGAGGGCAAATGATGCTATACCATTTCATGGAGACTCAGTTTTTGGTAAACCTGCTGCGAAGAAACAGCTTCCGGACTTCTCCTCCAGAAGTAAGCAGTGATGACGAGGGAAATCCGGTTTGCTATTTTGAATTTGACAAACAGTGTCTGTCAAATTGCCATATACCATATAGAATTGCCTCATCTGTCTAAGGTTAGAATAAGACCATCCGTTTCCATATTTAGCGCAAAGTTGTTCAGAAGTATGCTCTTCCTCTTCGCCACCTTGTTTCATCCAAGTGATGTCGAGCGAAGTCTTGTCACGAGCGATAAGCTCCTCAACTTAAAAGGATCTGTCTTTTCGCTTACGGAGAAAAAATGGCAATATTGCCAAAAAATCTTCGTAAGATATCATCTAGATAGCACTCGATGATATCGAAAATTCAGAACTTAGGGAGCCACTTACTCTCTACAGACATCAAAGCCAAGATGATAGACGACGACCTGTACTATATCCTTCTTGACGAAGTGCAACTGGTACCCAGATTTGAGGCACTGCCAAAAATCTCAGAAAATACGCAAATCTTTTTAGTGGAAATCTTAAAAAATACGCAAATCTTTTTAGCGGAAATCTTAGAAAATACGCAAATCTTTTTAGCAGAAATATTAGAAAATACGCAAATCTTCTATAATATTGTAGTAGTTTTACCAACCTTCTATAGAAAATGGTCTCCTTGCTAAGGATTAACGAGGGGAACGTTATATTCTGCCGCAAATCGCTAAAAAAGTATAATTGCGGCAGAATATAGTATATTATATTTTGCCGCAAACTATATTTTTGTACTTTTGCGGCAGAATATAATAAGTTTTGAGACTATGATAGTAGGAAGAAAAGAGGAAATTGCAGAATTAAACAAGTTGTATTACAGTGACCGACCAGAGTTTGTCGCCGTATATGGCAGACGACGTGTGGGCAAGACGTTTCTTATCAAGCAGGCACTGAAGGGTCGCATTACCTTTCAGCATACAGGGGTTTCGCCAGTTGACCAGGATAGTGACAAAAGTCGAATGAAGGTTCAACTGGAGAGCTTCTATTATGCGCTTCTTAATCAAGGACTTGAGGGATATAAACAACCTAAGTCCTGGATGGAGGCATTCTTCCAGCTGGAACAGTTGTTGCAACACTTGGATACAGGTGAGCGACAGGTCGTCTTTATAGATGAACTGCCATGGATGGATACACCTAGGTCTGGCTTTCTTCCTGCTTTCGAGAACTTTTGGAATGGATGGTGCAGTGGCAGAGATAACATCATGCTGATCGTTTGTGGCAGTGCTACCTCATGGATTCTTAGCAATTTGTCGAGAAACAAAGGTGGACTTTATGGCAGATTGACTGCAGAAATCAAACTGTCTCCTTTTACCTTGCGAGAGTGTGAAGAGTATTTTGAGCATAATCAAATCCAAATGAGCCAATATGATATCTTGCAAAGTTATATGGTGTTTGGAGGCATACCCTATTATATAAGCTATTTCCAGAAAGGATTGAGCTTCGAGCAGAATGTGGATAAGATTCTGTTTGGTAGCAAGCCTCGTTTGCGTGATGAGTTCAATCGGCTTTTTGCTGCCATCTTCAATAATCCAGAGGATAGCAAGAAGGTAGTCAGGCTGTTGGCTACTCGTCATGCAGGTTTCACTCGTGAGGAAATCAGTAATGCCACCGGTATTCCTTTGGGTGGTGGATTAACGAATACGCTTGCAGCTTTGGTGGAGAGTGATTTTATTATGAGATATCATCCTTATGGTAAGGCGAAGAGTGTGGAATGCTATAAGTTGATGGATAATTTCTGCCTCTTTTGGCTGAAATATGTGAAAGCTAATGCATGTGATGCAGGATTTACCAATGATAACATGACTTCAGACATTCTGAAGGCTTGGCATAGGGTGGCTTTCGAGGAGGTTTGTTGGCAACATATAGAGCAAATCAAGCGTGCTCTTCAGATTGCTGGCGTCAAATCTTCTGTTTCTGCCTGGAGTGTGAAGGGAGATGATGAACAAGAAGGCGTGCAGATTGACTTGTTGATTCTTAGGGATGACAACGTGGTCAATCTATGCGAGATGAAGTTTGCCAGTGCTCCTTATCATATAAGTAAGGATGAAGAAATGCGTTTGCGCCATCGCATAGAGGCATTGAAGAGCACTTTATCGCCCAAACAGACTGTTCATCTTACGCTGATTACCACTTATGGTGTGGCGTATGGCAAGCATAGTGGAATTGTGCAGAAAGAGGTTACAATGGAGAATTTATTTAAGTGATAATATGGATCACCTGCAAAAGCATGTGGCTATGCACAAATTCTAGTGAATCACATCCACACGCTTTTGCAGATGCCCCACTAAAACTCATACTTTTTGCCCAGGATTTTATTGATGCTTTGAATGAGGATATGGTAGGCAGGATTACCCATTGGCCCATGACCATGACCAGCGATTTCATAGAGCTGGGTATCTGGGCGACCAACAAGGTTCATCATTCGCCACATATAGGCATTCTCCTCATATCTTCCAAACAGTTCGATATTGCGGTCACCCGTTATCAGAATCAGGGGAGCCGCATCCTTTCTGACATGGAAAAGAGGAGCATACTTGTCTATCGTTGGCTGAAGATTATCAATGCCGTTCATCTTACGATAGGCAAAGTGACTGATCATTTGTCCACTGAAAGGTATCAAACCAGCTATTTGGTTGGCATCTACACCATAACGGTCTAGCCATTCCTTGTCTAGTCCAAGCATCGCCGTGATATATCCACCGGCTGAGTGGCCTGAAACAAAGATTTTCTTGCTGCTTCCATTATACTTCTCGATGTTCTTGAATACCCATGCCAAGGCGGCAGCACAGTCATCCAGGCACTGGTCGATGGTAACAGTAGGGAGGAGGCGATAATTGACACCCACAATGGTATAGCCCTGGGACATCAGTTGGGAAGGCAGTTGCTTACTTCCGCTGGTAAGACCACCACCATGATACCAAACGACCACAGGACAATCTTTCTGCCCTTTGCTATAATAGATGTCAAGTTTACAACGCTCATTGACATAAGCGTCTTGATTACTCTTATACTGGATGTCGCTAACAATCGTGGCATCTTTGTTGCTTGCGCTTTGCGCACTGATGCTCAAGGTACATATTGCCAAAAGCATCATCAATAACATTTTTCTCATAGTGGTTTTGTTTTACCTTAATTCCGCAACACTATTATAAATCAAACTTTTTAAGTACCTGAGCAGCAAAAAGTTGCCCATGGTCTTACCATATCGAAGAATTCACTTATCTTAGTGTTGCAAAAAGAAAACAAGAAAATCCGACGATAGACACGGCAAAGATACAAATAAAATCTGAGAAACTCACCCCTTTTGGAGAAAATTTGGATCACCTGCAAAAGTGTGTGGCTATGCACAAATTCTAGTGCGCCTAAAAGGAAGAACTTCCTGCACGGTCTCAGGGCAGAATTGTTGGTGATTAAGGGTTGTTGTGATATTGGATACCCTTGCCTCTGCTACGCAATTCCCGCTATTAGGGCTTGCTCAGGACTTTTCCCCGTTAGACAGTGCTCATGCCGAGCGTACTAAAAGAAAAGCTGTAAGAGCCTCGGTTCTTGCAGCATTTTTCGTTTTATAGAACCAATTAGTGCATTTATTGCTCATTATTCTTGCTCAAATGGAAAAATAAATGTATCTTTGCCAAAAGAATAAAAGAACAGAAAAACTATGGCAGAGATGATTACAAGGAAATTGCCAGCAGGCATACAATTCTTTAGCATTATCCGCAAGGAAGGCTACTTATATGTTGACAAGACCGACTTGGTATGGCAACTTACTCACTCAGGTGATTTATACAATTATCTGAGCCGTCCTCGTCGTTTCGGTAAATCTCTGCTTATAGATACCTTGCAATGCTACTTCGAAGGCAAGAAAGAACTCTTTGAGGGGCTGAAGATTATGGAACTGGAAGAAGAATGGACTGAGTATCCCGTCATCAGACTTGACATGAGCGGTGCAGGTGCCACTGCTGCCGAAATCAAAGACTATCTCAATCTTGAGTTTTCGAAATACGAAGCATTATACGGCATCACGCCTAAAGAGACATCTCGCGAATCCGTACGTCTCCAAGTTATCCTTGACACTGCCTATCAAAAGACAGGTAAGCAAGTTGTTGTCTTGATAGACGAATACGATTCTCCTTTGCAGCATTCTTGGAACACACCAGATCATGATGGTTGCACAGAAGTCTATAGATCGGTATTTTCAGTACTTAAGCTCAAGGGAAATGTACTTCGCTTTGTCTTCATCACAGGCATCACGAAGTTTACCCAAATATCCCTGTTCTCTGTACTTAACCATCTGACAAACGTCAGCTTTCTCCCACAATTTGCCCCTCTTTGTGGCATTACCGAGGAAGAAATGACAGTTAACTTCGCCCCAGAGTTGGAGGCCTTGGCAGATAAGATGGAATGCAGCATTGAAGAAGCACATGACAAGTTGAAGACCTATTATGACGGTTATCATTTCAGCGATGAGAACATGACCGACATCTACAATCCGTTCAGCTTGCTCAACGCCCTCTCCCAATTGCGTCTGCGCAACTATTGGATTTCATCCGGCGCCACTTCCATGCTGAATAAATTCGTGAACAACATGGAGTTACGCCTTCATGACTTCGAAGATTGCTACATCGACAAAGACACTCTGGAAACATCAGATGTCATAGAAGGCGGTGCCGAACTATTCCTCTATCAGACAGGTTATCTCACTATCAAAGGTTTTGATGAAGATGGATATTCTTTAGGCTTTCCGAATGAGGAAGTAAGAAAGGCTCTCTACAAAGCCGTACTACCAGCACTGACCCAAAAGGACATTACGGATATTGTCTCCATACAAAGTAAGTTAATGCACAGCTTGAACAATGGCAATTTGGAAGAAGCCAAGAAGTGTATGAAATCTCTCATTTCAAATGTCCCATATAGCAATAAGAAATTAGCAAGTATGGATATGGAGGAGCGTTATCGCCTCATCATTAGCACCATTTTGAATGCCATAGGATGCAAAGTAGAGGTAGAACACATGTTATCAACAGGTAGAATAGACATCGTAGCCTCAACCTCCCGCTTCATCTATGTAGTGGAACTGAAGTTAACCAACAATGGAGGATTGAATGCTGCTGAAAAACAAATTTTAGACAATGGCTATCTCAAACCATTCTTGGCAGATGGGCGAAAGGTTATCGGATTAGCAGTAGAATTAGATGACATGGGCAAGGGACTCATTGATTGGAAAGAAGTTAAATAAATAGGGTGTCCAGTTCTATGTTCTTAAAAAACAAGCAGAAAACATCCCTGTTAATTGTTTATATTGCGTTCTGATATTTAACGTTTCATGCAACAAAATAGTTCTTTGAAAATTTGTGGATGATTTCCACATAAAAAGCCCCCGATGCATCTCGCACCAGGGGCTTAAGAGTTTATTTAATTTTTATGAAGTACAACCAACTTTTGGTTGCACATCATTCAAACATACTGTAGAACTGGTTTATCTATCAAGAGACCAGCGTCTAAATCTCCTTTTATCTTGGCAATGCCTTGCCTTATTTTTTCCAAGCTCTTGGCCTGTGGCACCTTGATGCCAGCGGCATATTGTCTGAGCCATGATGCATTCATACCGATATATTTTGCAAAATGCAGCGTGTGGCAGATTTCAAACGTTCTTACTATTCTTCCTCAGAGGCTTCCTGTTTTATTTCAAGCAATGTTCGTTCATAGACCTCTTGCAGCTGATAGCTTGCCACCCCCAAAGGAGTAGTTATGCCACGCAGAGACCATTCTACCACAGACGAATCTTTGTCCTTGCAAAGAAGAATACCAATACTTGGATTGTCTCCCTCACTTCTAAGCAACTCGTCAGCAGCCGAAACATAGAAGTTCAGTTTGCCGATGAACTCTGGCATAAAATCCACAATCTTCAGTTCCACCACCACATAGCATTTCAGCCGAGTATGATAGAACACCATGTCGGGGAAGTATGACTTGCCACTTGGTGTGTCAAGTTCCATCTGTCGACCGACATACGCAAAACCTTTACCCAGTTCCAAGAGGAAGCGAGTGATATTTGTAGCCAATTTATTCTCCAAGTCCATCTCGTTGAACTTGCTCGGCAATGAGAAGAAATCCAACTTGTATGGATCTTTTATAATCTCTGTTGCCAGTGCGTTTTGAGGTTGCGGCAGTGTAACATCAAAGTTATTCAAAGCCTTGCTGGTGTGCTCGTACAGTTGAGCCTTAATAACATGCTCCAATTCCGTGCGGCTCATGTTGCCTTCAACCACCTTGTTGAGATAGAACATCGCAGCGTTTATTGTGTCGCATTTGGAAACAATTACCGTTTGATGTCTCCAAGGCACGCAAAGCAATATATCGGGAATAGGCGTATTAGCATTATCCACTTTCTGTAATTGTCTACCAGCTTGGTAGACAATTTCCATTTGGCTGGAATAGAAGGCAAACCAGCGTTTTATGTGGTAAAGGTTAGCTCTTGAAAATCCCTCACTCTGAGGAAATTCCGAACGCATATCAAGGCTAAGCCTATCTATAACCTTTGCTCCCCACTTATATTGTTTCTGCTTCTCACAGATGTCCTCGCCCAAACTCCAGTAGAATTTGAGCATTTCCGTATTCACCTTGACAGCAGCTTTGAGCTGTGCAATGTGGAAGCGTTTCTTCAGGTCAGACAACCACTTCACATAGTTCTTGTCTGCCATGAAGGAGTCGCTATTCACGAACTGCGGTATATTATCTTTATTTTTCATATCATTACCTTTTTTGAAATCCTTAGTTTCCTTTATATCAGAAAGTGTTGCTTCAATGTCTTCAATTGTAGGCAACTGGCTCTGTATATTTTCAGGCATGAGCTTAGACAACTGATATTCGGAGATGCCTATTGGCTGATTGGTCGATTCAAGAGCATATTGCGCCATCACATTGTTCTTGGTCTTGCAGATAAGCAACCCTATCGTAGGGTTGTCTGTAGGCTTCTTTTTTATATGATTGACTGCACTTACATATACGCCCAACTGTCCCAGATGTTCTGCTTTGAATTTCGTTATCTTCAGTTCTACGACGACATAGCAGCGCAGTTCCAAATGATAGAAAAGCAAGTCGGGATATAACGTATCTTCTCCTACTTGCAGTGGAACTTGACTCCCGACAAAAGCAAAGCCCGTACCCAATTCAAGCAAGAAGCGTGTGACATTTTGGGTAAGTCCCTGTTCCAACTCTCGCTCCCGATACTCACCGTCAAGTGTGAGGAAATCGAAATTATAAGGGTCTTTCAATGTTTGAGCAGCCAATTCGCTTTGAGGATTAGCCAATAGTCTTGTAAAATTATTCACAGCCTTTCCCTGTCGTTCATATAGATTCGTGTCAAGATAATTAAGCAGAACAGCACGGCTCCAACCATTTTCTACTGTCTTTTTCAAGTAGAACACGGCACGATTAACGTCCTTGCATTGCGATATGATATACAGATGATGCCCCCAAGGAACGGAGAAGAAAGCCTCCTCGCTTATTTGTGCAACAGGTTGTTGCATATTTACATCGTCTAATTGGGCAACAACTTGTTGCCCATTATCTTCTCCTAATTTGGCAACAGGTTGTTGCCAAATTGTAATTCGCTGATAATAAAACTCATACCATTGGCGAATATACCTTAGATTTCTATAGGAGAAACCTTTCATATCAGGAAACTCCGCCATAAGTTCACGGCTCAATTCTTTGAGCCAGCCATCGCCCCAAGATGCAGATTTCTGCTTTTCGCAAATATCTGCACCCATACGCCAATAAAGGCGAAGCAATTCTGTGTTCACTTTGATTGCCGCCTTTATTTGTGCGCTGCGTATATCTTTTTTCAACTGCGAGACCCAACTTTTGAACTCGCTATTGCTTGCCAATGTCATATTTGCCATATTCTATACCTTTACAAATCTGCCACAACTTGTGGAAAGTTTACTCTACATATGATGGCTAATGCCATTCGCCTACAAAGATAACTGATTTTTACGAGAAAACGCAACTACGGGGGTGTTTTTCTACATAAATGAGACAAAATTGTACAATTGACTTGTTTTTTGTAGTCTATTATTCTTTATTCGGTGATTTGTGGAACTTTCATCCTCACATCACAGCTATCACAATAACAGTTATCACAGTTTTTACGGAGTGGGTATCTGAAGGGAAGGGAAATGTTAAATGAAATTTAACTATATATATAATATAAATATATAATATATATAGTTAGTTCTGGAATGAGAAAAAGAAAAGTGTTT
>ONZR01000370.1_pt1 | contig 20433 bp, 16 predicted proteins | sample 1671691 | NCBI WGS metagenome assembly ONZR01 (sample SAMN06348182, study PRJEB24527) | human gut metagenome | biome: human gut; feature: ankylosing spondylitis patient; material: feces | host: Homo sapiens | place: China | collected 2015-10 | reverse complement strand
CCGCTTCCGGCGAGGATGTGGATGTCAACGTCTGCAAGACCAAGCACCTGACCAATACCCGCGCTTCCGGTTCCGATGACGCTCTGCGCCTGATCCCCGTCAGCAAGCTGAGCCTGGAGGGCTGCCTGGAGTTCCTGGCACAGGATGAGCTGCTGGAGGTCACCCCTGAGAATCTGCGCATCCGCAAGCAGATCCTGAACCACGACCAGCGCATGAAGGCAAAGAGCAAGCTGAAGTAAGCTGCTTTCCTTCCCGATCAACATAAAAAACGGCATCGCAAACCAATCGGTCTGCGATGCCGTTTTGCGTTTCGCTCTTTATTCAGCGCTGTATGCGCTGCCCATAGTCCAGGAGTTGGAAGCCGAATACTTTGCGTGGTTGCGCAGGTAGGTGACCCAGGCACCATAGCCGTTTCCGGCCGAGAAGTGGACCCCATCGGGAGCCGCCAGCATCTCCTTCAGATTCCCGTTCTCATCGGCAAAGGTCTCCCACAGGTCAAGGTAGACACAGCCCTTGTCTGCAGCCAGCTTTGCCAGTTGCTCGTTCACCGAGCGCAGGACATCGGACGCAAGACCGGGCTTTTCCGCAGCGGCCTGGGGCCGCACCGGCGGGATGGACTGGACATAGATGACGCAGCCGGGCAGAGCCTGCCTGAGCTGATCCAGCATCTGGCCATAGTAGGCCAGAAAGCGGTCTGCTGCCCCCAGCGTGGTCAGCGTGTTGGTGCCCAGCAGGATATAGAGCTTTTTCGGCTGGGCCGCTGTCAGCACATCCATTGCCACCTCTGAGCCGCGCACGCTGCTCTTGACCGCGCTGCGGTTCACGATGGCATCGGGGCCCACACCGGTATAGCCGCAGATGAGCGCCCCGCCCAGGTTGATGCTGTAATCGGAAAAGCCCACGGTCAGGCTGTCGCCCAGCAGGGCCGCATCCGAAAAGTAACTCAGATCCACCTGCCCACAGCCGGGCTGACGGATCACGCTGCTGTCATACGCCTTGACCTGATAGGCCCCCGCTGCCTGCCGGGCGGGGCCGAACTGTTCCAGCGTGACAGCCGACGCATCGGCGGTTCCACTGCCTTCCCCTGCCGTACCGCCGGCGCTGTCTGCCGCGGAGGCTCCCGTATCTCCCTGCATGGGCAGCGGAGCCAGGATATTGGCCGCTGTGCCCGCCGCCGGGCTTTGCTGGACAGCCTCGCTCTGCTTTTCGCCATTTTCCAGAATGGCCGTGACGGCCAGCGACAGCAGCAGGATCGCTGCAATGACCCCCGCCAGCCGCAGGCCGGTGCCTGCCTTGCTGCGCCGTCTCCGGCCATGGGTGGAATGATATTCGTGTGAGATTCCCATTCTCTTTCCCGCCTTTCCCTGTTTTCTTTTCTCTATCATTACGGTCAGTATCCCCGAAAAATTGCAAAGTTTGCATTCTGCACTCCGACCGACCCTGTGTTTTTGTAGGATACGCCAAATATTGTATCATAATTTTTTTGCCCGTGCAACCAATCAGGTCTTGCATACAACAGAGAAATAGTTTACAATAGTATTGTTGCAGGAATTGCACAGTTTTCATTGAATCAGATGCACATCCTGCATTCTTTTTGTACGACTTGCGGCGCGCATCCGCAATCTCCTTCCCCGGGCAGTGCAGGGCTCTGGGAGGACACAGAAGGACTTGCCGCGCTTTGCAGGACGTGAAATGTTGTTCTTTTGGATAAGGAGGAAGTATGTCAAAAAATGTCATCATCGGCCAGAGCGGCGGCCCTACCGCCGTTATCAATTCCAGCCTGGCAGGCGTATACAAAGCTGCCTGCAGTCTGGGGGCCGATAAAGTCTACGGAATGAAGTACGGCATCGAGGGCCTTTTAAAGGAAGAGATGCTGGAACTGAACGTTCTGCTGGATGACCGCATGAGTATCGAACTGCTCAAGCGCACTCCGTCCAGCTATCTGGGCAGCTGCCGCTACAAGCTGCCAGACCCGGACGTGGATTCTACCCCGTTCATCAAGCTGTTCACCCTGTTTGACAAGTACGATATCTGTGCGCTGTTCTACATCGGCGGCAATGACTCGATGGACACCATTGCAAAACTCTCCCGTTACGGTGCCCAGGTGGGCAGCAGCGTCCGGTTCATCGGTGTGCCCAAGACCATCGACAACGACCTTTGCCTGACCGACCACACCCCCGGCTACGGCTCTGCCGCCAAGTACATTGCCACCATCCTGAAGGAGGTCATCCGTGACTCCTCCGTCTACAACATCCGCAGCGTGACGGTGGCCGAGATCATGGGCCGCCATGCAGGCTGGCTGGCCGGTGCGGCCTGTCTGGCCGGCGGCGATGACTGCGAAGGCCCCGACCTCATTCTGCTGCCCGAAGTTCCCTTTGACCCGGACAGGTTCCTGACCCGGGTGGACGAGCTGCAGCGGGTCAAGCCCAATGTCATCATTGCAGCCAGCGAGGGCGTTAAGACAGCCGACGGCACCTATCTGTGCGATCTGGTCTCCACCGCCGGGCAGCTGGATGCCTTTGGCCACAAGGCCATCCTCAGCGGTACCAGCCGGTATCTGTCTGATCTCATCCACGACAATCTGAACTGCAAGAGCCGGGCCATCGAGTTCTCGACCCTGCAGCGCTGCGCCAGCCATCTGGCCAGCCGCACCGATGTGAACGAGGCCTACGCCGTGGGCGGTGCTGCCGCTTCCGCTGCCTTTGCGGGCGAGACCGGGCGGATGATCTCGCTCAAGCGCATTTCCGATTACCCCTACCAGTGCATCACCGAGTCGGTGGATGTCCAGCAGGTGGCAAACCTGGAGAAAAAGGTGCCGCTGGACTGGATCACCCCGGACGGAATGCAGGTGACGGCGGCATTTGAGGAGTATGCCCGTCCGCTCATCCTGGACGAAGTAACACCGGTCTACGTCAACGGTACCCCGCGCCATATCTGCCTGTAAGTTTCATTTGCGCGTTTCCTCCCCCCTCGTGGTCTGTTTTCGTGCTCCTGCACGATAATATAAAAGCCGAAACAGAAGAAAAGGAGAAATCATCATGGGTAAAAATGCAATCGTTGGTCAGTCTGGCGGCCCTACCTCCGTCATCAATGCAAGTCTGGCAGGCGTATTCGAGAGCTGCAAGAGCCGCGGCGCTGAAATCGTTTACGGCATGTGCAACGGCGTTGCCGGTCTGCTGGAGGAGCGCGTGGTGGATCTTTCCACCGTGCTGACCGATGACCTGGATATCGAGCTGCTCAAGCGCACCCCGTCCAGCTTCCTGGGCAGCTGCCGCTATAAGCTGCCCGATTGGCACGATGACGAGACCGTTTACAAGAAGCTGTTCGCCATCCTGGAAAAGCTGAACATTGGCTACTTCTTCTACATTGGCGGCAACGACTCCATGGATACCATCGGCAAGCTGGCTGAATACGGCAACCGCATCCAGAGCAACATCCGCTTCATGGGCGTTCCCAAGACCATCGATAACGACCTGATGGTGACCGACCACACCCCCGGCTACGGCTCTGCGGCAAAGTACATCGGTGTGGTGATGAAGGAGATCATCCGCGATGCCACCGTTTACGGCACCAATTATGTCACCGTGGTCGAGATCATGGGCCGCAACGCCGGCTGGCTGACCGCTGCTGCCTCTCTGGCCAAGAGCGATGACTGCGAGGGCGTGGATATGATCTGCCTGCCCGAAGTCCCCTTCAACGTGGAGCACTTCATTGAGAAGGTCCGCGCCATGCAGGAGAAGAAGCCCAGCATCGTGATCGCTGTTTCCGAGGGTGTCAAGCTCGAGGACGGTCGTTACGTCTGTGAGCTGGCCGATGATGTGCACGCAGTGGACGCTTTCGGCCACAAGGCACTGACTGGTACTGCACGCTATCTGGCGAATGTGGTCGCCCGCAATCTGGATACCAAGACCCGCTGTATCGAGCTGTCTACCCTGCAGCGCTGCGCTGGTCACCTGACCAGCCGCACCGATATCACCGAGGCTTACCAGGTGGGCGGCGCTGCTGCCAAGGCTGCCTTTGAGGGTGTCACCGGTCAGATGGTCGCCCTGAAGCGCATCTCCAACAGCCCCTATCAGTACATCACCGAGCTGCACCCCATCAGTGAAGTTGCAAACCTCGAGAAGAAGGTTCCCCTGAGCTGGATGAACGAGAATCACACCCAGATGACCGAGGAATTCCTCGAGTATGCCCGCCCGCTGATCCAGGCTGAGCTGACTCCGCTGTACATTGCAGGTCTGCCCCACCACATCTACATGAAAAAGTAATTTCTCCTTTGAATCCTTCTAAGGCATAGCAAAACTCCCGCCCGGAGCCGGGCGGGAGTTTTGCTGCTGTATGGCTTATGAATTACTGTTTGCCCAGTTGCCAGAACGCCACGGCGCTGGCGGCGGCAACGTTCAGGGAATCGACCCCGTGGGACATGGGGATCTTGACTGTGTAATCGCAGGATGCGATGGTGGTATGGGAAAGGCCGTCTCCCTCCGTGCCCAGCACAATGGCAAGCTTCGGCTCCCGGGCAAGGGCTTCGTCATCGATGCTGACCGAACGGTCGCTCAAGGCCATGGCAGCCGTCTTGAAGCCCAGAGCATTCAGCTGGGCGAGCCCCTTTTCGGGCCAATCGGCGGGCGTTTCGCCAATCTGCGCCCAGGGTACCTGAAACACCGTGCCCATACTCACGCGCACGGCCCGGCGGCAGAGCGGGTCACAGCAGGAGGGGTTGATAAGAACAGCGTCCATGTTCAGCGCTGCCGCGCTGCGGAAGATGGCACCCACATTGGTGGAATCCACAATGCCCTCCAGCACGGCCACCCGCCGGGCGTTCCGGCAGAGCTCCTCCACGGTGCGGGGCTTCGGACGTTGAAAGGCGCAGAGCACACCCCGGGTCAGCTCGTAGCCTGTCAGTGCAGCCAGCAGCTCCCGGTCAGCAGTATAAATGGGTGCATCCCCGCAGCGGGTCAGGATCTCCGCCGCTGGGCCGGTGATCTGCCTGCGCTCCATCAGCAGGGAGACCGGTACAAAGCCTGCATCCAGTGCCCGGGAGATCACCTTGGGGCTCTCGGCAATGAAGATGCCTTTTTCGGGTTCCAGCCGACTGCGCAGCTGGTTCTGCGTCAGGCGGGCGTAGGGGTCCAGCTCCGGCGCGTGAAAATCCGTGATCTCGATGATATTGGGCATGGGGAGATTCTCCTTTTTCTGTATGAATGGTCTTATTGTAGCACAACCCGGATGCAATTGCAAAATACATGGCAGACATATTCGTTTTACATAGTCAAAACCGCCAAAAAGTGCCTTTGCTTTTTGACAAATCCGTCAACCCGCGTTATAGTATAGGAGTAAAAAATCAGAGGGGGAATTTGCATGAATTCCAAGAAAAAGCGCCGCGGCCAGATGTCGGAAGCCTTCTGCACGGCAATGTTCCTTTCACTGTCCGGCGGCCTGCAGGACGTATACACCTATCTGTTCCGGGGCAAGGTGTTTGCCAACGCCCAGACCGGCAACATCGTGCTGATGGCTGTCCATGCCTTTGCCGGGGAGTGGGGGCGTGTGCTGCATTATCTTGTGCCCCTGTGCTTCTTTGCGCTGGGCGTGTTCGCGGCAGAGCTGATGCACCAGAAGCTGCAGAATCTGCAGCGGCTCCACTGGCGGCAGCTGGTGGTGCTGTGTGAGATCGTGATGCTGTTCGTGGTGGGCTTTTTCCCGCAGGAGTGGAATCTTATGGCCAATGCGCTGGTCTCGTTTGCCTGTGCGATGCAGGTGCAGACCTTCCGCAAGGTGAATGGTTATGCCTTTGCCAGCACCATGTGCATCGGCAACATGCGCAGCGGCATGGACTCCCTCTGCAGCTGGGTGCTCAACCGCAATCCTGCCGCCCTGAAAAAATCCCTTTATTACTGGGGCATCATCCTCCTGTTTGCGCTGGGCGCGGGCCTGGGCAGCCTGACGCTGGACCTCTGCGGCGCAAAGGCCATCTGGTTTTCCTGCCTGCTGCTGGCCGTCAGCTTCTGCCTGATGTTCCTGAAAGAAGATGTGGAAGAGATCAAAGAAGATCTTGAAGCACTGGAAGCAAAACATTAAATCAAGGAGTTTCCCTCAGTTTCACGCTGTTTACCGCCATGCCAAAGGCTCCCCTGGTAGGAGAGCTGGCGAGCGCCAGCGAGACTGAGGGTTTATTTTTCTCCGGATCTATCCAACACTTCCCCGGTCTCCTTCGTCTTACAGGCAGAACGACGCAATGAAAGGAGGAAGCCCCATGTGGGAGCTGCTGTACGAGACCTTCTGGGACAGGCTGGAGCATTTCTGTTTCAATCTCTGCCGGGACGAAGCCCGGGCGGAGGATCTGACCCAGGAAGTCTTTCTGCGGGCACTGCAGAACCGGAGCCTTATCAACAGCTTTACGGAACGGCAGTGCAAGGCCTGGCTGTTTACCACTGCACGGAATCTCTACTGCGACCAACTCCGCCGGACGGCAAAGGAGGAGCAGCTGCTCAGCACCTTTTTCCCGGAAGAGGACAGTGCCGAACCGGATTCCGCGCTGGACACAGTGGAAGCCGCCAGTCTGCTGGCTCTGCTCACCCCGGAAGAACGGCGGCTGTTCACCCTGCGCTATACAGCGGGCTACAATGCCAGCGAGATCGGTCAGCTGCTCTGTCTCCCGCCCGGCACGGTCCGCAGCCGCCTTGCCCAGATACGCCATCGCCTCAAAACTGAACTTACGGAGGAATAAATGATGAAAAAGAACCTGAACGTAGACGCTATGATCCTGGACCTGCGCAATGTGCAGGAGGATTTTCTTGACCGCTATGAGCAGATCAAGCTGGACTGCATGATCGCGCTGACCTCGCCCCGGGTGCAGGCGCTCCTGAGCCAGCACAACATTTCTCTGGATTCGATGCTCTGCAAAAATGTCCCGGAGGAGGTCTCGGTGGGTGTGGTCAATGGCAAGGTCACGCTGAGCTCTGCCAGCCAGACCGCCGCCGGGCAGGTACTGGTGGTCAACGGCAAGCTGATGATCACACCGGATGCTGCGGAGGTTTTACAGAAGTACGCCTGCATTCTGGTCAACGGTATGATCTACTGCCCGCAGTGCCTCTCGGCAGTGGTATCCGCCCGCTGCATCCTGAACGGAAAGCTGGCGGTCTACCCCGATGATGCAGTGCTCCTGCCGGGAAGCTCCATCAAGCTAGACAACACCTTCCTGCTGCGGGCACAAAGCCGCCTGTACTGGAATGAACATCGCTTCCTGGCGGTTGACCCCAGGCTCGACACTGCCGCACTGGCCGCCAAGGGCTGCCGCTTTTCCGCTCCAAAGGCCATCCTGTACGCAAGCCTTGCGCCCGTTCTGGCCCCGCTCTTTCCGGATTCCACCGAGCTGATCATCGTGCCGGACGGCACCGCCGTGGTGGAGGACGACCTGGAACTGACCGCCTCTTCCCTGCGCCGGTATGGCACCCGTCTCTATGTGCTGGGCGATGCTGTCATCCCCGCAGAGAGCGCAGACCTGCTGGCTCAGATCGAATTCCTGCATGTTACTGGTGAAGTAGAGCTGCCTGATGCTCTGGAAGCGGCCTTCTTTGCCATCCCTGAGCTGGAATGCGGCAAAGTAGTCCACGAGGACGCTCTGCCCAAACAGACCCGCGCCAAAGCAAAGGATGAGGAGCCCGATCCGGATACCGTGACCCTCAGCGGCATCCAGCTGACCCTGTAATCCGCACTGTTCCTCCCTGCCCCGCTCTTTCCGGCAAAAGCTCTCTGCTGGAAGGAGCGGGACTTTTGTTGATTTTTTATTGCACCCGCTCCTCTGATATGATATACTGTTTTTGTATTGTGTAATTCCCCGGGCACACTTCCGCTGTGGAACCCGCTGCCCGGGCAGTATATGGGAACCGAAATCAGGAAGAGGAGCAACGAATGAAAAAAGGATTTGACAACGACAAATACCTGCAGATGCAGTCGGAGCACATCCGGGAGCGGATCGCGCAGTTCGACAACAAGCTGTATCTGGAATTCGGCGGCAAGCTGTTCGATGACTACCACGCCTCCCGCGTGCTGCCCGGCTTCCAGCCCGATTCCAAGCTGCAGATGCTGCTGCAGCTGAAGGATCAGGCCGAGGTCGTTATCGTCATCAACGCTGAGGACATCGTCAGCAGCAAGGTGCGCGGTGACTATGGCATCACTTATGATCTGGACGTTCTGCGTCTCATCGATGCATTCCAGGAGCGCGGCCTGTTTGTGGGCAGTGTATGCGTGACCATGTACACCGCTGCCCCCGAGGTGGAAGCCTTTGAGAAGCGGCTGAACAGCCTGGGCATCCGCACCTTCCGGCACTATAAGATTCCCGGCTACCCCAACGACGTTGCCCGCATCGTGAGCGACGAGGGCTATGGCCGCAACGAGTACATTGAGACCCAGCGCCCGCTGGTGGTCATCACGGCTCCCGGCCCCGGCAGCGGCAAGATGGCCACCTGCCTGTCCCAGCTGTACCACGAATACAAGCGGGGCGTGAAGGCCGGTTATGCCAAGTTTGAGACCTTCCCCATCTGGAACATTCCCCTGAAGCACCCGGTCAACCTGGCTTACGAGGCTGCCACTGCCGACCTGAACGATGTGAACATGATCGACCCGTTCCATCTGGAGGCCTATGGCAAGACCGCGGTCAACTACAACCGCGACATTGAGATCTTCCCCGTGGTCAACGCCATGTTTGAGCTGATTGCAGGCAAGAGCCCCTACCACTCCCCCACCGACATGGGCGTGAATATGGCAGGCAACTGCATCGTGGACGATGCGGCCTGCTGCGAAGCTTCCCGCAACGAGATCGTCCGCCGCTACTTCAAGGCCCTGTGCGACCTCAAGAACGGCGCACAGATCCAGAGCGAGGTCTACAAGCTGGAACTGCTGATGAATCAGGCCGGGCTGACCCAGGGCAGCCGCCCGGTGGAGCAGGCCGCCCATGCAGTCTCCGAAAAGACCGGCGGTGCCCCCGCTGCTGCCATTGAGCTGCCGGACGGCACCGTTGTCACCGGCAAGACCGGCCCCCTGCTGGGTGCCGCTTCCTCCGCTCTGCTCAACGCGCTGAAAAAACTGGCCGGCATCGACCAGGAGCTTGACCTCGTTTCTGCTGCCGCCATCGAGCCCATCCAGACCCTCAAGACCAACTATCTGGGCAGCAAGAACCCCCGTCTGCACACCGACGAGATCCTGATTGCCCTGTCCAGCTCGGCCGCGCAGAATCCCACTGCTGCAGCCGCCCTCAAGCAGCTCTCCCACCTGAAGGGCTGCGATATGCACTCCACCGTCATCCTGTCCAGCGTGGATATGGATACCGTGAAGAAGCTGGGCATGTATCTAACCTGCGAACCCACCTATGAGGAAGCAGACCGGATGTACCACAAGAAGTAAAAAATAATGACCCTCTCTGTCATTGCTTTGCACTGCCGTCTTTCCCCCAAAGGCTAGGCGGCCGCATCTGCGCGACGGAGAGGGTCATTTTTATTTCCGGGTCTGTTCCCAGTAGGCTCCCATGCTCTGGCCGGGCTGGTCGGTGACATCATCGTTCAGATAGTCTGCAAGACCAAAGGCTTCCGGCTTCCAGCTGCGGGCAGCATCCACGGTGGGGTATTCCACCTCAGCGTACCAGAACGCAGTGGGCTGGCCCTCATCCACATGGTTCACCTCCAGCACAAGGCCATCAGGCAGGGCGTAGCTTCTGCGGATCTTCCCGATCAGGGGCTTACCGATGATCTTTGTTTCCAGTTCATCAAACAATTTCTTGTCGATGGGGCGCTCGATCTCCTCCCGTGCAAGCCCGCTTCCGGACTTGAAGCAGAGGATATAGGCCGTCTTGCCGCCCTTGAGCGCCTCCTCCCGGATGCGCACGGTGGGCCGCACGCTGATATATCCCTGCCGCATGGCAAACTCTTCCTTGAGCGGCAGAGCCGGGAAGTTTTCGCCCTCCGGCCAGCCGTTCACCATCCATTTGCGTTCGATCTCCATGGTGTTTTCCTCGTTTCTATGTTTTTGTATTTATTCTAGCACGTTTTTATGTTAGAATAAATATCAGTATGAAATTTTAGCATCCTCACCCTCTCAGTCAATGCCTGACGGCATTGCCAGCTCCCCCAAAGGGGGAGCCAAGAGCCGCTCTGTATTCAAGCTTGATGAGACTAAATCGAAAATCGCCAAAGGCTCTCCCTTTGGGAGAGCTGGCGAGCGGAGCGAGACTGAGAGGGCGAGCCAGTTATAACAGGAGCAACTATGAAATCTTCTCGCAATTACCCCGTTTACACCGTCAACAAACACGCCGAGGGCCTGCTGGTGGGCGGCCACCCCTGGGTGTACGAAAACGACATCCTGGGTTCCCCGGAAGCAGAGCCTGAAAACGGCACGCTGGTCGATGTGGTCAGCACAAAGGGTGCCTATCTTGGCACCGGTTTTCTCTCGCTGAAAAGCAAGATCCGGGTGCGGCTCATCTCCCGCAACGCCAACGACACCTTTGATGCCGCTTTCTGGAAGCGCCGGGTCGAATACGCCTGGGCCTACCGCAAGACTGTGCTGGAGCCCGCCGACCTGACCGCCTGCCGTGTCATCTTTGGCGAGGCTGACCAGTTCCCGGGCCTGACTGTGGACCGGTTCAACAATATCCTTGTCACCCAGACCCTGAGCGTGGGCATGGAAAAGCTCAAGCCCATCCTCTTCCCCCTGCTGGTGCAAGTCCTGCGCGCCGACGGCCAGACCATTGAGGGCATCTACGAGCGCAACGACGAGGCCCTGCGGGCCAAGGAGGGCCTGGCACAGAACAAGGGCTGGTTTGACCTGCCCGGCGAGACGCACCCCGACAGCACCCAGACTGAGATCTGCGAGAACGGCGTGTTCTACCACGTCGATTTTGAGAACGGCCAGAAAACCGGCTTTTTCCTCGACCAGAAATACAACCGCCGGGCTGTGGCCCGCATTGCTGCCGGTCACACTGTGCTGGACTGCTTTACCCACACCGGCAGCTTTGCGCTGAACGCCGCCAAGGGCGGGGCTGCCCGGGTCACTGCCGCTGACATCAGCGCCGAGGCCATTGCCATGGCCCAGCGGAACGCCCAGCGCAACAACCTGACCAACATGGATTTTCTCTGCGAGGACACCTTTGAGCTGCTGCCCCGGCTGGAAAAGGAGGGCCACCCCTACGACTTTATCATCCTTGACCCGCCGGCCTTTACCAAGGCCCGCCGCACGGTGGAGAACGCCATGCGCGGCTATAAGGAGATCAACTACCGCGCCATGAAACTGCTGCCCCGGGGCGGCTATCTGGCCACGGCCAGCTGCTCTCACTTTGCCACCGAGGAGCTGTTCATCAAGATGCTGCACGCCGCCGCAAAGGATGCCCACCGGCAGCTGCGGCAGATCGAGGTGAAGCAGCAGGCCCCGGATCACCCCATCCTGTGGGGCGTGCCCGAGACCAATTACCTGAAGTTCTTCCTGTTCCAGGTGATCTAAAAGTAATACCAAATACGATATCTCCCAAAAAAACGAGAACGTGTTTGTGCAGAATCGTCAGTTTTGTCAATTGCCTTTTGAGCCGTTCCGGGATATAATCAAACCATAGACAGCAACGGCGCTGTGGGTCACCTCCTGACTCGCAGCGCCATTTTTGTTAAAAAGCTTTTCGCTGTTTCCGGGCCGCAGTTCGGCGGCGGGAGACAGTTTCGGAAGGGACAGACATAAGATCAAGTAAGGAGTAGGATTTATGGCAGCAAATGTTATGGAAATCTACGGCAGCAAGGTCTTTAACGAGCATGTAATGAAGGAGCGTCTGCCGAGCGCTACTTACAAGAGCCTGGAGCGCACCCTGCACAAGGGCGCACCCCTGGATATCGAGGTGGCAAACGTTGTGGCCAGCGTGATGAAGCGCTGGGCCATGGAGCTGGGCGCCACCCACTACACCCACTGGTTCCAGCCGCTGACCGGCATCACCAGTGAAAAGCACGATGGCTTTGTAAGCCCCGTGGGAGACGGTACCGCCATCATGGAGTTCTCCGGCAAGGAGCTGGTGCGCGGCGAGCCTGACGCTTCCTCCTTCCCCTCCGGCGGCCTGCGTGCCACCTGCGAGGCCCGCGGCTACACCGCATGGGACCCCACCAGCTACGCTTTCGTGAAGGATGACGTGCTGTGCATCCCCACCGCTTTCGTCAGCTATACCGGCGAGGCACTGGACAAAAAGACCCCCCTGCTGCGCTCCATGAACGCACTGTCCGGTCAGGCCATCCGCATCCTGAAGCTGTTTGGCAAGGATGTTGATTATGTCTCCACCACCGTCGGCCCCGAGCAGGAGTACTTCCTTGTCAAGAAGGAGGACTACGAGGCACGTCAGGATCTGATCCTCACCGGCCGCACCCTGTTCGGCGCTCCCTCTGCCAAGGGTCAGGAGCTGGAGGAGCATTACTTCGGTGTCATCCGTCCCGAGGTCTCCGAATTTATGAAGGAGCTGGACGAGGAGCTGTGGAAGCTGGGCGTTCCTGCCAAGACCAAGCACAACGAAGTGGCTCCCTGCCAGCATGAGCTGGCCCCCATCTTCGACACCACCAATGTTGCCATTGACCACAACCTGCTGACCATGGAGATGATGAAGAAGATCGCGCCCAAGTACGGTCTGGTCTGCCTGCAGCACGAGAAGCCCTTTGAGGGTGTGAACGGCAGCGGCAAGCACAACAACTGGTCGCTGTCCACCACCGAGGAGAACCTGCTGGACCCGGGCGACACGCCCATGGAGAACCTGCAGTTCCTGGTATTCCTGGCCGCTGTCATCAAGGCTGTGGACGAGTACGCCGACCTGCTGCGCACCTCCGTTGCCACCCCGGGCAACGATCACCGTCTGGGTGCCAACGAGGCTCCCCCGGCCATTATCTCTATCTTTGTGGGCGAGGAGCTGGAAGCTGTTATCGATGCCATTGCATCTGATTCTCCTTATGCCGGCCCCGTGAAGATGAAGATGGATCTGGGCGTGGACGTGCTGCCTAAGTTCAGCAAGGACACCACCGACCGCAACCGCACCTCTCCCTTTGCCTTTACCGGCAACAAGTTCGAGTTTCGTATGCCCGGCTCTGCTCAGAACCTGAGCGACTGCGACACCATCCTGAACACCGCTGTTGCCAAGGAGCTGAAGGGCTACGCTGACGAGCTGGAGGGCGCTGAGGACTTTACCAGCGCCGCCATTGCCCTGGTCAAGCGCACCATCCGTGACCACCGCCGTGTCATCTTCAACGGCAACGGCTACACCGCCGAGTGGGAAGAGGAAGCAGCACGCCGCGGCCTGCCCAACAAGAAGAACACGCCCGCCGCTCTGCCCGCACTGATCGACCCGAAGAACATCCAGCTGATGGAGGATTTCGGTGTTCTGACCAAGGTAGAGATGCACAGCCGTTACGAGGTCGAGATGGAGCACTACTCCAAGATCATCAACATCGAGGCTCTGACCATGCTGGAGATGGCCCGCAAGCAGCTGCTGCCCGCCATCAACTCCTATATGAGCGAGGTTGCCAACACCGCTGCATCCAAGCTGGCCGTCAGCGAGGCCATCAGCGTGCGCAGCGAGACCAAGACCCTCACCCGCCTGTCCACCGATGCCGATGCCATGAGCGATGCCATCGATGCCCTGCAGGCTGCCGTGGATACCGCTGAGGCCATGACCGATGAGAGTGCCAAGGCTGTTTCTTTCCACGATGACGTTCTGCCCAAGATGGATGCTCTGCGCGCCGCTGCTGACGATGCCGAGACCATCTGCGGTGAGGACTACTGGCCTCTGCCCAGCTACAGCAAGATGCTCTACTATGTCTGATCTTTCTGACATAGCTTGATCAGCATCGCTGGGTTGTTGGATTTTTAAGCCATTCCCCTTTTCCTATTTCTTACACCAGCCTAAAGACCTGCTTTGCGCATACGAAGCAGGCCTTTAGGCGTTTTTTAAGAACACAAGCTGATTTTTCCAGTTTTGCACTGATGTGCCATTCGCCGCGCCCTGCGGCTCGGAGGGAACCACTATGAGCTATAATACCCAACAGGACATCCTTGATTTTGTGGAGGACAACAACGTCAAATTCGTCCGCTTTGCCTTCTGCGATATCTTTGGCACCCAGAAAAACATCGCCGTGCTTGCCAGCGACCTGCCCAAGGCCATGGAGGATGGTGTCTGCTTTGACGGCAGCTCCATTGCCGGTTTTATGAAGGTGGAGGAGAGCGATCTTGTGCTCCGGCCCGATCTTTCCACCGTGACCATCCTGCCCTGGCGGCCCACCGAGGGCCGGGTGATGCAGTTCTTCTGTGACGTGGAAAAACCGGACGGCGCTGCCTTTGGCGGCAACTGCCGCGGCTTCCTGCGCCAGATGAGCCGCAGCTTCCGCAAACTGGGGCTGACCTGCAACGTGGGGGCTGAGTGCGAGTTCTACCTGTTTGAGAATGACGACCGGGGCCGCCCCACCCGCATCCCCATCGACTTTGGCGGCTACTTTGATGTAGCCCCGCTGGATGCAGGTGAGAACCTGCGCCGGGACATCTGCCTGACCATGGAGCAGATGGGCATGAGCCCCCAGCACAGCCACCACGAGAGCGGCCACGGCCAGAACGAGATCGACTGCCACTACGCCGGCCCCCTGAAAACAGCCGACAATGTGATGATGTTCAAGCAGATCGTGCGGGCTGTTGCCATGCGCAACGGCATCCACGCCAGCTTCCTGCCCAAGCCCCTGCCGGATCAGGCCGGCAGCGGCCTGCACATCAACCTTTCGCTCTGCATGGACGGCCGCAATCTGTTTGAGGGCGACATTGCCCCGGACAGCATTGCAGGCAGCTTTATGGCGGGTGTTCTGGCCCACAGCCGGGAGCTGACCGTGTTCACCAATCCCCTGCCCAACAGCTACCAGCGCTTTGGCTGTGACGAGGCCCCCCGCTATGTGAGCTGGAGCCGCCAGAACCGCAGCCAGCTGGTGCGCATCCCGCAGGTCAAGGGCAACAACTGCCGCATGGAACTGCGCAGCCCTGACCCTGCCTGCAACCCCTATCTGGCCGTGGGTCTGGTGCTGGCTGCCGGTCTGGACGGCATCGAGCACCGGATGGTGCTGCAGGCCCCCATCAACAAGAACCTGTTCGATCCCACCGAGGCCGCAGGTCTTGGGCTGGAAAGACTGCCTTCCACGCTGGAGGAGGCCGTGCAGGCCGCGCAGGAGAGCGAATTTCTGCACCGCGTGCTGCCGGAAGAGCTTTCGCACCGGTACTATGAGGAAGAGCTGAAGCGCTGTGCTGCCCTGAAGGCTGCCGCCGACCCGGCAGAGTACGAGCGGGTGCACTACTTCAACGCCATCTGAACCGCTTTTGAGGGAAAGTACGAAGGGGCAATGATTCGGCCCTTTGCCTGGATGTAAGAGAAAGGAGCGATTCAAATGGGACGTGCTCTGATCGTGAGCGCCGGAGCAAGCTCCAACGAGTACATCTCCGCGCGGTTGGCAGAGCTGGGATACACCCGGCCTACGATCATCCCCAGTGGTGCCGAGGCCCGGCGCAGGATGCTGGAATCTGATTTTGAGTTGATCGTGGTCAACGCGCCTCTCCCGGACGAGTTCGGCCACGAGCTGTGTTCCTCTGCCGTAGAAAAAACAGACGCAGGCGTGGTGCTGCTGGCCAAGGCAGCCGCCGCCGAGCAGCTGCTGGCCCCCATGAGTGAGCAGGGGGTGCTGCTGCTGAGCAAGCCGTTCTCCAATACGCTGTTCCTGCAGGCCATCCATCTGGCCGCGGCCAGCAACCACCGCCTGCAGCTGCTCCGGCAGGAAAACGCGCGGATGCAGGAAAAGATCGCACAGGTACGGCTGGTCAGCCATGCAAAATGCTGTCTGGTGGAGCGGGAGCAGATGAGCGAGGATGCCGCCCACCGCTACATTGAAAAGCGCGCCATGGACACCCGGCGCAGCCGTGCAGAAATTGCACAGGAAATCCTTGATTCTTACGAGGATTAGGATTATAATTTGGTGTTGTATGTTTTGTTCCGGATGCAGGCGCATCCGCACTGGGAAAGAATGATCTCTGAAAGATAAATTAGAGGAGGACTGAACAAATGGCAAAATTCATCTTTGTGACCGGCGGCGTTGTCTCCGGTCTGGGCAAGGGCATCACGGCGGCTTCTCTGGGCCGCCTGCTCAAGTGCCGCGGACTGAAGGTCGCCAGCCAGAAGCTGGATCCTTATGTGAACGTGGACCCGGGTACCATGAGCCCCCTGCAGCACGGTGAGGTGTTCGTGACCGATGACGGCACTGAGACCGACCTTGATCTGGGTCACTATGAGCGCTTCATCGACGAAAATCTGAACAAGTACTCCAACCTGACCACCGGCAAGGTGTACTGGAACGTGCTGAACAAGGAGCGCCAGGGCGCTTATCTGGGTCAGACCGTCCAGATCATCCCCCACATCACCAACGAGATCAAGAATTACATCTACAACATGGCATCCTCTACCGATGCCGATGTGGTCATTACCGAGATCGGCGGCACCACCGGCGATATTGAGAGCCAGCCCTTCCTGGAGGCCATCCGTCAGGTGGGCCTGGAGCAGGGCCGCGACAACTGCTGCTACATCCATGTTGTGCTGGTGCCCTATATTTCCGGCTCCGACGAGTACAAGTCCAAGCCGGCCCAGCACTCCGTCAAGGAGCTGCAGGGCATGGGCGTGAACCCCGATATCATCATCCTGCGTGCTGACGGCAGCGTGGGCGGCGATATCCGCCGCAAGATCAGCACCTTCTGCAATGTCAAGCCTGAGTGCGTCATTGAGAACCTGACCATGCCCAGCCTGTACCAGTGCCCGCTGATGCTCCACACCAACGGCCTGGATGATGTGGTGGTGGAAAAACTCAAACTGGACGTGCCCCCCGCCGACCTGACCGAGTGGAAGGGTGTGGTCTCCCGCATTGCCACCCGCAGCAAGACCTGCACCATTGCGCTGGTGGGCAAGTACGTCAAACTGCACGACGCTTACCTTTCCGTGATGGAGAGCCTGTACCACGCCGGTTTTGAAAATGACAGCCAGATAGACATCAAGTGGGTGGAGAGTGAGGATCTGATTGATCAGGATGCCTGCAAAGAAGTGTTTGCTGACGTGGACGGCATCATTGTGCCCGGCGGCTTTGGTGACCGCGGCATCGAAGGCATGATCCAGGCTGCACAGTATGCCCGTGAGAACCAGATTCCCTACTTTGGCATCTGCCTGGGAATGCAGATCATGGTGATGGAGTTCGCACGCGGCGTGCTGGGCTATGCCGATGCCAATTCCAGCGAGTTCACCCCCGATGGTGCCCACAATGTCATTGCCCTGATGGCCGACCAGCAGGGCAACATCCCCAAGGGCGGCACCATGCGTCTGGGCAAGTACCCCTGCACCGTCAAGCCCGGCACCAAGATGGCCGAGTGCTACGGCGAGGCTGAGATCTGGGAGCGTCACCGTCACCGCTACGAGTTCAACAACGAGTTCCGTCAGGAGATGGAGGATGCAGGACTGGTCATTTCCGGCACCAGCCCTGATGGCCGTCTGGTGGAGACCGTGGAGCTGCCCGGCCGTGACTTCCATCTGGGCGCACAGTTCCACCCCGAGTTCAAGAGCCGCCCCAACCGTGCTCACCCCCTGTTCAAAGGCTTTATCGCCGCCGCACTCAAATTCCGCATCAAAGCACAGCGCGGCATGATGCACGTCTGACCTTCTCAGGCGTTTCGTTCCAGTTCTCCTCGCAGGAGAGGCCTGTAAGATCGCAATAAAAAAGCAGCTGCACTCCGTGTTTTTACGGAATGCAGCTGCTTTTTGCTTGTATTACTTACTTTTTAGCGGCAGCGGCCTTTTTGCGGGCGGCGCGGCTGGTCTTTTTGGCGGCGGGCTTCTTTGTGGGAGCCTTGGCAGCGGGAGCAGCGGCCTTGACAGGCTCCGCCTTCACCTCTTCGGCCTTGACAGGCTCCGCCTTCACCTCTTCGGCCTTAACAGGCTCAGCGGGCTTTTCCTCAGCCTTTGCAGGCTCCTCCACGGACTTTTCCTCCACAACGGGCTCTTCCTTGACCTCCGGCTTTGCCTCCTCTGCAGGAGCGCTCTCGACCACAGGTGCAGCCTCTACAATGGGCTCCTCTGCCTTCTTGGCAGGGGCACGCTTTGCACGGTCCTTCACCTCGGAAATGGTCCACAGCTGGTCATCGCCTGCGGCCTCCTGCCAGATCTGCAGGATGGCACCATCGTTGGCACCCATGCCCACGGTATCGATGCACTTGCCGCTGGCCCAGGAAGAGCGCAGACGGACGGTACCGGCGGGGGTGGGCTCCACGGCCCACATCTGGGAAGTGCCGCCCACATCCTCCCACAGGTGCAGCCAGGTGCCATTGGCGGTGCCGGTCATCATCAGGTCGATCAGCTTGCCGGATGCGCGGTTGCGGATGCGGTACACGCCGTCACCCTCGCGCACAAAGGCCCACTCCTGCTCGGGCTTGTGCTCGTACTTGCCCAGGCGGATATCGCCGCCGTTGGTGGCCTTCTCCACGGCCTGAATGACACTGCCGCCCTTGGCAGCGATGGTATAGAAGCGATCTGCCTCGATCACGGTCTGCGCTACAGTTTTCATGTAAATCCCTCCAAGTTTGTTTCTTTTGAGCCAATCATTTTCGTTTTACAGGTAAATTATACCACCTGCTGTTATTTTTTACAAGGATTTCGCCATTTCTTTAGCACTATTCACAAAAGGGCCCCGCTTTTCAGCCCGTTTTGCACCGTTTGCGAAAACTTTTCGCCCCGTTTCTCCCCATAAAGCAGCAGCACCCCGCCATTTCTGGTGAGGTGCTGCTGTCGTTTTGGAAAACATCAAGAGGGTTCTGGCAGAGCTCCCTTACTGCTTTGCCTGACTGGGATGCGGCTGCACAGGCATTTTAGTAAACAGCGCTTTCAGGACCAGCGGAGTGGCCACACTGGACACGACAATGAGCAGGATGACGGCGGTGAAGTAGACGGAATCCACCACGCCGATGTCCAGGCCCTTCTGGGCCACGATCAGGGCCACCTCGCCGCGGGTCATCATGCCAACACCCACCTTGAGGGAATCACCCCAGCTGAACCTGCAGACCTTGGCCGCCAGCCCGCAGCCGATGATCTTGGTGATCAGGGCCACCACCACGAAGCACACGCTGAACAGCAGGATCTCCGGGGTCAGGCCGCTGATATCTGTCTTCAGGCCGATGCTGGCGAAGAAGATGGGAGCAAACAGCACATAGTTGCTGATGTCCACCCGGCGCTCCACATAGGGGGCATCCTCCAGAGTGCACAGGACGATGCCCGCGATGTAGGCACCGGTGATGTCTGCAATGCCGAAGTAGGCCTCAGCGATGTAGGCCATGGCAAAGCAGAATGCCATACTGACGATGGTGATGCGCTGGGTGTGGGGGTTGCGCTTGTCCAGCCACTTCATGGCGAAATGGGCAATGATGCCCACGCCGATGGCGGTGGCGAAGAACAGCACGGTGTTCATCAGCACCTTACCCAGCCCTGTGCCGGTGCCGGAGCTGGCTCCCAGCACACAGGTCAGCACCACGATGCCGATGACATCATCGATGACAGCGGCACTGACAATGGTGGTGCCAAGAAAGCTCTTCAGGTGGCCCATCTCCTGCAGGGTGGCCACGGTGATGGACACACTGGTGGCGGTCATAATGGTACCGATGAAGAGAGCACGGTAGAACTCCTGGCTGCCCAACGCCGAGAAGCCGTAGAACAGACTATAAAGGAGCGTGCCCCCTGCCAGCGGCACCGCCACGCCCACACAGGCGATCAGGGTGGCGATGGGGCCTGCCTTGATCAGCTCCTTCAGATTGGTGCCAAGGCCCGTGGAGAACATCAGCAGCACCACGCCGATCTCCGCAAAGATAGAAATGGTATCGCTGATATGCACAAGGTTCAGCAGGCAGGGCCCAATGATCAGGCCCGCAATGATCTCGCCCACCACCTGCGGTGCCTTGAACTTGCGGGCCATCAGCCCGAAGAACTTGGCACTGAGGATGATGATGGCAAGGTTCCGAAAAACAGAATACATAAATTTGTCTTCCTCCGTTCTATTTCTTTATACAGGGCGGCCGGCCGCGCCCGCCATCCTATTTCTTTATTATATCGCCGCTCATTGCCAAAATCAAAATGATTCTCAATTTTTCTCGTTAAAAAAACAGACAAAGTTCACCAAAGCATCAGTACAAATTTTTGTGCGGATTTTTGGCCCGCAGGGCTTGACAAAATAGCAGGGACTTGCTATAATAAATTGCTGTCTGAACAGACACGCCGCACACGGCAGGCGATGCCGCATGTCGTGTGTACCCTTGGCCTCATAACCTTGAGGCCCTTAAGTCCAAAAGGAGGTGCTACAAAATGGCAAAGTACGAAACCATGCTGAT
>ONZR01000369.1_pt1 | contig 20434 bp, 22 predicted proteins | sample 1671691 | NCBI WGS metagenome assembly ONZR01 (sample SAMN06348182, study PRJEB24527) | human gut metagenome | biome: human gut; feature: ankylosing spondylitis patient; material: feces | host: Homo sapiens | place: China | collected 2015-10 | reverse complement strand
ATGCCGGTGGAGTAGTATGCGCCGACCGGAGAGCATACGATGATGAACTTGTGAGTGCGGGAGGTACGAACGCCCAGGTGCGGCTCGGTAGCGATTACAAACGGACGGATGTACAGGCTGGTGCCCTCAGCGTGCGGAACCCAGTCCTGATCGAAGGAAACAATGGCCTTGACAGCCTGAACGAAATCCTCTACCGGCAGGCTCGGCAGGCACATACGATGGTTGGTGTTGATCATACGCTGTGCATTCTTGTCCGGGCGAAACAGCTGAATGGAGCCGTCCGGAGTGCGGTAAGCCTTCAGACCCTCAAAGGACTCCATTGCATAATGGAAAACCATCGCTGCCGGATCAAGCTCAAGCGGCTGATACGGTACGATGCGGGCGTCGTGCCAGCCCTTTTCCTCATCGTGGTCAATGATCAGCATATGATCGGTATAATGAACGCCAAAGCCGAGGTTGCTTTCGTCCGGCTTTGCTTTAGGAGTAGTAGTGCGCTGTGTTGTGATCTGCAGCATGGTTGCTTCACTCTTTCTGTATAAGAATTTGTACTCTTTTATTATAGCACTCGATTCTCACAACGCAAGGTGTTTTTCGGCAGAAAGGGTGACAAACCCGCTGCGCTTTGGTATAATATGTTCGTACGAATTGCTGAAAGGAGTGAGTGCGTATCAAAAAAATCATCAGCTGTGTGCTGTGTGCCGCGCTGCTGCTGACGTTTCTGCCTGCACCGGCGCATGCGGTGACGCTGACAGCGATAAACGACTCCATCCTGCCGCTCGACGAGAGTACCATGCCTGCACGTCTCGGCGGCGAAACCTATGTGCCGTACAGTGTGTTTACTACGCTCGGCGTGTCAGCCTCGGAGAATGACGGCGTGCTCGATCTTTCCGCAAACGGCGAAACGCTCAGCTTTTCGACTGCGGAAGGCTATGTGTATGACCAGAATCTGAACAGCTATTCCACACCCGCGTATGAGATGAACGGAACGGTTTATGTGCCGGTCAAGCTGTGCTGTGCGAAGTTTGGCTTTACCTATTCTTCACTGACCCTGCAGGGGGAAAATGTGCTGCGTGTCGCGGACGGCTCGGCACAGAGCGATTCGGCGTTTATTGCGGCGCATACCAAGGTGATTGAGAACACGATCGACAACTACAAGGGCAGCACTTCCGAGTCGGACCGCAGCAATAACACGAATACCAATCCGGCACCGGCAAAGCCGGTGGACAACGATACCATCGAAATACCGAAGGTAGAGGAAAAGCCGGCGAAGAAGCCGGTCCGCGTGTATCTTGCCTATTACGGCGCGCCGAACGAAAACACGGCGGCTGTTCTGGACAATCTGCATGACGCAGGCAGACAGGCGGCATTCTTCCTGCCGACGGATACCTCCAAATGGGACGATGATCTGGTTCGTCGAATCGCAGCGGAGGGACATACGGCAGCCTTTCTGCTGCAGGCGGACAGCAAAACCGACGGAGCCGACATGCTGGCGGATCTTGCTGCTGCAAACGAACGCCTGACGCTGCTGACCGGTGTTGCAGCCCGCATAGCCGCCAACCAGAGCGGCAGTGACGCGCTCACCGAAGCACAGCGCAGCGTGCTCATCGGTGCAGGCTACCGCCTGTGGGATGCCGGTCTGGACAGCGGCGATGCCGAGAAAAATGCGGCGGAAGCGTATACGCAGACCGTACAGTATTTCGCCTCCACGTCCGGCGTGGTAGTTGTGCGGCTGCACCACAGCAAGGCAACCCCGAGGCTGACCGAAGCACTGTGCTCGTATATCGGACGGCAGGGTATTTCGGCAGGACGCATTACATACAGCGTTGCGCCGGTCAACAGTGCATCCGATACCCGATGAAGGGAGAACTCTATGAAGCTGATCTTATGTGTGGATGATAAAGGCGGTCTGGCCTTTAACCATCGCCGACAGAGCCGCGATCGTGTGCTGAATGAGCGCATTCTTATGCACTGCGGTATGCACAGGCTGTGGATAAGTCCGTACACCGCAAAGCTGTTCGGAGCGGATACGGCAGTACGGCTTTGCATCGCTGAGGATTGCCTCGAGCGGGCGGAAGAGGATGATTACTGCTTCGCTGAGGTGCACAATCCTGCACCATACTTAAACAGGGTGCAGCAGGTGATATTATATCACTGGAATCGTGTCTATCCCGCCGACCGGTATTTCATCCTGCCGGAAACCGGATGGACAAAGCAGAGCGAGACCGAATTTGCCGGTTCCTCGCATGAAAAAATAACAGAGGAAGTATTTGTTAAATGCGAAAATTGACCCGCGCGTTTGCGCCGATTGTATTCGTGCTCAGCCTGCTGCTTTCCGGCTGTGCACTGCCCATGCCGTCGAGCAATATGGTTTCGATGGACGAGCTGCCCGCCTACTCGGATTCTGCTTATGTCGAGATCGACGGCAACCAGCCATTCTTCACCGACGCAGACAAGCAGGAGACCGAAGCGTTTGAGGAATATTCGGATTTGGATTATCTCGGACGGTGCGGCACGGCATACGCCAATGTCGGACAGGAGCTGATGCCCGCAGATGGAGAAAAACGCGGTTCGATCGGTCAGGTCAAGCCAACCGGATGGCATACCGTCAAGTATGACTGCGTGGATGGCAAATATCTGTATAACCGCTGTCACCTGATCGGCTGGCAGCTTACCGCCGAGAATGCCAACAAGCAGAACCTGATCACCGGCACGCGATACCTCAATATCGAGGGTATGCTGCCGTTTGAGAATATGGTCGCTGACTATGTGAAGGAAACCGGCAACCATGTGCTCTATCGGGTCACGCCGGTGTTTGAGGGCAGCAATCTTGTTGCCTCGGGCGTGCAGATGGAGGCGTGGTCGGTCGAGGACGACGGCGAAGGCATTTGCTTCAACGTGTACTGCTATAACGTCCAGCCAGGTGTGGAAATTGATTATGCCACCGGCGAAAGCCAGGCAGCGTAAAGAAAAACAGCAAGTTCAGTTGGACTTGCTGTTTTTTCTTTCATTGAGAATGGAGAACTGAAAATTAAGAATTTCGGTAACGCGCAAAGCGCGTTTATTCAATAACCGCCCTTTGGGCAGTTTCCTTCATTCTCCATCCGCAATTTGTTAAATTTGCTTGCGGATGTGCTCCAGTGCGCCCTTTTCCAATCGGGATACCTGCGCCTGTGAGATGTGTATCTCATCAAACGAAAGGATGTGATCTGCAGGATGATTTCTGCGCTTATCGTACGGTAAAAGTGCGGATTTGTCAAGATGGATAGGGAAAATCAAGCGATTGACCAATAGAGAAGCAAAGCCGCAAGAAACCCATCACATCCGTCTTTTTCACCGGAAAAATTTATGCTATAATGGTATCAACTACTAAGGGGAAAGGCGGGATACCGTTGCGCACAAGACCAATCCTTGCGGCAGCGGCGCTGCTGCTGGCGGCCGGACTTGCCGCCGTGACGCATCAGGCTGTATCGCAGGCGGACGAGCCGCTCCGCATCGGCACAACGTACATGACGATGAACAACCCGTTTTACAGCGTCATTGACGAGGAACTGCGGCTGGTAATTGAAAGCCGCGGCGATATTCTGCTGACGCGCGATCCGGCGCTCGATCAGGAGCGGCAGAACGGAGAGATACGCGATCTGCTGCATGAAGATATCGACTTGCTGGTGCTTAATCCGGTGGACTACCGCGAGATCGAGCCAGCACTCCGCGAGGCGCAGAAGGCGGGCGTGCCGGTCGTGGTCATCGACTCGCAGGTCAGCGACTCGAATTTGGTCGCATGCACGATCGCGTCCGACAACTATGGCGCGGGTGTGCTCTGCGCGGAGCACTTGATGAATTCGTGCGATTCCGCGAAGGTTGCGCTGATCGAGCACGCTTCCACCAAGTCCGGCATGGACCGCATACAGGGCTTCTGCGATACGCTGGCGTTGCATCCGGATTATCAGATCATCGGCCGGGCGGACAGTGCCGGTCAACTTGAGGTCGCCATGCCGCAGATGGACCGGCTGCTCGAGCAGGGCATCGTGCCGGACGCAGTGATGTGCCTCAACGACCCGAGTGCGCTCGGCGCGATGGCGGCGCTGCAGGAGCATGGTCTGTTGGAAAAAACAGCGGTTTACGGCGTGGATGGTGCGCCCGAGGCGAAAAGCATGATCAGTGAGGGCGCTATGACGGCTACGGCGGCACAGTCGCCTATTCGGCTGGGCCAGATCACCGCGCAGACGGTTTACGCGATCCTGAACGGCGAGGACTACGAAAAAGAGATTACGGTTCCGGTCGAGCTGGTAACGAAGGACAACGTAAACGGCTACGACATGGACGGCTGGCAGTAGGAGGGGACGGTATGGTACAGAGTTTGCAGTTTTTCCGCCGCATCATGCTGCTGCTGAACGTGACCGTGGGCGCATTCCTTGTGTGGGTGTTCGGCATGACGCCGGTACTGGCGGCGCGGCAGTCGGACGGCGTAGCGTTCGCACAGAATTTGAGCGCGCTGCCGGCTAAACCGTGGACGCTGGTTATCGCCGTGCTCGGCATGGCGGCGCTCATTCTGGCCGGTGTGCTGCGTCGGCGCGGACAGAATTTCATTGGCTGGACCGAGCCGCTGTTCGCATTATGCGTGATTTTTGCGCTGCATCTGGCCTACAACGGCCTGCTGCTGTATGTGGTCGTGGATTTGATCGACGGCCTGCACGGCAGAACGCGCCGCAGATTCCTCGGCGCGATGACCGCGCTGTTCCTGCTGACCGGTTTGGGTGCCCTGCAGGGAGCGCTGCACACGGTTCCGTTTTCGGAATATCTGCTGTATTTTGACATGCACACGCGGCAGCTTTTGCAGAGCGTGGTGGATCTGCTGGGTGCACTGCACTTGATTTTATTCGTGGTGTACATGGTGGTGCTCATTGGGCAGCGGACCGAGGAAAACTCGGCGATACGCCGCCTGAACGGCGAACTCGAGCAGGCGAACGACCGGCTCTCTGTCATGAACGAGCAGCTGAAAGCCTACGCCGCCGAGAGCGAACGCATGGCGGAAACGCGCGAGCGCAACCGCCTTGCGCGGGAGATTCACGACACGCTCGGCCACGCACTGACCGGCATTACCGCCGGTGCAGACGCATGTCTGCAAATGCTTGAAATCTCGCCGGAGATGGCGAAAAAGCAGATGGAACGCATCGCGTCCACCGCGCGCGAGGGCATGAACGAGGTTCGGCGTTCGGTGCGGGCACTGCGGCCGGATGCGCTCGAGCGCATGCAATTAACAGACGCGATAGCGAAGCTGTGCAGCGAAATGCAGACGACCTCGCAGGCGGAGATCACACTCGATTTGCAGGCTGAGGATCTGCGGCTGTCGCCGGACGAGGAGGACGCGGTGTACCGCATCGTGCAGGAGAGCATCACGAATGCTATCCGGCACGGACACGCAACCGCGGTGCGTGTCCGCATTGCAGCGGAGGAGCGCCGGCTCGGTATTACGGTAACGGACAACGGCTGCGGCTGCACGAAAATTGAGCCGGGATTTGGTCTGCGGCACATGCGCGAGCGGCTTAAGCTGTTAAATGGCACATTAAAGGTAAAGAGCGAAAAAGGATTTGAACTGCACGCGGAAATTCCGCTGCGATGGGGTGATGTATATGATTAAAGTGCTGCTGGCAGACGATCAGGAGCTGATTCGGGAAAGTCTGGGCTTTGTTCTGGGAGCGCAGGGCGATATTACGGTAGTCGGCATGGCGAAGAACGGCCGCGAGGCTATCGAACTGGTGCGGAGCGAAAAGCCGGATGTCGTGCTGATGGACATCCGCATGCCCGAGGTGGACGGCGTAGAGTGTACGCGGCTGATCAAGTCGGCGCATCCGAATATCAAGGTGATTGTGCTGACCACGTTCGACGATGACGAGTATGTGTTCAACGCTCTGCGGTTCGGCGCGTCCGGATATCTGCTCAAGGGTGTATCTGTCGCGGATTTGACCAATGCGGTGCGCGAAGTCGTGCGCGGCGGCTCCATTATCGCGCCGGACGTAGCAAGCAAAGCCTTGCAGATGTTCGCGCGCATGGCGAAGGGAAACCTTACCATCGGCGTGGACGAAAAGCAGACCGAGGATTTGCAGGACAACGAATGGCGCATCATCCGTGAGGTGGGCGCGGGCCTGTCCAATAAGGAGATCGCGGCGGCGCTGTGTCTGTCCGAAGGCACGGTGCGAAACTATCTGAGCAGCATCCTGAGTAAGCTCGAGCTGCGCGACCGCACGCAGCTTGCCATCTGGGCGGTGCAGACCGGCGTAGCCGGACGGCCGTTCGGAGGTCCGCAGTGAAGGGGCTGACGAAGCGTCTGACGGCGGCTATCCTGCTCGCGGCGGTGTGCCTGACTGCGACCGTGTACAGCCGCACACGTTCGGTCGAGCTGCGGCTCGGCTTTATGGCAGGAAGCTACTGGGACGCGCCGAACGGAAACTGCTATGCCGTCATCGACATGGCGATCGAGCGGTTCGAGCGGGAGCACCCGAACGTGCACGTCACCTACACGAGCGGTATTCTCAAACGGGATTACTCGGAATGGCTCGTAGACCAGTATCTGCTCGGCAGTGAACCCGACGTGTTCCTCGTGCTGCCGGAGGATTTCGGAACGCTGTGCGAGCTGGGGGCACTGGTGCCGCTGGACGGCTATCTTGCGCAGGATGAGGCGGTGTCCGACACGGATTTCTATCCGGCGGCGCTGCAGAGCGGCGCGGAGAACGGCGTGCAGTACGCGCTGCCGTATGAGTGCGTGCCGACGCTGATGTGTGTCAACAAGACGCTGCTCGAGAGTGAAGGCATTGCCGTGCCGTCCGGCGACTGGACGTGGGAGAATTTTTACAACATCTGCGCCAAGGTTACGCGCGACACGGACGGTGACGGCGAAACCGATCAGTTTGGCTGCTACGGCTACACCTGGCAGGATGCGCTGACCGCGAACGGTGCATCGCTGTTCACCGAGGACGGCAGCAGCTGCTTGATTTCCGAACCGAAGGCGGTGCAGGCGGTGGCGTTTGCACAGCGGCTGGACAAGCTCACCGCAGAGACCGCGCCTTCTGCGCGGGACTTTGACGAGGGCAGGGTGGCGTTCCGGCCGTTCCTGTTCTCGGATTACCGGACGTATCAGCCGTATCCGTGGCGCATCAAGCGCTACTCGGATTTCTCGTGGGACTGCATTCCGATGCCGCACGGTCCGGCGGGCAGCAACAGCTCGGAGCTGAGCACCGTGCTGGCCGGTATCAGCAGCCGCTCGGCACATACGACGCTCGCGTGGCAGTTTCTGCGCGAGCTGACCGCCAATGCGGACAATCAGTCCATGCTGTTTACGGATTCGCACAGCGTGTCCGCGCTGCGGAGCGTGACCGACTCGGACGAAACCCGCCGGATTCTCCGGCAGGACACGCCCGGCGAAAGCCAGTCCGGCGTGGAAATGCTGTCGGATGTCATGGAGCAGGCGGTTGCCGCGCCGCGCTTCCGCAATTACGATCAGGCACTGCTGTTCACCGAAGGACTGGTACAGACCGCGATGGAGGATGAGCATAATTTGTCACTCCAGCTGCAAAGAGTACAGCACGAAGTGCAGGAATATTTACAGAAAAACTGACGATATCGAACGCGATACGCGCTCTGTTTGTGCAACACGCACAGACAGAGCGCATTTTATTTGCATATTTTGATAATCAGCATGACATTTGTCATGAAAAAACAGGACGATTATCACACGAGGGTCATGACAAAATACAGATTTCACGCTCCCCCAAATCCGGTATACTATGCTCAACAAACAGGAAAGAGGGAACGGAAAATGAGATATCTGATTTTGGTCAGTCACGGCACCTTTGCACCGGGTCTGCACAACGCGCTCGGCATGATGGCAGGCAGCGACCGCGAGGACATCCGCTCGACCAGCCTGCTCGACGGCATGGACGTTGACACCTTCCGTGTCAACTTCGCAGAGCTGGTTAAGGACATTACCGCAGAGGACGAAATCATCCTCACGGCGGACATCATCGGCGGTTCGCCGCTGACAACTGCACTCGATGTGCTCACCGAAAAGGGTCTGCTGGGCAAAACGCTTGCCATCGGCGGCATGAACCTGCCGCTCGTGCTGACGGCGGCCTTCGCGGATGCAGAGACACCGCTCGATGAGCTGGAACAGGAACTGACCGGCGAGGCCAAGGACCAGATCAAGCGGTTTGACCTCGGCGGCGATGAAGACGACGATATTTAAGGCAACACCGCACAATTAAAGCGGCGGCTCCTTGTGCAGGCTCCGGTCGCACTGCCGCGGTGCTTTGCGGAAATTTTGTGTCCTGACTTTGGCTTCGGTTCCTTGCGCGAGTTCCGTCCGCGCTGCCGAAGTTTCACGGTAATACATCAAGTATTACCGCAAAACTGTGCCTCGTCAGTACGCAAAATTTACTCGCAAATCACTCTTGTTCAATTATGCGGTATTGCCTTAATAAAAATAGTAAAGAGCAGTATTAAGGAGGAAAAAAGTTATGTCAATCTCTTTTATTCGTGTTGACGACCGTATGATCCACGGCCAGACCTGCACGCGCTGGGCGCTCGAGTATCCGTGCGACGGTCTCATTGCCGTAAACGACAAGGCGGCTACCACGCCGGTGCTCAAGGCGGCGTACAAGAACGCCAGCGACAAAAAGACCTTCGTGTGGACGCTCGACGAGTGGCGCGCAAAGTGCGGCAAGGTGCTTGCCAGCAAGGATCGCTACTTCCTCATCACCAAGGACCCGATCACGATGAAGAGCATCCTCGTGGACGACGGCTTTGATCCCGGTGAGGTAAAGACGGTTATCATCGGACCGTGCAACGACCGTCCGGGCGCGACCAAGCTGGGCAACAATCAGGCGATCACCCAGCCGGAGGCGGACGCACTCGAGGCCATTATGCAGAAGGGCTACGAAGTAGAGTTCGCGCTCATCAAGGAGGCCGCCATCGGCAACTGGAAGAAGTTCCGCGGTCAGTTCGGCTACTAAATTCTATTTCATAAAATAAAAAAGAAAAGAGGGAGAACTTATGCAAGTTCAAGTTTGGCAGGCTGCATTGTTCGGATTGCTCGCATGTCTGGCATCCATGCCCGGTCTGGGCGGTACGGTGCTCGGCAACTACACACTGGGCCGTCCGCTGGTAGCGGGTCTGATCGTCGGCCTCATCATGGGCGATGTGCAGACCGGTATCTATCTCGGCGCGGCCATTCAGGTCGTATACATCGCGCTCGTAACGCCGGGCGGCACGGTTTCCGCTGACGTTCGCGCGATCTCTTACATCGGCATTCCGCTTTCCATGGTTGCTGTGCATTCCATGGGTCTCAATCCCGCATCCGCTGAGGGACAGGCAATGGCGGTAACGCTCGGTTCGGCTGTCGGCACCATCGGCACCGTGCTGTTCTACGGAACAGCTACCGTAAACCTTGTTTGGCAGCATATGGGCTGGCGCGCACTCGAAAAGGGCGATCTGCGCAAGCTGTATGTGGTCGATATGGGCCTCCCGTGGATTTCCCACATCCTGTGCTCGTTTATTCCGACGTTTATCATCACCAAGGTCGGCACCAGCATGGTAGATCTGATGAAGGCCTACCTGCCGATGGACGGCGTTGCAATGAAAACACTGTTCACCGTCGGCTCGCTGCTTCCGGCAGTCGGTATCGCCATCCTGCTCAAGCAGGTTGCGACCAAGCCGGTTGATATTCTGGTATTCGTATTCGGCTTCACGCTGGCCGCGTGCATGGGCCTTAACCTGATTGCGGCATCTATCGTCGGCGGTTTCTTTGCGGTCATCAACTACCGCATCAAGATCCTTGCTTTGCAGAAAGCCGCTCCCGCAGCTGCAGCCTCTGCAGCAGAGTTTGACGACGATGAGGAGGAGATTTGATCATGGCAGAAAAGAAACTTTCCAAGAAAGCGCTGAACAAATCGTTCCGCAACTGGTTTTACGGCCATCTGACCTGCTTTTCGCAGGAGCATATGCAGACCTTCGGCTACCTGTGCGCCATGCTGCCGCTGGTAGAGGAGCTGTACGACACCAAGGAGGAGCAGACCGAAGCCCTCAAGACTTATTCCGCATTCTTCAACACCGAGCCGCAGCTGGGCACCGTCATCGTCGGCATGACCGCCGGTCTGGAAGAAGCCAAGGCCAACGGCGAGGACATCGACGGTGAGATGATCAACGGCATTCGCGCCGGTCTGATGGGACCGGTGGCCGGTATCGGTGACAGCCTGCTGGTTGGCACGCTGATTCCGATTCTGCTGGGCGTTGCGCTCGGCTTATCCTCTGGCGGCTCGCCGCTCGGTGCGATCTTCTACATCATCGCGTACAATGTCATTTTGACGCTCGGCATGCGCCTGCTGTATTTCAAGGGCTATGAGCTCGGCGGCAAGGCGGTTGAAATGATCGTCGGTGAAAAGGCGAACGCCATCCGCGAGAGCATCATCATGCTCGGCACGGTCGTTATCGGCGCAGTCGCCGCAAGCTGGATCTCAATCACAACGCCGCTCGTCCTGCCCGGTGACATATCGCTCCAGAAGGATGTGCTGGATACCATATTCCCCAAGATGCTGCCGCTGGCTACCGTTATGCTCTGTTACTGGCTGATGAGTAAGAAGAAAATGGCACCGACGACCGTTATGCTCGTGCTGGTCGGCATTGCGCTGGTCGGCGTGCTGGTTGGATTCTTTGATCCGCAGCTCGCATACTAAAATCGTTTCACTCAGACTATATCACACTTTCACCCCTCTGGCCGTCGAGCATTTGCTCGGCGGCCGCCGTACAGATAGCAGTCAGCTATCAGCAGGAAAGGAGTTTTCTCAATGAACAAGACCGCATTACTGCACGAGGCCAAACAGCAGCAGCAGGCCCTTCGGCAGCTTTCCCTCTGGAAGCGAATCGCTATGCTGCTCTCCTCCTGCGCGGCGGTGCTGGCCTGGTGGGGCATCGCGGGCAGCGGATTGCGCTTTGCGGGCGGCGTATGCGGCGTGATTATCGCGCTGGTGTGCGCGGTCTGCGCGGCTGTGATCGGACTGGGCATCCGCAACGGAAACCGCAATGTCGCCAACATTTTGTCGGCGGCGGAACAGGCATAAAGGAAAAATCTATGAATCAACAACAATATCGGCTGCTGTGCATGGATATTGACGGCACGCTTCTGAATTCCGCGCACAAGCTGCCGCCCGCCAACCGCGAGGCTGTGCAGTCTGCGGCGAAGAACGGCGTGACCATCTGTCTGATGAGTGCACGACCGCCGCGGGCGGTGTTCCCGATTCGGGATGCGCTCGGCGTGGATGGACCGCTGGTGTGCTGCGGCGGAGGACTTATTCTCTCGGGCAAAAGCCGGATGGCGGACAGCAGGCTGACCCGCGCATATGCACAGGCCGTCCTGCAGGAAACACAGGCGCGAGGTATTCACTTGAGCGTTTACCGCGACCTCGACTGGCTCATTGCCGCCGAGGATGAATGGAGCCGCACAGAGGCACAGATAACCGGCGTACAGCCGACCGTCGCGCCGCTGGAGACGCTGTTTGCAGACTGGGGCGACGCAGGCGCGCACAAACTGCTCTGCATGGGCGAGAAATCGCAGATTGACGAAATGATTCCGGTACTGGAGGCAAAGCACCTGTCGATGACGCTTGTGCGCTCCAAGGACGAATATCTGGAGGTCATACCGGCAGGCGCGGGCAAGGACACGGCCATGCATGTGCTGTGCGATTCGCTGCACATCTCGCCCGATGAGGTGATGGCGCTCGGCGACCACGACATTGACGCGCCGCTGCTCCGCGCTGCCGGACTGGGCATCGCGATGGGAAACGCCTCGGCAGAGGCGCGGGCAGCGGCTGACGAAGTGACGGATTCGTGCGATGAGGACGGCGTGGCACATGCCATTTATCGCTATATCGGAGGAGGTGCAGGCATGAAATACCGTTTGCTCGCGCTCGACCTTGACGGCACGCTGCTCAACTCCCGCAAGGAAGTAACGTCCGCCGTCAAGCGGGCCCTTGAGTGGGTCAGGGAACGCGGCGTTCACGTGGTGCTCTCGACCGGCCGCATCGTCGGCGAGGCGGCGGAGTTTGCGCGCGAACTGCCCTGCGAGGATTTGATGGTCACGGCGGGCGGCACGGCGATTGCCACTGCATCGGATGAGCGCATTCTGCAAAGCTGGGACATGCCGTGCGAAATCGGCGCAAAGGTGGTTGAGGCGGTGCAGAGCCGGCCGGTGCGTGTGATGATCTACGTCGGCAGCAAAATCTATATCAACGAATATTCCAACCGCGATTTTGTCGCAAATTACCGCGTGGAGGGCTTTCACGCGAACAAAATCGTCGTGGAGGATATCGCCGGTGAGATTCGGAGAAACCATCTGAACGTCACCAAGGTGTACGCCCTCGGCGAACGCGAGGTACTCGAGCAGGCACTCGCAGAGATTCGGCCGCTGCCGGGTATCACGATTACAAGCTCTGGCTCGGACAACTTTGAAATTCTGCCCGCCGGTGCGGACAAGGGCCGCGCACTCACTCGCTTAGGCGAGATGCTCGGCGTGACGCCGGACGAAATGGTCGCCATCGGTGACAGTGACAACGACGCGGAAATGCTCCGTGCAGTCGGGATGCCGGTAGCAATGGGCAACGCAGACGCAGCGCTCAAGGATCTGGCAAAATACATCACCGCAGACTGCGACCATGACGGCGTGGCACAGGCGGTCTATCACCTATTCAAATAACACAAGAGGAGGAAGAGACATGCCGTTTATGACCATTCCGGAAGCTGCGGTTTTATGGCACATTTCCGCCGCCGAACTGCGGCAGCTTTGCGAAAATCATGCGATTCTCGGCGCGGTACGCGTGCATCAGCGCTGGTTTATCCCGGAGGACGCAGCCTGTCCTTCCGAAATCCTTCCCGTATCCTGAACCTTGGCGGAGGTCTTTCCATGGCACAAACCGATCTGCAAATCCACAGCAGCCTGACTGCAGGCGGTGAGCTTTCACCGCGTGCACTGGCCGAACGCTGCTGTGAGGAACGGCTGACGCTGGCGGCTTTGACCGACCGGCGGGCGGTCAGCGGTGTGCCGGAATGTATCTGGCGCGGCGCACAGCTCGGTGTGCGCATTGTGCCTGGCATTGAACTCGACTGCCGCTGGCGGGAACAGGATTTTCTCACGCTCGGCATCGGCATTGACATCACCTGTCCGGCGCTGTTCGAGATCGAGCGGACGCGGAACGATTCGGTGCAGTCGTTTGCAGCCGAGCAGGCGATTCACACGATTCACGAAGCAGGCGGACTGGCCGTGCTCATGCCGCCGAATGAGATGGACGACACCTTTCCGGTGGCGGCATTCGACGGCATTGCAGCATACGGCAGTCACAGCCGAGCAGATACCGCGCGGTACTGGCACGCAGACACGGTTTGGTCGTCACCGGCGGCAGCGGATTTCTCAGTGAGGACAAGCCGCCGCACCGACCGGGTGCAGTGGACTTTTATGGACACGAACCGCAGGCTGCAGCGGCATTTCTCGCCGCAATCCACCATTTGAATGAAGAAAAAAGGAGTTTTCATCATGACAGCATTTGAGTACACCATTACGGATTCCATTGGCATTCATGCACGTCCGGCAGGCATGCTGGCGAAGGAGGCCGCGAAGTTCAAGAGCAAGGTTTTCCTGCATTTCGGCGATAAAAAAGCGGATGCACGCCGCCTGATCGCCATCATGGGCATGGGCATCAAGCACGGCAATACCGTTCGTGTGGAAGTGGAAGGCGAGGACGAAGCGGAAGCGGCAGCGCAGATCGAGGCATTTTTCAAGGCGAACCTGTAAGGAGTGAGCGAGATGGAGCAGATTTTCGGCAAAGGTGTATCCAAAGGCGTAGCGGCAGGCCCGATCAGCTTTTACCGCAGAGCAAGCGGCGTCATTCCGCGCCATGAGGTGAGCGACACTGCGGCAGAGCTGGAGCGATTCCGCGCAGCGCGGGAGACGGCGAAAGAGCAGCTCGCAAAGCTGTATGACAAGGCACTCGCTGAGGCCGGTGAGGATGCGGCCATGCTGTTCGAGGCGCACCAGATGATGCTGGACGATCTGGATTTCGTGGAGAGCATCGAGGGTATGATTGAGAACGACCGTGTAAACGCCGAGGCCGCCGTCAGCGACACGGGCGCACAGTTCGCGGAAATGTTTGCTGCGATGGACGACAGCTACATGCAGGCGCGTGCAGCGGATATTCGCGATATTTCCGCGCGGGTGATCGGCATTCTGACCGGCGAAGGCGAAAGCGGCATCGTGTCCGATGTGCCGTGTATCGTGGCGGCGGACGACCTCGCGCCGAGCGAGACCGTGCAGCTGGATAAGGCTCTTATTCTGGGATTCATCACGGCAGGCGGCTCGGCGAACTCACACACGGCGATTCTGGCCCGCACGATGGGCATTCCGGCCATTATCAGTGCAGGAGATGCGCTGCAGCCGGAAATGGAGGGCAAGTACGCCATCATTGACGGCCAGACCGGCGAGGCGGTTATCGAGCCGGATGATGCCGAGCGCGAGCGTCTGCTCAAAAAGCAGGCCAAGGAGAAGGCGCTGAAAGAGCTGCTCGATCAACTCAAGGGCAAGCCCAACGTGACCAAAGACGGCCGAAATGTGATGGTTTACTGCAACATCGGCTCTCCGGCGGACATCGATGCGGTATTGCAGAACGACGGCGGCGGCATCGGTCTGTTCCGCTCGGAATTTCTGTATTTGCAGGGCAGCGACTACCCGACCGAGGACGAGCAGTTTGAGGCATACAAGACGGTCGCGGAGCGCATGGGCGGCAAACGTGTTATCATCCGCACGCTGGACATCGGCGCGGACAAGCAGGCGGACTATTTCCACCTCAACAAAGAGGAAAACCCCGCGATGGGTCTGCGCGCCATCCGCATCTGCCTGACCCGTCCGGAGGTGTTCCGCACGCAGCTGCGCGCGCTGTACCGCGCCTCGGCGTATGGCAAGATTGCCATTATGTTCCCGATGATCACCTCGGTCTGGGAGGTGCAGGAGATCAAGCGTATCTGCCGCAACATCCGTGCGGAACTCGCGGAAGAAGGTGTACCGATGGCGGACAAGGTCGAGCTCGGCATTATGATCGAGACACCGGCCGCCGTCATGATGAGCGCAGAGCTGGCGCGTGAGGTAGACTTTTTCTCGGTCGGTACGAACGATCTGACGCAGTACACGCTGGCGGTTGACCGACAGGGTGTGGGTCTCGACCGGTTTTTTGATGCCCATCATCCGGCGGTGCTCCGCATGATCCGCATGGCAGCCGAGAACGCGCACAAGGCCGGAATCTGGATCGGCATTTGCGGCGAACTCGGCGCAGACGCGGAACTGATCGAAACCTTCCTGTCGATGGGTATCGACGAGCTTTCGGTTTCGCCGTCGGCGGTGCTGCCGCTGCGGTCGGCGATTCGCTCGATTGATACGACAACACTGGCTCCGCTGGAATTGTAAAAAAGGATAAAAGCAGTGATATGCTTCCCAATTGGAAAGGTATCACTGCTTTTTATTCCAAATGCCAGCGCACGAGATACGTCACCGTGTACTCACCCTGATAACCGGAACGTGCTCGCTGAAAGCGCATTTGCAGCTGCGCGTTAGAGGTTTGCGTCTCAGATACGATCGGCTCTGCACCGGTGGTGAGGAAAATATCGAGCGAGATACGGGTTTTGCTCTCGTCCGAGTCCACGATGATATGGTCAACGAGCGCCTTGGACATCTCGCGCGAGAACCCGCAGCTCATCTGCCACCGTTCCTCGATGATGCGGCGCAGATTTTCCACCCGTCGGATACGTTCTTCCAGTGTCTTGTCTGCGTTCTGTAGTTCTGTTCGCTGCTGCTCGAGGGCGGCGAGCTGCTCGTTGCAGATCTCGTTGCGCTGCTTGAACTCGTCGTTGGAGAGCGCACCCGCAAGCGCGAGGTCGAGCAGCTTGTCCTTGCGGCGGGTGACCGTTTCGATTTCCTGCTCGACTTGAGCAAGCGCAGGGGCGTTATCCTGCTGTGCGGCAAAGGCGCGCAGATTGTCGATGTACTCCTGCACGGCGGCTGAGCGCTCGTCCGTTATCTGCTCGAACACACGCTCCAAAATGCGGTCCAGCTCGTGGCTGTAAACTGTGGGGGAGTTGCAGCCGTCCTGTTTTCCCTTTTCGCGGTACAGTTTGCAGTTCCAGCACTCCGACTCGCCGCGGCTTTTGCTTTTATACACATGCCTGTGGAAAGTTGTGCCGTGCTTCGCGCAGATGAGCTTGCCGCTGTAGGCGTAGCGGTTCTGGGATGCCTGCGCGTGCGCCTTCATGGTCTTGCCGCGCGAGGCGAGCAGACGGTTAGCCTGCTCCCACAGCGCTTCGGGCACGATGGCAGGCACACGGTCGTCCTTATGCACGAGCCATTTGTCTGCACTCAGGCGGTAGCTGCGTTTGTCGCGGTAATCGCGCGAGGCGTATCGCCGACCGGCATAGCAGCCCTTGTATTTCGGGTTGCGTATCATGCCGTACAGCGTGGAGTAGGTGAGCGGCTTGCCCTGCCGTCCGCGTATACCGCGGCTGTCCAGGTCGTTGGCAATGGCGCGGAGACCGAGGTCTCCGGCAGCGTAGCGCTCGAACACCTCGCGGACGACGGCGGCTTCCGGCTCGACAATCTCCAATCGACCGTCAACCTTGTTGTACCCGAACAGATTGTTCTGACCGAGCAGCACGCTGTTCTCCTGCGCACGCTTAAAGCCGAAGCGTGTGCGCTCGGACAGCTTGCGTACCTCGTCCTGTGCGATGGAGGACATGATGGTGAGTCGCAGTTCGGCATCCTTGTCAAAGGTGTTGATGTTGTCGTTCTGAAAGTACACGCCCACGCCGCAGCGCAGCAGCTCGCGCGTGTAGCGCAGGCTGTCGAGTGTATTTCTGGCGAAACGGCTGATCTCCTTGGTGACGATGAGGTCAAAGCGGCCGCGTTTCGCGTCCTCGATCATCTTGAGAAACTGCTCACGTCCCTCGACAGACGTGCCGCTGATGCCCTCATCCACGTAGCCGCCGGCAAACCTCCAGTGCGGATTTGCGGCGATATAGTCCTCAAAATAGCGTTTCTGGTTGCCGAGACTGTTGATCTGCTCGTCTTTGTCGGTCGAAACGCGGGCATAGTACGCCACAGCAAGCTCGGTATCGAAGATGCTGCGGCCCTGCGCCTGCATTTCGTCCAGTCTGCGGACGTCCATCAGGCGGCCTCCTTACGGCGTGCTGTGCAGCCGGGTCAGCTTGTCCGTCTGCACATGGCGGACAAAGTCGTGCTCGTCGCGGGTGATGCAGCCGCTCTTCAGCATTTCATCGTTGAGCGCGAGAATCTGGTAGATCTGTGCACACTGAAAGTTGTTGGTCATGGAAATTCCTCCTTCTGGTAGTTAGGATTGCCGCAATACGGGCGGTTTAATCATGATACGTATAAATAATATATCAATGACAGGCGCGGTTGATACGCTTAGCGAAAGTACTTTTTGATTCCATTCCACACCTTATCCGGATTGCGCAGGACCTTTTTCAGCACTTTGAGACGCTGCTTGCCGCGGGAAACGGTTTCGGGGTCCTTGTTGCTACGGATCAGGTTTTTCACCACGTATTCGTCCGACGGCGAATAGAGCAGTACGGCGCGGGCCTTCTTTCCGTCACGTCCGGCGCGGCCGATTTCCTGCGTGTACGCATCGATGCCGATGGGCAGTCCGGCGTGCACGACCAGCCGCACGTCGGGACGATCAATGCCCAGACCGAAGGCGTTCGTAGCCACGATGATCGGTTTCTTTTCCGTCAGAAAGTAGTCCTGCACGCGGGCACGCTTGCGTCGTTTCATTTTGCCGTGATAAGCCTTCACCGGATAGTCACGGGAGCGCAGCCATTTGGTCGTGCGCTTGACATCCTTGACGCATGGACAGTAGATGATCGTCGCTCCGTGCTTGCGGTACTTGCGCAGTACATCGTCCAGCAGTCTGAGCCGTGCGTTCTGCAGCTTGCGGGTCTTTCTGGTCTTGCCTTGGACGGTAATTTTCTTGATATAAAGTTTAATATTCTTCCTTGCGATCGGAAACAGCAAGCGTTTCGGGTCGCGCATGCACAGCCGCTCGGCGATGTAGCTGAGGTCGGAGCGCGTAGCGGTCGCGGTGAACGCCAGCACCTGCGGGTGTTCGGGCAGCGATTCGATGAACGGCCCGATACGGCGGTAGTCCTTGCGAAAGCCGTGCTCGACCTGCGGCAGGATATGCGCCTCGTCAACGACCACGCGGCGCACATGCGCGGCGGCAAGTGCGGTGCGCACGTCCTCACGGCGGAGCTGCTCCGGCGCAAGGTAGAGAAGGCCGCCGTTTACGGCAAAGTCTCGCAGAATATCAGCGTGCATGGACGTGCTGAGGTCGGAGTTCAGCAGGGCGGCGTGCACGCCTCTGCGCTCGAGTGCCTGTACTTGATCGCGCTGCAGCGCGCGCAAGGGCGAGAAAACAAGCGTGAGCGAACCCGGCTCATCGAGCAGTGTAGGCAGCTGGTACAGTAATGACTTTCCGCCGCCGGTTCGCAGCCGAACGAGGACATCACGTCCGGCAAGAATCGGTGTCAGTGCGCGTTCCTGTTCCTTGCGCAGACGTTCGATACCGAACGTCTGCAGTGCAGGATATATATCATTGTTATACATTATTGTCCTCCTAGTTACCCGCCGGAACGGCTGGAATGCGGGAATTCGTGAACTTTTTCGTTGGGATTGCAAGATAGCGTCTGCCAGCCCCCTCAGTGTTAATCTTGACCTTTTCAGACGTGCAGAGTGAACGGTCCTTCAATGCCTGTACAACATCTTCGACAAGCTCGGGGCCGACGCCGGCACGCTGCAGCAGACCAGCGAAGCGGTCGGGATGGTAGACCAGCAGCGGCTCGTTCTGATACGTGTACTCGAACGCCGTCGTCTCGGCAAGCTCATCAAGAGACTGCGGCCGCGGACGGATGGCGTCCTTGTAACACTCCGGCTCAAGCAGGAAGGTGACGCCTTTATCAATCGTTTCCGCGCGGGAAAGCTGTGCCTCTTTTGCGACGCGCTCAGCTTCGCCGGAGATGCGGTCGAATGCAGCACGGCTGTTTTCATTGGTCAGCAGAGCGTGGCGGATAAACTGCCGTGCAATGGTAATCCAGCGCTCCGGAAGATTCAGCCGGTAGGCATGTGGATTGCCGGCAAGATCATCAATGGCCTCGGTGAGCGTGCCTGCTGCTCCAGAAATGCAGCACAGCAGCTTGGCGGCTGCAAGGCGAAGACAGTCTGCGTCTGACTCGCGCAGAGAGTGCGCTTGCTTGGGGATAGTGACGGTGTATGCATACGCTGCCGGGAAGGTGCGCGTGGAGATGACGATGGGGAACGCGGCAAACGGGCGTGCCTCGGCGTTGCTGGTGAGCAGTTGAATCCGTGAATGCTGTTCGATCGTGTCGATCAGCAGCTTGCGCGGTGCGTCTCCGATCGGCTCGCCCGCTTGCGGCGGGGCTGTACACCGGCGGCTGGCTGTTTTCGAGGCGCAGCGTAAGTGGGCGCTCGAACGGCGCAGATGGAGAGCGGAGCAGGTCAACCGTATGGAAGTGTTCCTCGAGGTTTTCGCGAACCGAAAGTGCCTGCGCGTTCGGCAGCGTGAAAACCATGAGGAAATTCGGGACGCTTTCCAGTGTCGATTCGCTCCACACACCTGCGAGCAGTACAGCCTCGAGAACCGGCAGGGCAAGCGGGTCATTCTGCAGCAGCTCGATGAATCGGGATTCGTCGAAAGTACCGAGCGACTTGGCAGCGTGCGTGTTGCTGAGAATATCGGCAAAAAGCGTCTTTTCCGTCGAAAAATCTTTCTCAATGTACGCACGATTGCGGGATAAGGTGTCGCACATTTCGTACACCAGGTCAACCTCGCGGTCGCTGAGGTCAAGGCCGGGAAAGCGCGGGTGTTTGTCCCAAGCGGTCGTGCGGACGGCATAGGTGAGGCGAAAGTCCGTCTGGTAAATTACTACGATTTTCCAACGGGTATGCACATCGGCGGACGAAATGCCGACCGCACCGACCTGCTCAGCGAGAAACGGTACGCGCAGGTCGCTGGCGATCACAGCACCGCGGTTCGTGATGAAGTAATCGCTCGCGTCGACACGATCGCAGAGCTTTGCAGGAAATGCGTCGTCGTCGGGCCAGATTTTTTCAAGCAGGACGACAGCGTCAGCCGCATGCGCGGCAAGAGTGCGGATAATCTGTTTTTTGTTCATAATTTTGCTCCTTTTTGTGGGGTTGATGATTTGAAAAACGTTTTTCGCTGTTTGTGATTTTATTATACATAATGAAAGAACTCCAATCGAGTTAACGTGCTCACAGCAGGGGAAATGTAACAGCTAGTTTTGAAAAAAAGTAAAAATA
>ONZR01000352.1_pt1 | contig 21353 bp, 15 predicted proteins | sample 1671691 | NCBI WGS metagenome assembly ONZR01 (sample SAMN06348182, study PRJEB24527) | human gut metagenome | biome: human gut; feature: ankylosing spondylitis patient; material: feces | host: Homo sapiens | place: China | collected 2015-10 | reverse complement strand
GATCTACTGTCCAAACCACCTCGCCCTTGTTTACAGGGTCGATGTTGTTCACCTGAACGCCTACATTTCCAGCAGGACAAGGACCATCAAAAACATTGAGTTCCACGTTCTTAGCCTCGCCGAGCGCATTGCTGTGCTGCTCAACTCCAACGCCAAGATAAGTTTTCGCAATCTTGCTCAAGGCTGTCAAACCTGCCTGGAAAGCTTCCTCATTGCCAGCGAGTTCTACCTCGAAATCGGCAGCGAGCGGCATGTCGCGGAGGGCAGAAACGAAGATTGCCTTAGGAGTGGTATCCGGTGTGGTGGATACAGCGTAAGGCAACTGGTTGATGTAACCGAACAATCCAGCCTCAAGCAACGCCTGCTTCACGGCTGCGCCGTCCAATGACTCAACGTTTTTCTTACCAAAATCCGTAGAGGTCTGCTCAGCGTCTGCCTTCACCTTGATGCAAAGCACCTTGCGACGCTCCCCTCGCTCAATGGCGGTAACCTGACCGCTCACTGGTGAGGCAAACTTCACCTCTGGGCAAGCCTTGTTCACAAACAAGGCATCTCCGGCATTGACATGGTCGCCCTCGCGTACAACTACCTTAGGAGTAACACCCACGAAGGCTGCAGGTACGAGTGCATACTCGCTAGCCTGTACCACAGGGATGGCTACATCCTTGGAAGCCTTACCCGTAAGGTTAATGTCCAAGCCTTTACGTAACTTAATTACATTTGCCATAACTACATTAAAAATATTATATTTAAAACTGATTTTCTGGTTTTATTTTGTGAAAACATTCAAATTATGCTGCAAAAATAGCAAAAAAAAGTAAGACGAGGAAGAAAAATCACTAAATTATTTGATAATGTAACAAAAAAGCAGTAAATTTGTGCCTAAATTTCAAAACAGATTCAGATTGCAAGCGTGTTTTGACAAACACAGATTGCAAATTAACGGCAAATGCCCATTGCAAATTAACATTAAATATTCATAAGACTCTGAAACGATTTAAACATATCATCAGCTGTATCATCTGGACTATCTTCGCCCTTTATGTGATACTCATCGTACTGTTGCACCTGCCACCAGTACAGACCTTCCTCGGCTCTACCGTAGCCACTGCCCTCGCCCAGAAATTCGGAACAGAAGTGAACGTGGGAAAGATCAACCTGGGTTTCTTCAACCGAATCATCATCGACGATGTGAGAATGCTCGACCAGAAGGGCGACAGCATGATCTATGCTTCACGACTCTCGGCAAAGGTGGACCTGCTGCCACTGAAAGACGGAAAAATCTCGGTTTCATCGGCACAGCTCTTCGGGCTGAGAGCCAACATCTACAAGCAGAATGCCAAGAGCGACATGAACATCCAGTTTATGCTCGATTCGCTCGCCTCGAAGGATACCACCCAGCACAAGCCACTCGACCTGCGCATCGGAAGCGTCATCATCCGCCACGGATCCATCGCCTACAACCAGCGCGACATCGCATCGGCTGCAGGGGTATTCTCGCCTCAGCACATCGGCATCAGCAATCTCTCGGCACACATCGCACTGCATCATCTCACAGACAATGATATTCATCTATCCATCAAGAAGATAGCCTTCACCGATAAATCAGGACTTCAAGTGAAGAATCTGCGATTCAGGGTGAATGCAGACAAGCATCAGGCGCGCCTGAGCGACTTCCAACTGGAACTCCCGAAGAGCCATCTGCTGCTGGAAGACCTCATCGCCACCTACCGCACAAACGAGAAGGGAAAGCTCATCAGCGAAACGCTGCAGTTTGAGGGCGGCATCAAGCCATCGCTCATCACCCTGTCGGACGTGGCTTGCTTCGCTCCTATCCTCAGAAAATGGAACGATGCCCTCTACATCGACACCCACTTCTCGGGCACCAGTACATCGGCACGCATCCACCAGCTCCACTTCAAGACCCAGAGCGGAAGCATCCTGCTCAAGGCGAACGCCAAGGCAAGCGACTGGAACCGAAAGCTGCACTGGCTCGCCAACATAGAGACCCTGCAGGTTTCTGACGAGGGCGTGGAGCAGATAGCCGCCAACCTGGGCAGCAAAGTGAAGATTCCGAAAGAGGTGCTCCGACTGGGCAACATATATTATAAAGGTGTAATCAGCGGAAAAGGCAAGAGCCAGATAGGAACCAAGGGCGTACTGCGCACCGACGCAGGAAACGTGGAGATCGATGCCCACCAGAACGGCAAGCAGCTCTACGCCAAGGTGGATACCAAGGGCATCAACCTGGGCAAGATTCTCGACAATGCCAAGCTGGGCATCATCGCCGCACACATCACCGCACAGGGCACCAAGGAACATCTTGTGGCAAAGGGCGAGATTCCGCTGTTCGACTTCAACAACTACCGATTCAGCAACATCAGGCTGGACGGCAGCTACAACAAGGGACTCATCGACGGACTCGCATCCATCGCCGACCCGAATATCAACCTGCAGGTGGCGGGCAAGTACTCCATCCCGAAAAAGCAGTATGAAGCCCAGCTCAACCTGGCGCATCTGCAACCTACCGTACTGGGCGTGAAGATGGCAGACAACACCTACACCCTGAACGACATCAGGGTGAGTGCCAAGAACGAAGGAGCAGACAGCTATCTGGACCTGGAAGCGCCATTCGCCAACATCCACGTAAAGGGACAGTACGACTACGGCACCCTGGTTCAGACCATGACCAACATGCTGGCAAGCAAGCTGCCTACCCTACCTGGCATCGGAAAGACCAGCGACAAGGCAAGAAACAACTTCAGCATACAGGCAGAAATAGCCTCTACCGAAATACTGCAGAGAATGCTGGGCGTGCCGCTCGACATCCAGCAGCCGGTGGTGATAGACGGAAACATCTCCGACCTAGACCGCTCGGTAAACCTCACGGCACAGTTGCCTGCCTTCAGCTACAACGGCAGCGACTACAGCGGCGGAGCCCTTCAGATGAACACCGAGGGCGACACGCTGAAGGTGGATGCGCGCATCAAGACGGGAGCAGCGGGCAGCACAAGCCCTACCCTGCATGTGAAGGCAGCGGCAGCCGACAACACCCTGATGGCATCGCTGGGTTACAACAACCACTCCAAGAGCCTGCCTATCCACGGGGCGCTGAATGCCGAGGCGCAGTTCTACAAGAATACGGACAACGTATCTACCGCCCACGTAGATATCAAGCCATCGGTAATCCATATAGGAGAAAAGCCTTGGCAGGTGCATCCGGCTGACATCACCTACAGCAAGAACCACCTGGAGATAGAAAACTTCGAAGTAAGCCACGGCGACCAGCATGTGGCGGTGAACGGACTCGCCACCCCGAACAAGGAAGACTCCATCGTGGCGCAGCTGAAGGATGTGGATGTGGAGTATATCCTGAACCTCGTAAACTTCCACTCGGTGGATTTTTCAGGCAAGGCTTCAGGCAAGGCGATCGTGAAGAGCATCTTCAATGATCCCGACGCCTACGCCAAGCTCGACATCAAGGACTTCGAGTTCGAACACGGTCCGATGGGAATACTTCATGCCAACGTAAGCTTCAACAAGGAACTGAGTCAGATAGACATCAACGCCGTGGCAGACGAGGGCGAGGAGCACCAGACGCTCATAGACGGATATGTATCGCCGAAGCGAAACTACATAGACCTGGGCATCGAGGCGCAGGGCACGAACATGAAATTCATGGAGAGCTTCTGCGGCAGTTTCATGGACGACATCCAGGCAAGGGCGAAAGGAAAGGTGAATCTGGTGGGCGACCTGAGCGACATCAACCTGGTGGGTGACCTCTACGCCACCGGCAAGATGCACATGAAGCAGCTGGGCACCGAGTACAGTTTCAAGAACCTGCATGCCCACGCCATTCCGGATGACATCCTGCTGAACAATGATACCATCTTCGACCGCAACCACAACATGGCGCTCGTAAGCGGCGGTATCCATCACAAGCACCTCACCCGACTGAGCTACGACCTCACCCTGAAGGCGCACAACTTCCTGGGCTACGACACCCATGAGTTTGGCGACAACACCTTCTACGGTACCGTCTATGCCACCGGCGAGGTGGGCATCCACGGCAAGAGCGGAGAAACCATCATTGACATCGATGCAGAACCGGGACCTGGCAGCATCTTCGTATATAACGTGGCGAGCCCCGATGCCATCAGCGACAAGAGCTTCATCCACTGGCACGACATCGCTCCGGAGCTGACCGACAGTCTGAAGCAACAGCAGAAAGATGCAGACGACGACATCGACTTCTCATCAGACATGCGCATCAACTTCCTGGTGAATGCCACTCCTAACCTGACGCTGAAGCTGATGATGGACCCTCAGAGCGGCGACTACATCACGCTGAACGGTAATGGCGTACTAAGAGCCAACTGGTTTAACAAGGGATCCTTCGACATGTTCGGCAACTATGTGGTGGACCACGGAGTGTATAAGCTCACGATACAGAATGTAATCAAGAAAGACTTCGAGTTCATGCCGGGCGGAACCATCGCCTTCGGTGGTAATCCATACAATGCGCCACTGAATCTGCAGGCGAAATATACGGTGAATGGTGTTCCGCTGAGCGACCTGAGCATCGGCCGTTCGTTCAGCAGCAACAACATCCGAGTAGATTGTCTGATGAACATCACGGGCACCCCTCAATCGCCGAGCGTAGATTTCTCAATGGACCTGCCTACGGTGAACACGGATGCCAAGCAGATGATTTACTCAGTCATCAATTCGCAGGAAGAGATGAACCAGCAGGTGCTCTATCTGCTCGCCATCGGACGATTCTATGCGCAGACCAAGAACAACCAGAGCAGCGAGGATGCCGACCAGCAGAGTCAGACATCGCTGGCGATGCAGAGTTTCCTGAGCGGTACGATTTCGCAGCAGCTCAACACCGTATTATCGAATGTGGTAAAGAGCAACAACTGGAATTTCGGTGCCAACATCTCTACGGGCGATGAAGGCTTCAACAATGCAGAGTACGAAGGAATCCTGAGCGGAAGGCTACTCAACAATCGCCTGCTGTTCAATGGTCAGTTTGGCTATCGCGACAATGCGAATGCCACGCAGAGTTTCATCGGCGACTTCGATCTCCGTTATCTCATCTTCCCGAACGGCAATCTCGCCGTGCGCATGTATAACCAGACCAACGACCGCTATTTCACCAGAAACAGTCTCAACACGCAAGGTCTCGGTCTGATCATGAAAAAGGATTTCAACGGCTGGCGCGACCTCTTCGGAATCAAGAAAAAGAAGAAAGAAGTGAAGAAAGTGGTGAAGAAGAAAAGCGGGAGCAAGAAAGCCATCCGAAAAGAAAACAAATAATCATAAAAAATAAATCCGCAGGAGCTAAGTTTTGCTCTCTGCGGATTTTTTTGTATGGAGAAAAGTTTCGCGGAAGATGAGGGATTCAAACCCCCGATACCCGGAAGAGGGTATACCGGATTTCGAGTCCAGCGCATTCGGTCACTCTGCCAATCTTCCTTTGTCTGAAATGCGAATGCAAAAGTACAACTTTTCAAGCATCCGACAAAAAAACAGACGAAAATTTTAACTAAATTAATGTTTAGGCTGGCAGATTTTACCAACCTAAACATTTCGTTATTTTACAACTGCTGCAAATATCTGTCTGCCTCGATAGCAGCCTTGGCACCAAAGCCGGCTGCAACAATGCCCTGACGATAAACCGGGTCGGCAACATCGCCGGCAGCAAAGATGCCAGGAAGATTGGTGCTCGCAGTACCAGGAACCACCTTGATGAATCCCTGCTCATCCAAATCGATGAAATCCTTGAAGAGATCCGTGTTAGGCTTATGGCCGATAGCCAGGAAGAAACCATCGATGGCAATATCAAACTTCTCCTCGTTGGCCTCACCCATGTGGCGAACCAGATGAGCCCCCTCTACTCCATTCTCTCCAAACAAGCCGAGCGTATTGGTCTCGAAAAGAATCTCGATGTTCTCCTTCTCCTTTACACGCTTCTGCATAATCTCAGAAGCACGGAGATAAGGCTTGCGCACAATCATATACACCTTCTTGGCAAGACCGGAAAGATACATCGCCTCCTCGCAGGCAGTATCACCACCACCTACTACGGCAACCGTACGCTTGCGATAGAAGAAGCCATCGCAGGTAGCACAGGCAGAAACGCCCTGTCCACGATATTTCTCCTCATCAGCCAGACCAAGGTACTTGGCAGAAGCACCAGTAGCGATAATCACGGTATCAGCCTCGATCTCGTTGCCACTCTCATCGGTAAGATGATAAGGGCGGGAAGAGAAATCCACCTTTGAAATGCTTCCGTCACGCAGATCCGCACCGAAGCGGGCAGCCTGCTCCTTCATGTCCATCATCATCTGAGTGCCATCCACGCCATTAGGATAACCTGGGAAGTTCTCTACTTCCGTGGTGATGGTAAGCTGACCGCCTGGCTGCATACCAGAATACAATACAGGATTGAGACCAGCTCTACCTGCATAAATGGCAGCTGTATATCCCGCAGGACCGCTACCTATAATCAAAGTCTTTACTTTTTCCATTATATTATTATTGTTGTTTTATTATGATCTTGTGATGATCTTGAGAGATTTATCGGATTCCCACGATCTTATGCATCTGAAGCGAGAGCTGCCATTCCGGATGCCGCTTCACATAGTCGATGCAGCCGGAGAGGATAAAGCGGTTGCGGGCATCATTGCCCACATCGCAAGGCTGCAGATACTGATAGGTGGCTTCCAATCCATAATTACTTACTTCGTGGGCGCCATCAAAGACCAGCTTCAGCTCATCCACCTTCTTCAAGGCGAGTTCACCACCCTCCGTGAAGTCCAACTTGGGCGAACAGGTAATCCAGTCGATGCCCTCAGGAACCACGTGGGTGCCGTTGGTTTCCATCGAAAGATAATATCCCTGCTGATGCAGGAGATGGATGAGTTCCGCATCCACCTGCAGGGTTGGTTCGCCACCGGTAAGAACGATGAAGCGGCAATCGCCGCCCTTCTCCTGGCACGCAGCCAGGATGTCCTCGGCGCTCATCTCCTTATATCCCTTAAAATCGGTATCACAGAAAGGACATTTCAGATTGCAGCCGCTCATACGAACAAACACGGCTGGTCTGCCCGTCCATCTTCCTTCTCCCTGAAGAGAATAGAATATCTCGTTTACTTTATACATTTTTCCTTAATATTAAAAAGCTTTTGCCCTTACAGGGCGCATTGCTGATTGCGACTCTACCCAGGGCGATGCCCTGGGCTAGGAGCTTTTGGGCCTTCAGCCCGTTCTTGAACCACTTGGGGAACCACTTGCAAAAGCACTTGGGGATGTTCAACAAATTACCAGCTCCGATTTTAAGGAACCAGATGCTCGATTCCTCTGATTTTCTCTTCGTCAACCACAACGGCAGTATTGCCGAAGCTCTCCTGCACCGTATCCTTATAGCACTCGGGGAAGAGATCCACGAGCCATCTTCCGATATTCTCGGCGGTAGGATTGAAATCAAACACCTCGTTGAGATTGGCGTGATCCATCTTGCCATGCACCGCTTTCTTGACATGGGTGAAATCTATCACCATGCCATCCTGGTTCAACTCTCTGCCCACGAAAAAGAGTTCAATCTGCCAGTTGTGACCATGCAGACTGCTGCACTTACTCTCGTAACTGAGGGTAAGCGAATGGGCTGCTGATATTTCTAATTTCTTTGAAATGAAGTAAATCATCTGTTATTTCTTGTATTATTTCTTATCCTTTAACTTTGCAAAGATACATTAATTCATTTAGAATACAAAATAAAACCGAAAGTTTTTTTCTTTCTTAAAGAATTTATTGCTATCTTTGCACCCATAAAAGGAATGAGGGCGCTTGACGCATCCCATAACACATCTGATAATAACAAAAAAGACGCATCTGATAATAACAAAAAATAAGATAATGAATACAATTAAGAAAATTGTACTTACAGGTGGTCCTTGCGCAGGTAAAACCACTGCGCTGGTAAAAATAATCGACCACTTCTCTGGCCTTGGATACAAGGTGTTTACGATTCCTGAGGTTCCTACCATGTTCACCCAGGCAGGTATGAACTATCTCACCAAAAACGAGAAGTTCTTCTTCGAGGGAGAAAAAGCTACCTTCCTGACTCAAATTGGACTGGAAGACAGTTTCACCAAAATGGCGGAAACCATCGACAAGCCCGTCATCATCGTCTGCGACCGTGGCACGATGGATATCTCCACCTATCTGACAGAAGACTTCTGGAACCGCATCATCTCCGAGCAGGGATACACCAACACCCAGTTGCGTGAACGCTACGATGCCGTACTGCATCTGGTTTCTGCCGCAGATGGCGCTGAACAATTCTACACCACAGCCAACAATGCCCAGCGAGTGGAAAAAGCTGACGAAAAGGGATTGCAGATAGCCAGGGAACTGGACAAGAGAATCGTTTCCGCCTGGAAGGGCCATCCACATCTGAGAGTAATCAACAACCACGAGGACTTCAACAACAAGCTGAACCGTGTGCTCAAGGAGATCAGCAATGTGCTGGGAATTCCACAACCTATCGAGGAGGAAAGAAAGTATATCGTGAAACTGACCGGCGAAGTTCCTAATGCCATCGACAGCGATATCGTCCAGACCTATCTTTCGGGAGAACCAGGCAGCGAGATCCGTCTCCGTCGCCGTGGATTCGAAGGTGGCAAGTACGTATATGTTCACACCACCAAGAAGCGCGTAGCCGACAACGAACAGATTGAGACCGAGCGACAGATCAGCGCCAATCTCTACGAGAATATGCTGCAGCAGGCAGACCCTTACCGTGCTACCATCCGCAAGCACCGCAAGAGCTTTATCTGGAAGGGTCAGTACTTCGAGCTGGATTCATTCTCAGAGCCAGTAAAAGACCTGATGATCCTGGAAACCAAAGGCATCGCAAAACGCGAGAGCGTGAAGTTCCCTCCTTTCATCCAGGTGCTCGAAGACATCACCGGCAATACACATTATTACAATTACAACATCGCTCTGAAGCGATAAACAGAAACATCTCTCAAGAGCGAAATGCTATCAGCAGCATCCCTCAAGAGAACAAAGAAAATAGAAGCTTATGAAATTTATCGGTATTATTCCAGCAAGATACGCTTCAACGCGTTTCCCTGGCAAGCCTCTTGCCATGCTTGGTGGCAAGCCTGTTATTCAGCATGTATATGAAAAGGTGGCTGCTGTTTTAGAAGAAGCATACGTGGCTACTGACGATGAGCGTATTTTCAATGCCGTGGAAGCTTTTGGCGGTAAGGCGGTAATGACCCGTACTGACCACAAGAGCGGAACCGACCGCATAGAGGAGGCCATCGAGAAGATAGGCGGCGACTGGGATGTCATCGTCAACGTACAGGGCGATGAACCTTTCGTGGCAAAAAGCCAGCTGGAAACCATCTGCCATTGCTTCGATGACCCAACTACCCAGATTGCTACCTTGGGCAAGGCTTTCACATCTATGGAGGCGGTAGAGAATCCAAATAGTCCGAAAATCGCAGTCAGCAACCAGGGCTTCGCTCTCTACTTCTCCCGCAGCGTCATCCCATACGTACGCGGCAAGGAGCGAGAGGAGTGGCTCCAGCATTTCCCTTACCTCAAGCATCTGGGCATCTACGCCTATCGCAAGGAAGTGCTCAGAGAGGTAACCCAGCTACCACAAAGTTCTCTCGAAATTGCAGAAAGTCTGGAACAGCTGCGCTGGTTGCAGAACGGATACAAGATCAAGGTGGGAACCACAGACGTTGAGACCGTGGGAATCGATACCCCGGAAGATCTCCAGCGCGCTGAGGAGTTTCTGAAAGAAGGACATTAAAAGAAACTTCAAGGTTAGATTTTCAAGGCAGGTGGAATAAATTATAGCAAAGAAAGATTCAGAAGATGAAGATTCAGGAATATAGAATATGAACAAGATAGAAACGATTGTCAGAAACTATATCGTGCGCCACGGAATGGGAAAGCACGACGGCTCTTATATTGTTGCCCTCTCGGGAGGAGCAGACAGTGTGGCTCTGCTCCTGATTCTCAAGAACCTGGGGATGCCCATCCATGCAGCCCACTGCAACTTTCACCTGCGTGGCGAAGAAAGCGAACGCGACGAGCAATTCTGCGTAGATCTCTGCGAGCGTGAAGGCATCTGCCTGCATCGCATCCACTTCGATACCCTCACCTATGCCGAAAAGCACAAGGTGAGTATCGAGATGGCTGCCAGGGATCTGCGCTACCGCTATTTCGCTCAACTCGCCCGAGACATCGAAGCCGACGGCATCTGCGTGGCACATCACAGAGATGACAACGTGGAAACGCTCCTGCTCAATCTGCTGAGAGGTTCGGGGGTAGATGGACTCGCTGCCATTGCTCCCAAAAACGGAAACATCCTGCGCCCCCTACTCTGCATCAGCCGACAGGACATCCTAGACTATCTCGCAGAAAAGGGGCAAGACTACATGACCGACTCCACCAACCTGGAGGATGATGCCCTGCGCAACAAGATCCGCCACCATGTGATTCCGCTGTTGGAAACGCTGAACCCTGCTGCCAGGGAGAACATCGCCCAATCGGCCAGATACCTCAGACAGGCTAAGATGATGCTCGATGATGCTGTGAACGCTATGGACGCTATGGACGTAACATCGCAGCCCGATGATTCCAGCAATATCATAACCATCGGCAAGCAGCTCGTGATGCAGGCGGCAAGTCCGGAGTTCATGCTCCATCAACTCATCGGCTGTTATGGTTTTCATGGTGATACCATCGACGGCATCATAGAAAGTATGAACAGCCAGGACGGAGGCATAGGCAAGATCTGGAAAAGCAACGAATACATGCTTTGCATCGACCGCGAGAATCTGCTCGTTACACCCCTGAAAGAAATGGATAACCTGCAGAAAGAAAAAGCTTTTCGCCTTCCGGAAGAAGGAAATTACAGTCTTGCCGGAAACACGAGAATCAGAATCCGACGCTACCCTCGCACAGCCGACTTTACGCCAAGCAAGGAAAGCCATCGCATCACCCTGGATGCCAATCAGGTAAGTTTCCCGCTCACCTATCGACTCACCCAGCAGGGCGACAGATTCAAACCTTTCGGCATGAAGGGAACGAAGCTGGTAAGCGACTATCTGACAGACCGCAAGCGAAACTATATGGAGAAAATGAGTCAACATGTACTGACTGACAAGACAGGCGAAATCATCTGGCTCATCGGAGAAAGAACATCAGAACACTGCAGAATCACCCCCGACACCCAATCCATCCTGGAGATAGAACTGGAGGAAAATCAGAAGTCTGATAAAACAACAGATAAAACAAGAACTATAGATAATAGAACTATAGATATATAGATAAGGGAGAGAAAAGAAATATAGGAGGAATTGAAACAATGACAAACAACAGAAAGAAAGGCATCAGAATAGCTGGTGCCCTATTTATCATTTTACTTTGCGCCCTGGGATATTGGACCTACCGCTGTCTGAATCCCACAAGACAACAGGTGCAGGCAGCCAAAGCCAGAATAGAAGCCTACAGCTGCTACGAAATAAGAAGAAACGGCAAAACCATGCTGCAATTCGACGAAGATACCACCACGCTGGCAGCAACCTTCATGAACCGCTGGGCACTCGTTCCTTCATGCCAGGGACGACTCGCAGCATCCAACAATACCGACATCACCCGAAACCGCTATCAGGGACTCGATGCAGACAGTGTGCTGGTAGAGAAAGTAGATTCACTCGACAGTCTCTACAAGGATTCGAAATGGAAAGAAAGCGAACTGGCATACTATATCCACTCCCACAGCGTAATGGATCTGGGATACAACCGAATCTGCGCCTTCGAAAACCGCGAGAAGGTATTGAGAGATTCTGCCAAGAAGATGCTCGACTCGCTGCATCATATCCAGGGAAAAACGCCTTCTGACAAGTCAAACCAGAAAGACGGCAAACTGGTATTGGTACACCTTATTAAATATAAGGCATTCTACACCGACGAAAACGGCAAGACCCGAAGCGAAGACTGCAAGCTCATCCAGACAAATGCAGACGAAAGAAAAGACAGACAGTATTGCCACCTCTTTCAGCTGGCATCAGAAACAACCCCTGACGGTATCTACGGCATTGCACCCCGCACAGCCATCGGAATCGTAAACCTGCAGGGAGCCACCCACCGAGACACCATCAACTATGAACAGCGCCATGACTCACTGGGTTATTTCTCAGGCAGCTACGACAGTCTCTACCAGGCAGAAGGCTACGGCACCTGGATAGGTCACGACGGTTCCTACTACGAAGGAGAATGGAAGAATGGAGAAAGAAACGGATGGGGATTCAGCATCGCACCCAAGAAGCCTCTGAGAGTGGGCGAATGGAAGAAAGACAAATACAAGGGAGAGCGACTGGTATATACCTCACAGCGAATCTATGGTATCGATATCTCGAAACATCAACACATCAAAGGCAGAAAGCGATATCAGATAAACTGGAAGAAACTGCGCATCACGCATCTGGGAAACATCAGCAGAAAAACCGTGGCAGGCAACGTAAACTACCCAATCCGCTTCATCTACATCAAGAGCACAGAGGGTAAATCAATAGTGAATCCTTACTATAAGAAAGACTATAGCGCAGCTCGCGCACATGGCTATAAAGTAGGCACTTACCACTTCTTCAGCACCAGAACACCAGCCGTTGCTCAGGCGAATCATTTCCTCAGACATAGCTGCATCAGGAGAGGAGATTTCCCGCCGGTTCTCGACCTGGAGCCATCGCATAGCCAGATCAGCAAGATGGGAGGTCCGGGCGTTCTCTTCGCAAGAGTAAGAACCTGGTTGAGACTGGTGGAAAGAGCCACGGGCGTAAAACCAATCCTCTACATCAGTCAGATCTTCGTAAACCGCTATCTGCCTGCAGCACCCGATCTGAAGCACAACTATAAAATATGGATTGCCCGCTATGGCGAATACAAGCCAGACATCCACCTGGTATATTGGCAGCTATGCCCGGATGGCCGTGTGGCAGGCATCCACGGAGCCGTAGATATCAATGTATTCAATGGCTATCAAGACGCATTCACAAAATTCTCTCAAAATGAGGTAGTTAGATAAAATTTCGAAAAATCAAGTATTTTTAGTTAAATTATGTTGTAGGAAAATACAACCTATCACATTTTTTACTAACTTTGTGGAGTTTAGTAACAAAATTTGGGGGTAGGATCATCATGAGACAACTTAAGATACAAAAGAGCATAACCAATCGAAATAGTGAAGCACTAGATAAATATCTGGTAGAGATCGGCAGAGCGCCAATGATTTCTATAGAGGAAGAGATAGAGCTGGCACAGCAGATAAGAAAGGGAGGCAGAGTTGGCGAAAGAGCCAAGAACAAATTGGTAGAAGCCAACTTGCGATTCGTGGTGTCTGTGGCAAAACAGTATCAGCATCAGGGACTCACACTCACCGATCTTATTGACGAAGGCAACATCGGACTCATCAAGGCTGCAGAGCGCTTCGACGAGACCCGCGGATTCAAATTCATCTCCTATGCTGTATGGTGGATTCGCCAAAGCATCCTCCAGGCAATAGCTGAACAGAGCCGCATCGTGAGACTGCCTTTGAACCAGGTGGGTTCGCTCAACAAGGTAAACCAGGAAATCAACCGATTTGAGCAGGAAAACCAGCGCCGCCCTAGCGTAGAGGAACTGTCTGCCCGCACTGGTGTAGATGAAGATAAAATCTCTCAGAGTATGATGGCTAGCGGTCATCATGTAAGCATCGATGCACCATTCGGCGAAGACGATGACAACTCGATGGCAGATGTGATGTCGAGCGGAGACGACAGCCGTACCGACAAGCACGTGGATCATGAGAGTATGGCTCAGGAGCTGAAACAGGTTCTCAACAAATGTCTGAAGGAAAGAGAGCGCAAGATCGTATGCGCCTGCTTCGGTATCGACGAGACCGAGAAGGGTCTGGAAGAAATCGGAGACAAAATGGGATTGACACGCGAAAGAGTTCGACAGATCAGAGAAAAGAGCATCACCAAGCTCAGAGAATCCGGCAAGATTGGTATCCTGATGAAATATCTGGGATAAAGATAAATTTTCAGGATAAAGATAATGTAACTACTCAGCCCCATAGAAGTTCCCCTAGGGGTGCAGAGTAAATTGAAATAAGATATTATCTTAAAGGTAACAGACAAACAGCAACCCCCCAACCTACTTTCTCAAGCGGGATGGGGGTTTTGCTTATGTGATAAGTAAACCTAAAAAACAAAAGCAAGTATCAACTCTTCAGGAGTTGGTATTTATATTTATAGATATATGATATCTTTGGATTTTCGGATTAAAAGCCCTGCCGGCTTTCACAAGCTGGCAGGGAAAATTATAAGTAAAAGATGTAATCTCTTTAGGAGTTACGACAGAAGTCTATCAATATAGCCAATATCAGACTTCATTCAGTCTCAGGACACACTAATTGCTTCGAAGATATACTTTATCAATATCGCCAGGCCACCGATAGACGGACCAGTACAAGCTTAGCGTTCCAGTGCAAGCTAGACGCCCTACCCCCGCTAGGCGTCCCGACGGAGGACGGGCATATCCGGCGCTACGGACTAGACGAAATATCCTTCTAAATATTTGGTATTTTAAATTATTTTCAGTATCTTTGCAAGCAAATATTTTAATGAAATAGTAAATGATTATACAGTAAAAACCCAAAATGATGAAACAGAAAAAACATCGAAAGATTCCGGCTCTGGCAGCTGGTACTACGCTCGTGGCAGCGATGACCCTGATGGCTTCCTGCTCCACAGACTACGAAGACAAGATTGTGTACAACGACATCCAGCAGCCATTCCAGCAGAACTTCAAGAAAGACACCGTGGCTTTCGACAAGCTGCCGGCAGAGTTCGCCAAGCACATCCTGAATCTATCCGACCCATCAACAGAAATCGTCAACAAGGCAGATTACACCTTCCAGACCAACAACCTGATCAGCGTGAAGAAATCGGCAGTGGGCGATTCGCTCGTCATCACCAGCTGGAGTGCGAAACCCGTCTCCAACGTCACCCTCGAGATGTATATCCCGGAGGCTGACGAGTATATCCCGGTGGCTTTTTTCGAAACCATTCCTGCTTTCTTCCGTTTCTACTTCAAGCCATCCTTCATTGGCAGAAGAAACGTATGGAAGAAGGAAAGCGGAAATTTCGTGAGCTTCCTTTGTCCATATCTCGATATGAACCAGATGAAGGCACGACTCACCAGCGATGATGAACACTTCAAGATGCTCCAGAAAATTGATGCCCAGTGGAACTGCAGCTTCTCCAACTTCGGATGGACTCCTACCGTAGGCGAATCATACAACTTCCGCGAGATGAGACCTATCTATGCCCGCGAATGGGTAGTCATCACCACCAACTACGCCTATATGATGACCACACCAGAATACAAGTACGTGATGGCAAACTTCAAGAAGGTGATGGGAGGCGACCTCTACGACAACGAAAAGGTGCCATTCACTGCCGAAAAGTACCAGAGCGAGGTGGAGAGATTCAAGGCTAAGAAGAACTTCGTGCTCGGACAGACCTCACCTGCCTATGGCGGCCTGGGCGGCGGTGCCACCTGGGGCATTACCGACTGGAACTTCTACGGCCATTATGCATCCTTCAGCGGATGGGAGTCGATCACCCACGAGTTCATGCACTGCATGGATTACGGTCACAACAGTAACATGACCTATGCGGCAAAGACTCCGGAAGGCGTGAACGTAGGTTGGACAGAGTTCATCTGGCAGCTGCACATGTGGCTGAGCAAGAAGTGCGACCTGCCTTATACCGACCGCAACCTGCTGGGCTTCCACAAACCGGAGAATGCACAGTATCGTGACTGCGACATCATGGAGATATTCCAGGATGACGCCGTGTTGCAGAAGAATATCAATAGTTTTTACAAGAAGAGCCGACTGGTGAAGTACTTCACCGAGAATCCGCTCAAGGACAACAAGAAGTAAGGAGGAAAAAGAAAAATGAGAAAAGACGTAATGATGATCAGCGCAGGACTGATGATGCTGGCAATGGCATCCTGCGACCAGACAGAATATAGAGAGATTACAGAAGACCGAGTTGTGCCGCAGCCGGTGGATACCATCAAGGTGGCAGACCATTTCTACCTGGACGGCTATCTCTCGCGCACATCCGAGGACATCGGAGGCCGACAGCTGAATGCCGTGAATCTCTTCAGCGATGGCGAAGAGCTGTATGTTGCCAACTTTGCCGGCAAATGCATCGATGTATTCGATGCAGAAACGCTGGAGCTGAAGCGCAGTATGAGCAATGGCGACCGCACACTGGCACGTGATGTATATGCCGAGGGCGACCACCTCTTCGTGGCAGCCGGCGACAGCCGAGAGGTGCAGATCTTCGACAAGAAGACGGGTAAGTATCTCAGTCGACTGGGCACCGGTTCCTGGCCAGCCAGCAATGTTTCCTGGGCAGGATGCGTGTGCGCCACCCCTCGCCTGGTGTTCGTAAGAGACTCTAAGGAGACCAATATCAGAGTATTCGACCGCAACGCTATCAACCTGGGTGCTGCCAACAACAACAATGTGTATGCCAAGCTGGCTACAGACAGTTATTTCATCGGCAGCAAGTTTGAGCCGCAGTCAGAATCCTACGATATGGAAGCGATAGGCGATTCGCTCTACAGTTTCATCCCTCGTACAGGTACCATCTATTCCTGGAAGGTACAGGACATCATCGAGAAGAAGAACGATGCGCCAGCCAAGATTACCCAGAACGCAACAGAGAAAATCCGTTCCATCTCGAAGACCGACGACAAGGAGAAGTTCTTCGTATCGATGGAGAAGGACGGCAAGATGCAGCTGGCAGAATACACTCTGGCTGATATCCAAAAGCGCAACTTCTCTCAGCCAACCCGCAGCTTTGCGAGCGACAGCCGTGTGAGCCTGCCATCCCAGACCATCGTAACCTACCAGAAGGAGAAGCTGATCCTGACCAACGGCACTAAGCTCGACCGCTGGGAGATCCGCAACAATCCATCCTACGAGATCCAGCCTCGGCAGAAGTAAGTAAGCGAAGCATTCTCGGAATAAAGCAAAAAAACTGCCTAAAAATTTGGAGGTTACAAATATTCAGCGTATCTTTGCATATATATTTAATTAATCATGGAGGATAGAATATGATGATATACGTAGCCAACCCACTTTACGATGCCGTCTTCAAGTATATGATGGAAGATGAGCGAATAGCCAAGACTCTGCTTTCTGCACTCTTGCAGAAAACGGTGATTGCTGTAGAAATGCGTCGTCATGAGTATCCCAATATTGCCCGTGATGCCATCTCTATGTTTCGTGTTGACTTTGCTGCAACCGTATTGGAAGATGACGGCAGTAAGAATCTGATTCTGATAGAATTGCAGAAAACATGGCTGGAGACGGAAACCTTGCGCTTCCGCCAATACCTGGCTGTGCAGTATAACAACAAGGAGAATATGCGCAAGGAGACCAAGGGCAAGTATGCCCTGCCTACCGTGGCGGTGTATCTGCTGGGGCATAACGTGGGACAATTCACGGAACCCGTCATCTATGCCAGACATAAGATATATGACTATGAGGGAAATGAAGTACACCAGGAGGAGCCAGACCCATTTGTAGAGAGTCTGCAGCATGACAGCATCATTGTCCAGATTCCGCGGCTGAGAGGAAGGGTAAACAATAGACTGGAGAAAATACTGAGCGTATTCGACCAGTCGCAGATTTATCCGGACGACCAGCGAATGCTTGAGTTGGATGAGAACAAATATGGGGATGATGCCGAAATGACGCATATACTCCATCGTCTCCAGTCGGCGGCGGCTAATCCTGACATCAGAAACAGGATGAATGCAGAGGATGAGTTCTTCCAGGCCCTGGAAGACAGGGATACTACTATCATGACGCAGAAAAAAGAACTCGAAAAGCAGAAGGCGGCGATTAAAGAGAAGGATGCGGCACTTGAAGAGCAGAAAGCGGCAATTGAAGAGAAGGATGCGGCACTTGAAGAGAAGAAGGCATCACTTGAAGAGAAGGATGCATCCTTGCGCGCAGCTGTCTTGGCATTATCGAAGTCGGGCATGAATGCAGAAATGATAGCAAAGACTTTGAATATCGGAGAGGAGAAAATACAGGAAATATTATCTAACTGATATTCCAAACCCATTTCAGTACTTGAATAACAGATAAACAGAAATCCCCCATCCTACTTTCTCAAGCGGGATGGGGGTTTTGCTTATGTGATAAGTAAACCTAAAAAACAAAAGCAAGTATCAACTCATTAGGAGTTTATATTTATAGATATATGATATCTTGTGGATTTTCGGATTAAAAGCCCTGCCGGCTTTCACAAGCAGGCAGGGGATAATTATAAGTAAAAGATGTAAATAGATGTACCACTGTACAACCTACTTATTAAAACTATAAAATTAATCTTGCAGATTCTACACACATTAATCTGCTACCTTGAATATGAAGGAGGCATATTCACATATACCCGCAATCAATAGACTCTAATTCTTGCGATTATTTACCACAGGCTATCTCTAGCCTACCTATTATATATCGAACTGTCTTTTTAGAAAACGCCCCGGCGGCGACATAACTTCCGCCGAGGCGCGGCATTTTCATGCGCATTCTATGAAATGAATTTCTTCCGTTCTTACCCCGAGGGCGGATCTGGTGCCCTCGGAATATGCATTTATTACGTGCTAAGCTATATTTCGTTTTCGACGGATGATGCATAGGGCTGTCTTCCGCTAGGCGCCCCACCCCGTTAGGCGTCCCGACGGATATGTTATCCGTCGTAAAAAAAGGTTCGACCTATTAAGCCGGGGGATTTGCAATCCCCCTATTCCATCGATATGCTGGCCGCTGCCTGGGGGTTGGGGATAACATATCCCCAGAGCATAAAGAGGTTAGGTCATTGTTTGACGGCGGATTGCAAATCCGCCGGGACGCCTAACGGAGAATGGGCATATCCGGCGCAGCGGAATATCCGGCGCTACTGGTTGCAAATCCCCAGAGCATAAAGTGGTTAGGTCATTTTTTGACGGCGGATAACATATCCGCCGGGACGCCTAACGGGGGATGGGCATATTCGGCGCTACGGGGAACAGTCTTTTTAGAATCATATCGTTCGTATTCAATCAATAGCTATCTTGTTTTCTTTAATCCACAAATTTGTAATCCCCCTATCCCATCAATATGCTGGCTAATGCCTGGGTGCTGGGGATAGCATATCCCTAGAGCATAAAGAGGTTAGGTCATTGTTTGACGGCGGATTGCAAATCCGCCTGGACGCCTAACGGAGGAAAGGGATATCCGGCGCTACGAAAGTTTTCCTACTTTTTATTTGGTCGTTTCAGGAAAAAAGCGTAATTTTGCAGTGAAACTAGATGTAGAATTAAATGAATGGCGTATGAAACAGGTAGAAGAAAGATACATCAGCTTGCTGACCGACTTCGGCTTCAAGCGAATTTTTGGAACAGCAATGAACAAGGATTTGCTCATTTGCTTCCTCAACAGCTTGTTTAATGGCAGACAGGTTGTGAAGGATGTGTCGTATCTGAACCCGGAGCACGTGGGAGATGTATATACCGACCGCAAGGCCATCTTCGACGTATATTGCGAAGGCGAAAACGGCGAGAAGTTCATCGTGGAAATGCAGAATGCTTACCAGACTTATTTCAAGGACCGCTCTCTCTTCTACTCCACTTTCCCGATTCGCGAGCAGGCACCAAAGGGGAGCGACTGGGATTTCAAGCTCAATCATGTCTATACTGTTGCGCTGCTCAACTTCAACATGAATGAGGATGCCTTCGACAAGGAGAAGATCCGCCATCATGTACAGTTGTGCGATACCGCCACCCACAAGATTTTCTACGACAAGCTGGAGTTTATCTATGTAGAGATTGCTAAATTCAATAAGACACTAGGAGAACTGGATACACTCTACGAGAAGTGGCTTTATGCGCTGAAGAATCTCTATAAGCTTACCCAGCGCCCGAAGGAGTTGTGCGACAAGGTTTTCGACCGCCTCTTTGAAGAAGCCGAGATTGCCAAGTTCACTCCTCAGGAGATGAGGGAGTATGAAGCAAGCAAGATGGCATACCGGGATATCAAGAACTCCATTGATACGGCGAAGCAAGAAGGTCTTGCAGAGGGGATGGAAAAAGGGATGGAATTAGGTATTGAGAAAGGTATGAAAAAAGGGATGGAGAAAGGTTTGGAAAAAGGCATGAAAAAAGGTATGAACCAGAAAGCCCTGGATATTGCCAGGAATATGCTTGCTGATGGCGTTGACATCAATCTGATCATGAAGTATTCCGGTCTTACCCAGGAACAGATAGAAAAATTGAAATAAGATATTATTTTAGAAGTAACAGATAAACAGAAATCCCCCATCCTGCCTTCTCAAGCCAGATGGGGGATTTGCTTAAAATATAGGATTGAATGAGTGTTAATGCCGGATAGGATTATCGGTCAATTTCAGCACGGATGAATTTACCGGCACTGTTGTAATACAGGTCGTAGCCTGGGATGTCGATTTCGTAACCACCTATCTCCTTCTCTATCTTATACGGCTGCTGTGAAGGATAGCGCTTAGCAATATCCGCAACGATCACATCAGGAATAATGCCAGATGGCAATGCAGAGAACTTGCAGTCCACGCTCTTCCACTCTCCCTTGTTATTGAAATCTATTTTGGTTCCATCGCTCAATGTTGCCTCATATTCCCACTTTCCGTTGTCCTTCTCCTTCTCTACACGAGAGTAGGTAGCAGTAGGAAAATACTGCTTAACAAACTGCTGAGCCTGTACTGGCAACTCAGCATAACCGATTTCTTTCTCATCACTGCCGTGGCAAGCTACTGCTACCATAGCAAAAATAATCGACAGAAATGTCGCTAAAAACGTTCTCTTCATGTTGTTACAATTTAAATTTTTGATGTTACTATTTTTATTATCTATCACTTATTATTATACACTATTGCATAACCCGTATATTGACATAGACGGGATTGTTTTACCTGCTACAAATATACTAAAATTATTTCAAACTACAAAACATTCATCCAGTATTTTAGAGTGTTTTAACGGTTTAAATTGCATCATGGACTTATGACACACCCTCTTAGGTATGTGATAGAGAGATTTATGAATGTCTATCAGGCAGTTTTCCCCCTTTTTATTTGGTCGTTTCAGGAAAAAAGCGTAATTTTGCGGCGAAATTAGATGTTGAACTTTAAAACAATAAGAAATATGGCAAGACCTATAAAAGAAACACC
>ONZR01000346.1_pt1 | contig 21574 bp, 16 predicted proteins | sample 1671691 | NCBI WGS metagenome assembly ONZR01 (sample SAMN06348182, study PRJEB24527) | human gut metagenome | biome: human gut; feature: ankylosing spondylitis patient; material: feces | host: Homo sapiens | place: China | collected 2015-10 | reverse complement strand
AGAAGGAGAGCGACTCTGTTGAGAAGATTGCTGCCCTCAAGGCAACCATCGAGGAGCTCAAGAAGAAGTAATTATAGAAATAATTACGGAAAATAATTATAAATAATGTTTAGTGTTTAGTGTGTCATACACTAAGCACTAAACATTTAACCTTTTTAGATATAAACATGATCAAGAAGCTTTTCACCTTATTTATATGCTCGATTTCGCTGGCAATGACATTCACGGGTTGCAGCGAAGAGGCTTTTGATACGGATAGTGTCAACAAGCAGACCATCCTGGTGTTCTATCCATGGACGGGAAGCAAAAGCTACACGGGGTTATTGGGCTATTTGCAGAACAACATCGACAGCATCTGCGATGGCATCATCGACAGAAAGGGACTCAACAATTCCCGCGTTCTGGTGTTCCTGAGCGATAAATATAACCACAGCACGCTCTATGACTTGCAATATAATGCTACTACCAAAAGCGTGGACCGTGTTTCCCTGAAGGAATACGAGGGTGCTTCGTATGCCTCAGCCGAGGGCATCGCAGATATTCTGAACGAGGTGAAAACGAAAGCCAGTGCGCTGAACTATGCCCTCATCGTGGGAGTTCATGGTTGCGGCTGGACTTATGCCAGCGACTGGAGCAGATACCCTTACTATGCACGTCCAAGCGTAACACGACCAAGCGATAATAACTTCAGCGGCATTCAGTTTGGTCCTGATCCCAACGCCCCTCTCACCCGTTTCTTCGGCAGCGTAAGCCTGGCAGAAAACGCCATGGATATCAGCACCCTTGCCGAAGGCATCAGAGAGAGCGGATTGAAGATGCAATACATCCTCTTCGACGCCTGCTACATGAGCAATATAGAAACCGCCTACGAGTTGAAAGATGTTACTAACTACATGATAGCCAGCGGAAGCGAAATCATGGCAGCCGGACTGCCATATCGCTCGATGTGGAGCTATCTGAACTCACCCACTCCCAATTATTCGAGCATCGTTTCAACCAGCGTAAACTTCTACAAGAACTCCTCTGCCCCATTCTGTAACCTGGCAGCCATCGACTGCCGACAGGTAGAGAAATTAGCGAGTGTAATGAAGGACATCAACGCAGAGAATCAGCTTCAAGCCAGCGTGAATCTGGATTCCATCCAGCATCTGGATGGTTTCCGTCCTAACCTCTTCTACGACCTGGAGACTTATGTGGATAGCCTCCGCCCAAGCGGATATCTGCTCGACCAGTTCAAGAGTCAGTTGAAGCTCACCATCAAGGCATCAGATCATACCGACGAGGCGTACACCTGCATCTACAGTTCCGACAGCTTCAAGATCAAGAACTATTGCGGCATCACCATCTCCGACCCAAGCCAGCACAGCGTGGCCATCAAGGGTAGAGAAAAGACAGGCTGGTGGAAGGCTACGCACTAGCACTAAATGATTAAAGATATAATAGGTTATGGAATTTTTTATAATTGATAATAATGGACAACAGGCAGGACCATTCAGTATGGACCAGCTTGTTCAGAAAGGCATCAGCCCCGAAACTCTAGTTTGGAAACAAGGCATGGCTGATTGGACGCCAGCCTGGAAAGTAGAGGATTTAAGAGCCGTATTGGAAGCTGTAGAAGCTGATAAGGTTAATCAGAATTCAAACCAGAACCAGGGGTTCAACCAGAATCAGGGGTTCAATCAGAATCAGGGGTTCAATCAAAATTCAAATCAGGATTTCAACCAGAACCAAGGCTTCCAGCAAGGTTTCCAGCAAGGCGCAAGCATGAATCAGGGCTTTAACACAAATCAGAATACGAATCAAGGATTCAATCCTAATTCTAATCAGGGATTCAACCCAACCCCGAATCCTGATTCGAAGCAGCCTAAAAAGAAGTCGAATCACTTCGTTATGAAGATGATTATCGGCCTCATCATCTTCATCTTCGCCATCTTCGCCGTTACAAACCCAAGCGAAGAAGAGCACAAGGAGAAGGTTCGCACGGAAGTAAGCAAGGCGATAGAGAAAGCTGTAAGCACTACGGATAACAACTTCTTTACCCAAGCCCTCCGTTCAGCAGCTAAGATGATGGCAGACAATATGATGGGCGAAGCCATGAACCAGCTCTTTGAATATCACAACTACATCGTGTGTTCCAAAGGTTCAGTTGAGTTTAATGGCAAGCAGCATACCATCAGTTTCGGTATCCTCGGCAAGGTTTATACCATGAATGCAGATGATATGGTGAAGGCACTGGAAAATACGGATAATCTGCAGATTGAGGAATCTTCCTCAACATCAGACGATAATACCGTCGGAGATAATTCAGCCTCATCGTCATCTGATAGCAATGCAAATCTTGATGAAAACGGAAATTCTGTTGATGAATCTGCCGATGGCAGCATCAGTTCGAGAGTTCAGAAGAAGCTGGAAGACAAGGCTAATGAAGCCATGGATAAGGCTGCCGACAAGGTTCAGAAAAAGCTGGAAGAGAAAATCAACCAGAAACTGGATCAAGCCACAGACTCATCAAAGATTGAAAAAATCATAAATACAATTTTAGAGCTCATCTAAAAGAGTTTATAAAAGAGCTATTTAAAAATAAAAGAAAAAGAGAGGGTGTGTCAAAAGTCCAAGACACACCCTCTTTTTATTTATTACTTCTTCTCCTCAGGTACCAGAAACTTGTCGCCACTCTGCTTCACAAGCTGCTTGGCATACTTCTCCGGATAACCAGGACGGGCTGGACGAGCACCCAAACCATAAGGGGTCTTCTCGAAATTACCATTCTTATCGGTTGGCTTGATAATCATATCATTATACTTCACCACCATGAACTCGAAAAGCTGGTTCCAGCGAGCCAACATCTGCTGAGCCTTCTCAACACTGTAGTCGTTGAGATACTTCACAGCTGCCTGTGGGTTCTGAGCATAAAGCTCCTGAGCCTTCTTCTCAACACCTGCCTGAGCAGCAAAATAGCTGTTGTCCAAGCTATCACGAACCTCCTTCAGGGTTGGGAACATCAGGCTATAACGAGGATAAACCATGTTGCTGGTCATATTGCAAACCCAGTAAGCATTCTTCTTGCTGAAATGCACCGCATCAACACCAGGAGTATTATAGCACTCAGGACGCTGAGTCATTGAGCAGTAAACCGGTGTGAACGCAGCCATATTGGCATCATCGTTGGCAAACCAGAACACACCGCCAATCTCTCTTGGCAACCATGAACGCATCTGGCTCACGAATACGAAACCACTCTGCTGAGTGCTGACAGGACGCTCGTTGAAATACTGCTTGCCATCCACCTTGTACATCAATGGTGTAGGACGATAAGGCATCTCCCAGATACCACCACCGATGTCAGAACCATCAGCTACAGAAAGAGGAGTACCCTCGTAATGGTCGCGCATCACATTCTCAACATCCTGAACGCTCACCTTCTTGTTAGGAACCACCCAGAGAGGCATATCCTGCGCATCAGGATTCTTGCCGAGTGCCCAATCCAGGTAAGGACTCATGTCGTAGAAATGGTTCAGCATCGCCCAGGCACGGGCATCGCAGAAACGACGACCCGAGAAATCAGGCTTCGCATACGCCATCTTCCAGGAGAAATCAGCATCCTTGCCCTTGAACCAGCCTTTGTTGCGGGCAAAGGAAACCACATCCTTGGCATACATCACGTTCTTCTTGTCCTTCATGTTGAACTTGCCGATGCGGCTCTGGTTGGCATGTGCACAGATGGCATCATCCGGAATACGGAGAGCTACCCAGACAGCACCCTTGGAACCGGCACCCTTACCCATCATCTCCATGATCCAAGCCTCGTTAGGATCACAGATGGTGAAGGTTTCGCCTTCTGAATTATAACCATAGGTATTGGCAAGGGTGGTCATCACCTTGATAGCCTCGCGGGCCGTCTTACTGCGCTGCAAAGCCACGTAGATGAGCGAACCGTAGTCCATGATACCGGTAGAATCCACCATCTCCTCACGACCACCATAGGTAGTCTCGCCGATGGTAACCTGCCATTCGTTGATGTTGCCGATAACGTTATAAGTCTCGGCAGCCTCAGGAATCTCACCATGATACTTGTTGCTATCCCAGTCGTAAATCTTGCGCATCTCGCCTTTGGCGTGCTTAGCCGCAGGATAATGGCAGAGGTACTGGAACATACCGTAGTCATCGGCACTGTAGGAACACATCACGGAACCATCCACAGATGCCTTCTTGCCCACGATGAAGTTGCTGCAAGCCTCAGCCTCAGAGACGCAGCCCATCATAGCCACAGCCATCAAGGCTGAAGCAAAAATCTTATTCATAATATATATATCTTTATTAATATACACCTAAATAGAATGTGGAGTTAGAAAAGTCTCCTAACTCCACAAAATTATTTCAGAAGAAGAAAGAGAAAAGCATTTGAATTCTTCACTCTTCCCTCTTCACTCTTCACTTAAATCACTCTTATTCGCAAGCCTTGAAGCTCATATCCAAGCCCTTCACACTGTGTGTCAAGGCACCTACAGAGATGAAGTCAACACCCTGCTCTGCATAATCGCGGATGGTATCGTAGGTGATACCGCCAGATGACTCAGTCTCATACTTGCCGGCGATGATATCCACTGCCTTCTTGGTATCAGGCACAGAGAAATTGTCGAGCATGATGCGGTTTACACCACCGTGCTTCAACACCTGGTCGAGCTCATCGAAACTGCGAACCTCGATTTCAATCTTCAGATCTAAACCCTTCTCCTCGAGATAAGCATGGCAACGGTCGATAGCATTATCGATGCCGCCAGCAAAATCGATGTGGTTGTCCTTGAGGAGAATCATATCGAAGAGACCGATGCGATGGTTCATACCGCCACCAATCTTCACAGCCTGCTTCTCCAACATGCGGAGACCTGGAGTGGTCTTGCGGGTATCGAGGATGTGAGTCTTGGTACCTTCGAGGCGCTTCACATACTTGGCAGTCATGGTAGCGATACCGCTCATGCGCTGCATGATGTTGAGCATGAGGCGCTCTGTCTGGAGCAGAGAACGGGTCTTACCCTCTACAATCATGGCGATGTCGCCCTTCTTTACGTGGGTACCATCCTGCAACAATACCTCCACCTTCATGGTAGGGTCGAAGCGGGCGAATACCTTCTTAGCCATTTCTACACCAGCCAATACGCCATCTTCCTTGATGAGCAAATGGCTCTTACCCATGGCGTCCTCAGGAATGCAACACAAGGTTGTGTGGTCGCCATCACCGATATCCTCAGCAAATGCCAAGTCTATCAACTTGTCTTCTAATTGATCTACGCTTAACATATTATTAATGTTTTATTGTTTAATGTTTATTGATTACTTTATGCAGGAAAGAACTATCAACTATTAACTGTAAACTATTAACTATCAATTTTCCTCCCGTTCCACAGGGCTCGGAGGATGCCTTCTTCATCCCGTTCCACCCGGATTTCGCCACCTAACCATTCGGTCATCGGCAACTCCTCACGAAACTCAAAGTAGTTCACCACCCTGCCCTCCTGTATTTCTACCACAGCCTGCTGCAGTATCGAGCCATCGGGCAATATCACCTGATGGGCTCCGCATCTTCTTAAATCTTCCATCACTTTTCTATCGCAGATTGGTTGCCTTCAGCGGTTCGCCCTTCAGCTGCTTAGGTGGAAGCATTCTCGTTGGTCTTCCCGGAGGAAGCGTTCCCGGTTTGCCCGGAAGCGGTTCAGGATGCATCATCTGAGTCTGAGAGGATGATGAAGGAGTGGCAGAGGATGATGAAGGAGCAGAGGATGCTGCTCCCATGCGCTGGGCACTATCCTTCTTCAAACTGTCAGTAGAAGATGTTCCGGCAGAAGAAGCCGGAGTCTGGACAGACTTTGGCTGATGCATGCGAACCAGCTTGATATGCTCTACGAACATCAGTTTGAGCGTGGAAGAAGACGGCATGTCCGAAGCAAAAGAACCATCAGACAGCATAAAGTATCCCTTCACACTCTTGATGCCAAGATTGTCATTATCAGCCACCTGGATAGAGCAATGCTGAGAATTGGAAATCTGGGTAACCTGCTGGGCGATGCTATCGTTCTTAAACTGCACGGCGAGCAAAGCCACACCACCACGCATGCCATCCTGGAAGATGAACTGCGTATCGAAATCGAGCATCAGGCGGTCGCCCTTATGAAAGGCGGTATCCACCGGAATATCGAAGCTTACCGCATTAAACGGCTTGGTGGCAGAAAGTACCATGGCTGGTGCCAGATTCCACACGTTGGCAGTATCGCCCGTGGCAGAAAGATTATCAAACTGGCTGGCGTCTGCATTACCACCCAGGGCTACAATCTCGTTGTTCAGGCGGTCGCCCAATTCCTTATATACATCCTCCAGCAGTTCGGTGTGGCGCATGTAATACACCATCGAACTGTCGAATTCAGCCGAGGTAACGTCGTGCTTTCTGAGCACCGCCTCGCGATACGTGATGCTCTGTCCGGTATCCCCTCCATCAGCCGTATGCGCCATCGAGAGCGCCACGTGATAATCGTAGAGGATATCCGCCATCTTGCCCTTCGACAACACATCTCCAGGCAGGGATGGCTTACAGGAAACCACGCCCAGAAGCAGGCATATCAATATCGAGAAAAACGCACAAATCTTCTTCATCCCATATTCCTCCTATCTTATGATTTTCGGGCAGATTCTTCAGAAGATTTCCCTGATGAAGGTTTCTCTGATGAATTTTTCTCAGAAGAAGATGACTTATCAGAAGATTTCTTCTTTCCCTCTCCCAGCTCTTCCAATTCCTTACGGCAGAAGATGAGCATGGCGATGATACCCACGCTGACACATGAATCTGCAAAATTGAACACAGGGTCGAAGAACGTGCCCTGCTGTCCACCCCAGATTGGAAACCACTCCGGCCACGTATAGGTGAAGAACGGGAAGCGGAACATATCCACCACCTTGCCCATGAAGAAAGGCGCATAACCTTCACCAAACGGCACCTGGTAAGCCACATAATAAGGCGAGGAAGCCGTGAACATCATGCCATAGAACATGGAATCTATCATGTTGCCGATGGCGCCGGCGAGCACCAGTGCCACCAGGAAGATATAGACCAGGCGATGCTTGCCCTGCTTGATGATGCGGTGAAGATACCATACCAGGAAGATGATGGCTACCGAGCGCACGAGGCTCAGCCAGAACTTGCCGATGAACGACATGCCCCACGCCATACCGTTGTTCTCAATAAAATCGATAAAGAACCAGTCTGTAACACGAACAGACTCGCCAAGGCAAAAGTGGGTCTTGATGTACAGCTTAATCCATTGGTCGATGATAAGCAGCACAACCACCATTGCCGTGACGAGCCAGCCGATATGTAAATTCCTTTTTTTCTCCATTTATTATTTCTTTCTAGCCTCCTTGGAAGCTACACTCAATGTGGCATGAGGTACAGCACGCAAGCGCTCCTTAGGAATCAGCTCGCCAGTCTCGCGGTCGATGCCGTAAGTCTTGTTCTGGATGCGAACCAACGCTGCCTCCAATCCCTTGATAAACTTCTGCTGGCGCTGTGCCATCTGGATAATCTCCTCCTTGCTCTGCGCCTCGCTTCCCTCCTCCAGGGCCTTGTAGGTTGGTGATGTATCTACCACATCATTACTGTCTGAATGGTTCAGCTGAGCCATACACTCGCGGTAAGTCTGCTTTGCCACCTTCAATTTCTCTTCAATAATAGCGCGGAACTCCTCGAGATCCTTGTCGCTATAACGTGCCTTTTCGTTAGCCATAGATGTTTCTTTAAACGTTATAAAGTTATTAATTTTTTAAAAGGTTAAGGAATAGAAGTTAGAAGCAAGTAGTTTCGGATAACTCCTGACTCCTAACTTCCAACTCCTATTTATTTAATTCTTCTCTACGAGAATGTTCAACTTAAAGTCATCAAACTCGGTCTCAACACCTGCGTTGTCGCCGATTTCGATGCTGTCTGCCAATACCTGACCCTTGATGTAGTCGCCGAATGCCTCGATGGCTGCATTGGTCTCCTCGTTAGGAGCCACAGTCACCTTGATGCGGTCGGTAATCTCCAAGCCAGTCTCCTTGCGGAGGTTCTGGATACGGTTGATCAGCTCACGAGCCATACCCTCCTTCTTCAATTCAGGAGTCAACTCTACCTCAAGCGCTACGGTCAGATTGCCCTCGTTAGATACGAGCCATCCTGGGATATCCTCAGAGATAATCTCCACGTCGGCTACCTCTACCACGGCTTCCTGTCCGTCAATATTCAATGTGATGTTGCCTGCCTTCTCGAAGGCTGCAATCTGGTCCTGATCGAGTGCTGACATCTGGGCAGCAACACCCTTCATCAGCTTGCCGAACTTCTTACCCATCACTCTGAAGTTACACTTCACCTTCTTCACGAGAATGCCCTGACCCTCAATGAAGTTAACCTCCTTCACGTTCACTTCGTTCTTCAACAGTCCGGCTACTGCCTCGATGTGTGCCTTCTGTACATCATCTACTGCAGGAATCATAATCTGCTGCAGTGGCTGACGCACCTTGATGTTCACCTTGCGGCGCAATGCCAATACCATAGAAGTAATCTTCTGGGCGATGGCCATACGCTCCTCCAGGTCGGCATCGATAGCAGCCTCATCAGCTACAGGGAACTTGTCGAGATGTACGCTCTCCAACTCACCGCCCAAGTCGTGATACAACTCGTCTGCATAGAATGGAGCGAATGGTGCCAAGAGCTTAGCCACTGTCATCAGGCAGGTATAGAGAGTCTGGTAAGCACTGAGCTTATCCTCGCTCATCTCCTTACCCCAGAAACGTTTACGGTTCAAACGAACGTACCAGTTAGAGAGGTCATCGTTCACGAAAGCGTCGATGAGACGGCCTGCGCGGGTTGGATCGTAGCCAGCCAACTCTCTGTCAACGCCCTTGATGAGGGTATTGAGTGAAGAGAGAATCCAGCGGTCAATCTCTGGGCGCTTCTCAAATGGCACCTGAGCAGCCTCAGCATCGAAACCATCTACATTAGCATAGAGGGCGAAGAAGCTGTAGGTATTATATAAGGTACCGAAGAACTTGCGACGGGTCTCATCCACACCATTAGGGTCGAACTTGAGGTTGTCCCAAGGCTCGCTGTTGGTCATCATATAGAAACGAACAGGGTCGGCACCATACTTGTCGATCATCTCGAATGGGTTGGTTACGTTACCCACGTGCTTACTCATCTTGTTACCCTTAGCATCGAGAACGAGACCAGAAGAGATGACGTTCTTGAAAGCTACGCTGTCGAATACCATGGTAGCGATGGCGTGCAGGGTGAAGAACCATCCACGGGTCTGATCCACGCCCTCGTTGATGAAGTCGGCTGGATAGAACTTAGGAGGAATAGCATATCCCTCGTAGGTGCTGTGGATGAGTGCATCGCGGTCGGCCTCTGTGCCACGTGCCATCTCGCCCTCGAATGGGTAGTGGAGCTGGGCGTAAGGCATTGAACCTGAATCGAACCAAACGTCGATGAGGTCGCTCTCACGATACATTGGCTTGCCCTCCTCGTTAACCAATACAATCTTGTCAACGTATGGACGGTGGAGGTCAATCTTATCATAGTTTTCCTGACTGTAGTCGCCAGGAACGAAACCATTCTCCTTCAATGGGTTGCTCTGCATGATACCGGCAGCCACAGACTTCTCGATTTCAGCATAGAGTTCCTCAAGACTGCCGATACACTTCTCGCCACGGTTCTCATCACGCCAGATTGGCAATGGAGTACCCCAGAAGCGGGAACGTGAAAGGTTCCAGTCGTTCAGGTTCTCGAGCCAGTTGCCGAAACGGCCTGTACCGGTGCTCTCAGGCTGCCAGTTGATGGTCTTGTTGAGTTCTACCATGCGCTCCTTGCGGGCGGTATCCTTGATGAACCAGCTATCCAATGGGTAGTAGAGGATAGGCTTGTCGGTACGCCAGCAGTGAGGATAGTTGTGCACGTGCTTCTCGCTCTTGAAAGCCTTGCCCTCCTGCTTCAACTCGTAGCAGAGCACGATGTTCAGGTCTTCAGCCTTATCAGAAGCCTTCTTGTCCCAAACACCATCCACATTAAACTGTGGGTCGTAGGCATTCTTCACGTAGTCGCCTGCGTGATGACCGTATGCCTCCTTGTTGACGCAAGCGCTTACGAAGTTGTCATCGAGGTCTTCGATGAGATAGAACTTACCCTGGAGGTCAACCATAGGGCGGGTCTCGCCCTTTTTATTAATAAGGTAGAGGGCTGGGATGTTGGCATCCTTAGCCACCTTGGCATCATCGGCACCGAATGTAGGAGCGATGTGAACGATACCTGTACCGTCATCGGTAGTAACGTAGTCGCCGAGGATTACGCGGAAAGCCTCGCTATCCATCTCAACGAACTTATCGCGACCATCCTCAGAAGCGAACACCTTCTCAGGATGAGCAGCAGCATATTCTGTAACGAAAGCTGGAGCAAAAGCATCTACCTTCTCGCATGGCTTTACCCATGGCAGGAGCTGCTCGTAGTGCATGCCTTCGAGGTCGGTACCCTTCATGTGGTCGATGATACGCCAAGGGCACTGCTTCTTCTCCTTGTCGAATGGAAGGAGATCGCCCTCCTTGCACTCCTGGTCAGCCTTCAGATATGAACCTACCAGCGCCTCAGCCATCACGAGTGTCATAGGCTCGCCATTGTAGAGGTTGTAGGTCTCGATGGCTACATAGTCAATCTTAGGACCCACACAGAGAGCCACGTTTGATGGCAAAGTCCAAGGTGTAGTGGTCCATGCGATGAAGTATGGCTTGCCCCACTTGGTCCACTCAGCCTTAGGATCCTTGATGAGGAACTGGGCTGTGGTGGTGAGGTCCTTTACATCGCGGTAGCATCCAGGCTGATTCAACTCGTGAGAGCTCAAACCTGTACCTGCGCCTGGAGAGTATGGCTGGATGGTGTAACCCTTGTAGAGCAGACCCTTGTTGTAGAGCTGCTTGAGGAGCCACCAGAGAGTCTCGATATACTTGTTATCGTAGGTGATATAAGGATGATCGAGATCTACGAAGTAACCCATCTTCTCGGTCAACTCGCGCCACTCAGCGGTGAACTTCATCACGTTCTCGCGGCACTTGTGGTTGTAATCCTCGGTAGAGATATACTTCTCGGAAGCCTTGTTGTCGATATCCTTCTTGGTGATGCCGAGTTCCTTCTCGACACCGAGTTCAACAGGGAGTCCGTGGGTATCCCATCCCGCCTTGCGGTGAACCTGGAAGCCCTTCATGGTCTTGTATCTGTTGAATGTATCCTTGATACTACGTGCCAACACGTGGTGAATACCCGGGTGGCCATTAGCTGATGGAGGTCCCTCGAAGAAGATAAACTGAGGGCAGCCTTCACGCTCGTCGATAGACTTGTGGAAGATATCGTTTTTCTCCCACGCTGCTAGTACGTCATTGTTTGTCTGAGTGAGATTCAGACCGTTGTGCTCGGCAAATTTCTTAGCCATATTATCTATTTTAATTTTATATTGTTTTTACTTTTGGGCGCAAAGTTACAAAAAAAATATGTTTTTCCCGAATAAAGGGGTAATAAATTAATAATTTTTCTATTAAAAATCCCGATTTGAGCACCAAAATCGTATCGGATGCTCAAATCGGGAATCAATATTCTGTTAAGGCTGGCTGGAAAACTACAGATTTTCTGCCTCTTGCAGCCAGATGGTGGATGCGGCATCACTAGGCATGCGCCAGTCGCCACGAGGACTCAGGCTCACACTTCCCACTTTCGGACCATCAGGCAGACAGCTTCGCTTGAACTGCTGGTTGAAGAAACGGCGAACAAATGTCTTGAGCCATTTCTTGATAGTCTCCTCATCGTAGGAATCAGGATCGTTGTCACTGATCTTCACACGCTCCAGCTTGGTATCGATAAACGCCTTCTTTGCCAACATGTAAATCTTGGAAGGACGGAAACCGAAACGCAGGAAGTAATAGAGGAAGAAATCGTGCAACTCGTATGGTCCTACCAGGTCTTCCGTCTTCTGCTTGATATTACCATTTTCATCGGCAGGAATCAGCTCCGGACTGATAGGTGTGTCGATGATGTCGCGCAGGGTGATGCGGCTCTGCTCATCCACTCCACTCTCGGCAACATAGTTCACGAGATGGCGGATCAGAGTCTTAGGGATGCTGGCATTCACGCCATACATGCTCATGTGGTCGCCATTATAGGTAGCCCAGCCCAGAGCCAGCTCAGAAAGGTCGCCGGTGCCTATCACCATACCGCCCATCTTGTTGGCAAGGTCCATCAGAATCTGCGTACGCTCGCGTGCCTGCGAATTCTCATAGGTTACATCATGCACACTGGCATCATGACCGATATCCTCGAAATGCTGGGTCACCGCCTTGGCGATGCTGATTTCACGGATACTGATGCCCAGACTCTTCATCAGCGAGATGGCATTGTTGTAGGTGCGGTCGGTGGTTCCGAAACCTGGCATGGTAACACCCACGATGCCACGTCGGTCCATCTTCAGCTTATCGAAAGCCTTGACGCAGACGAGCAGGGCAAGAGTGGAATCCAATCCGCCGCTGATACCCACTACCACCGTCTTGGCATGGGTGTGGACGATGCGCTTGGCAAGACCCATCAGCTGGATATTGAAAATCTCCTCGCAGGAGGCGTTCATATCGCTGCTGGTAGGAATGAAAGGATGCGGATTCACCTCGCGCTCCAACACGAATTCACGCTCGTTCTCGGTAGGCTCAGCATCGATGTTTCGGATATTGAACTGTCCGCCCAGAACCGAATATTTGATGTTGCGCTGGGCATTGACGTAGGTGGAATTGGTGCGACGCTCCGAACGGAGTTTCTCTACATCTACCTGCGCAATAACCATCTGAGGGTCAAGAGAAAAACGTTCACTCTGTGAAAGTAAAGTTCCATTCTCGTAAACCAGGGCATTTCCGCCATAAACCACATCCTGCGTGCTCTCGCCGAAACCGCAGGAACTGTAGATGTAACCCGTCATGGTGCGGGCACTCTGCTGACTCAGAAGGCTCTTCAGATAGTTATGCTTTCCGATGAGTTCATCGCTGGCAGAGAGGTTGAAGATGAGGTCGGCACCAGCCAGCGCCAACTTGTTGCTAGGAGGAGCCGGAGCCCATACATCCTCGCATATCTCCACGCCAAACTGCACGCCGTCGAAGGTGTGGAATATCTGCACATCCGGTGTCAGTTTCACCTTATGTCCGGCATAGCGAACCTCGCAATCGCGCAAGTCCTGCGCAGAGGCGAACCAGCGCTTCTCGTAGAACTCGCTGTAGTTAGGCAGATAAGTCTTTGGCACGATGCCCAAAATCTGTCCGTGCTGAATCACGATACCGCAATTCAGCAGCAGGTCGCCTACCACTACCGGAGCACCGACAATAGAGATGATGTCGAGCTTTCGGGTGAAATCGAGCAGCATCATCACTGCCTGCTCGGATGATTCCAGGAGCATCTGCTGTCGGAAGAGGTCCTGACAGGAATATCCCGTGATGGATAATTCCGGGAAAGTGATGATCTCTACGCCCTTGCCTTCCGCCTGGGCTATCTGGTTTTCTATCTGTTGGGTGTTGAAGATGACATCGCCCACCTTGACGGCAGGGATGGCACTTGCCACCTTAATAAATCCGTACTTCATGTTACTTTGAACTTTGAGATTTGAACTTTGAACTTTATGATTACTTTTATCGGATAGTAACCTGTGTGGCACCATATCCATACTCCTGGAAGGAAGCATCCTGATAGGTGCAGCTCTTATAGCGATAGTTCAGCTCGTGGATGAGTGCCTGGCGCAATACGCCTTCTCCCTTACCATGGATGAAGATAATCTTCTGTCCCTTGTTCTTCTTGTTCTCAGCCATCGTCTTCTTGAAGATATCCATCTGATAATGAAGAATATCGGCAGAGTTCATTCCAGCAGTTGTTTCAAGCACTTCATCTGCATGAAGGTCTATAACGAGGGTACCGTCATCCTTCTTGCTCTTCTTCTTGCTGGTGTTGGCTATCACCTTCTCGTCCTTGTACATCTGCTCCTTCAATCGCTTGGAATCGATAACCAGCGGACGGGCCACCTCGTCGTTCTCCACGATGGTGAAGAGATAGGCTGGCGTCTCGAAGAAGTCATTCTCCTCGAAGAGATGAAGCTTGTAGAACTTCACCGGGTCCAGACGGAACTGAACGTCCGTGGCTGGCTTCAGAAGGAAAGGCTTGTCCTTCTTGTAGGCAATCAGCTGGATGGCGATGTGCTCCATCTCGTTCAGGGCTTCACGACCGAATTCCTCGATAAAGAGTTTGGTGTTCGGCTCAATTTCGCCTTCAGCCTTCAGGGTCCATGCATTGCCCTCGGCTACGAGATAGGTGTAGCGCAGATAGTAGTTGCTGTCGTTCACCATATACGATTCGAAGCGGGTATTGGTCACGTCCTTGATGTCGATAGGCACGAAGGCGAGGTAAGCGCTGAGCTTGTTGCCGCCCGTACGCTCCTGAATCTGCTTCACGAAGGTAATCTCGCGGTCGGCAGCATCATACTCCTCTACGTTCATATCCACGTCGTTCTCGTGCTCGTTCAGGATAGCCTTGATGCTTCGGCTGTCCTGATGCAGTTCGGTATTGGCATGCTCCTCCGCTCTCTGCTTGGCATCCATCTTGGCAGAAATCATCTTGCCCATGGCATAGTCGTCCTGCTCCACCACTACCACCTCGTTGATAGGCATCGGAATCTCGAATCCGTCTTCATCCTCCACCAACACGATATTTTTGCCCTGGAAGCCGGCCACCTTTCCGCCGCCCACTTCACTCAGGAATCTTACTTTATCACCTTTCTTCATAGCTATTTTATTTTTTATTTTTATCTAATCATTTATTTAGCCTTAAGGATAAATATTTTTAGTCTTAAGGCTAAATATTATTAGCCTTAACTCAAAATATATTTCCCCTTAAGCGGAATCACTCTTTCTGAAACGAGGATACATTTTGCAAAGATACAAAAGATATTGCAAAATAGGGATGATTTTAATATTTTTAATGCTGCCAGGAAAATAATCTGTAGGAAATGGGCTGGAATTGGGATATTTTTTATATCTTTGCATCAATATTATAATGATATTAGTATTATCGACTCTTAAACAATATTGATTATGATTACATTTCCATGCGCCAAAATAAATCTTGGCTTAAACATAGTAAGCAAGCGGGCTGACGGTTACCACAACCTGGAGACCGTGTTCTACCCTATCCCGCTTACCGACGCCCTGGAAATCAAGCTGATGGGCGATGAATTTCCAAGCGAGGTGCCATGCGACCTGAAGATTACGGGTAATGCCGTAGACTGCGATGAGCAGAAGAACCTGGTGGTGAAGGCATACAATATGATTGCTGCCGACTTCAAGATTCCTCGCATCCATGCTCATCTGGTAAAGCGTATTCCTTCGCAGGCCGGAATGGGTGGCGGATCGGCCGATGCTGCCTACATGATCCGTCTGCTTGATGAACGCTTCCGCCTCAACATCGGAATCCCGGAGATGGAGAGATATGCTGCCAAACTGGGTGCCGACTGCGCCTACTTTATCAGTGCTGACCCTGAGGATGGAGATACAGCCTGCTATGCTGAGGGTATCGGCGACGAACTGATGCCGGTGAGCGGTCCTGGCGACAACATGAAGGGCTATTACATTGTGGTGGTGAAGCGCGACGACATCGCCGTAAGCACCAAGGATGCCTATGCTGCCATCACCCCGAAGCAGCCTGCCAAGTGCTGCCGCGACATCGTGCGCCAGCCTATCGAGACCTGGAAGGAGGAGCTCATCAACGATTTCGAGGCTCCTATCTTTGCGATGCATCCTGAACTTGCCGAGATCAAGCAGAAGCTCTATAATCTGGGTGCCGTATATGCAGCCATGAGCGGAAGCGGAAGCGCCATCTTCGGCATCTTCAAGCATAAGCCAGCGAATATCGAAGAGCAGTTCGACGGAATGTTCTGCAAGGTATTAAAACTCTAGATTTAAATAATGATGAACGAAGAAACACATCAGAAACTGATGACTATCAAGCGAAGCTTTCGCTTGTTGATGAATGGTCCGGGTTCGCAATCCATGCGAGACAAGGGCTTGGGATATAAACTGAATTGGGGTGTGCCCTTCTATGAATTGAAGAAGATGGCGCAGGAATACGGCAAGGATTACGACCTCGCCATTGAACTTTGGAAGGAAGACATCCGAGAGTGCAAGATTCTTGCCACCCTCATCATGCCTGCCGACAGGATGCTTGCCGAGATAACGGATATCTGGATGGAGCAGGTGCAGAGCCAGGAAATGGCTGAAATGCTTGCCTTCAACCTGTTGCAGCATGTGGAGTATGCGCCTGTCATTGCCTATCAATGGATAGCCAGCGACAAACCGCTTTACGAAATAGCTGGTTTCCAGCTTCTCGCCCGTCTCTTTGCGAATGGCAAAGAACCTAACGATCGTGGTATCAATGAGTTCCTTGACCAGGCTTCCGTTGCCTTCCAGGGTGACAACATGGGTGTGAAGCATGCTGCCGCTAATGCCGTGATGCGTTTCTGCGATTTCGGAGAAGATTTCGAGAATATCGCCAGAGGGGCACTCAAGGGTATCTTCGAAATATAATTTTACTTATTCTTAATGTCCCACAGAGGGGTAGTTTTTTAATGTCCCACAGAGGGATAATTTTTAAAGTCCCACAGATTTCACAGATTTACACAGAGCATTTCTGATGTTCGAGAAAAAAATCTGTGTAAATCCGTGAAATCTGTGGGACTTTGATTCGAGAAAAATCTGTGGGACTTTGATTCGAGAAAAATCTGCGGGAAATTTTCTTAGCGATCGAAAAACTTCTGGTATTCGTTTTCGAAATTCGGAGTGAAAACACCCTTGCCTATATTTTCCTTGATTTCTTCCTTACTCCAGAATCTGCCGCCAGCCAATTCCACCTGGCTCGGTTTCACCTCGCCATCATACACACACCGATGCACATATACCAGTTCTTTTTCTCTCTGACTCTCAAACACATAGTGTCCTAAAGACTCCGGCTCGAAATCCGTGATACCCAGTTCTTCCCTCACTTCACGATGAAGCGCCTGGTTCACGCTTTCGCCCAAATCCACATGTCCGCCACAGGCAGTATCCCACTTATCAGGCTGGATATCCTTCCATGCCGGACGATGCTGGAGATATAAATCTCCCTTACTGTTGAATACATGCAGATGAACCACAGGATGCAATATCTTGCTTCCATCATGGGCATGACCTCGGGTGATGGCACCCAGGATATTGCCCATTTCATCTACTATCGGAAATTCCTCGTTCTTATTATCTGTCATATTTATTATTTATAGCGTTCCGTACTCCTCTGAATAGCGGAGCATCTGGTCGGTATAGCTCTCCTCGTAATCGAGATTTACATCGATAGGATTGCCCTCCTCGTCAAACACCAGCGTCATCTTCGGATTGATAAAGCCCTTGTATGGAGCCAGATTCAGCTTCTTGTATCTCGCCAGAATCTCTCGATGCAAGGCTGGGTCGATGTTCACGGCATACTTCTCCACCAACTGGCGGGCTGCCTCGTAATCACCCTCGCTCTTGATACGCTGAATCTCAGCAAGCAATTCTCCAAACAGATGGCGGAGCTTCCCGTAATCATTCACCTTCACATAGGTTCGGGTGGTTACGATATTACCCTCAGCATCCTTCAGGGCATCCTCGGCAGAAGCATAGCTCACCTCTTCCGTCACCAGTTCCACGGCTCCCTCGGCATGCTCCAGCGTCCACCAGGCAATGAGGGCGCGGTTTCTCATGTGTGCCTCCTCTATCTTGTCGCCTTCCTTGATGCGGATGGTCTGGGTGAGCAGTCCGTTCATCAGATAACCGTAATACTGCGCCTTGTAAGCCTCGTCGTTAGGAGTCAATCCCAATTCCACCAGCTTGTGGTCGGCTACATAATATAATCCGAAAAGGTCGGCCCTCGCCTCCTCTATCGTGTTGCCATACGCCTTCAGGGCATCAGCATCGGTGCCAGGAAGAAGCTGACCGCTACCATGACCCAGGCACTCGTGCAAATCTGTGTGAAGGTCGTCGGTGATATCAGCATACTGGTTCATCAGCGCCACGGTCTCCTCGTCGATAACAAACTCATCTCTGAATCCGTTGCCCTGCGCCGCCTTGTTGTAGGCATCGGTCAGGTTGCCGATGGTCACACTCTTCGAACCGTGCTCCTGGCGAATCCAGTTGGCATTAGGCAGATTGATGCCGATGGCCGAAGCCGGATATTCCTCACCGCCGAGCATCGCCGCACAGATTACATTGGCAGTAACGCCTTTCACCTCCGGCTTGCGGAAACGGGAATCCACAGGCGAATGGTCCTCAAACCACTGCGCATTCTTGCTGATGGTCTGCGTGCGCTTGGTAGCCTCCAGGTCCTTGTATTCCACGATTCCCTCCCAGGTACCCTTCAGTCCAAGCGGGTCGCCATATACCTCTATGAATCCGTTGATGAAATCCACCATGCCCTCATGCTGCTGCACCCAGACAATGCTATATCGGTCGAAATCCTCCAGATTACCCGTGCGATAGAACTTCACGAGCAGGTCGATAACGTGCTTCTGTCCCTCATTCTCGGCATATTTCTGTGCCTTGAGCAACCAGGATACGATTTCCCTGATGGCCTCACCATAGAGTCCATCTTCCTTCCAAACCAGTTCCACCATCTCGCCATTGCGCTTGGTGAGCTTGGAATTGAGACCATAAGATGGCGGAGTAGCGTCATCGGCATCCTTCATCTTGGCATAGAACCGCTCCACTTCCTCCTGGGTCACATCCTCATAGAAGTTGCAGGCAGAAGTCTGCACCAGGTCCTCGCCATCCGTCTGGTTCACGCGCTTCGGCATCACCTCTGGGTCGAAGATCACGGGTACCAGCAGTCGGAGCAGGTCTTCCTTGCTCTCTCCACGCTTCAGCGGCAGTTCCGTCTCATCGATGTTCTCCATCAGTTCATAGAAGAATTCCTCAGAGAATCCCGGCTTGAATTTCTCGCAGCCATAATGGTGATGGATGCCGCTGGCGAACCATACTCGCTTCAGATAAACCTCGAAAGCCTTGAAATCCTCGCTTTCGCAGATATCTTTTCCAGAAGACTCTCCGCTTTCGCTGATATCAGATGCCAGCGTCTCTGCTTTCTCTCCTGTTCCCTTATAGTGGCGATAGATTGCCTCCAGGGTCTTGCGGATGCGCAGGTTGTACTTTCCCTGCTGATCGAACGTGATGTCACGTCCCATCAGCGTAGCCATTGACAAGCAATAGATATACAATTTCTGATTGAGCGACAATTCGTCAAAACCCTTCAGTTCGTAACGAAGCATCTGGATGTCGGCGAAGCGCTCTTGGGTGTTTACATTACATTTTGCCATGTTTAAAACCTTTATTCTACCGCAAAAGTACGACTTTTATTTCAATTTTCAAACTTTTCTGCCTACTTTTCTTATTTTATAGAAGGAAATGTAATAAATATCCCGTTTTTTTAGTAACTTTGCAGGAATTTCTAACGAAAAAGATGTAAAAACAGTTAAGAGATATGCAAATCAACGAGATATTAAAATCGTACTTCGGTTACGACTCCTTCCGACCGAATCAGGAGGCCATCATCCAGGAAGTGATGCAGGGCCACGACTGCCTCGTGCTCATGCCTACGGGCGGAGGTAAGAGCCTCTGCTATCAGGTTCCGGCACTGGCGATGGAAGGCACTGCCGTGGTCATCTCGCCCCTCATCAGCTTAATGCACGACCAGGTGGAGGCACTCAAGGCAAACGGAATCCCTGCCGAGGCACTGAACAGCGGAAATGATGTCACCGACGATGTCATCATCCGTCGACGATGCGAGGCGGGCGAACTCAAGCTGCTCTATGTTTCTCCCGAAAAACTCATCAGCGAGATACCTTATTTATTCAGCAATATCAAAATCTCGCTCTTCGCCGTGGATGAAGCCCACTGCATCAGCCAGTGGGGGCACGATTTCCGTCCGGAGTATTCCCAGCTCGGACTCCTTCACGAGAAATTCCGTGGCATTCCGGTGATGGCGCTTACGGCTACAGCCGATAAGATTACCCGCGAGGACATCATCAACCAGCTGCATCTGAACGGACGAACCTTCGTGAGCAGCTTCGACCGTCCCAACCTCAGTCTCTCCGTGCGTCAGGAAAGCACCAAGAAGGAGAAACTAAAGTTCATCTACCATTTCATCGCCCGTCGTCCCGAAGAGGCAGGCATCATCTACTGCCTCTCGCGCAAGAACACGGAGATGGTGGCAGAGGCGCTACAGTCGCATGGCATCAATGCCGAAGCCTATCATGCCGGACTCTCCGCCCAGCAGCGTGCCTCTGTGCAGGAGCGTTTCAAGATGGACCAGATAGAGGTGGTATGCGCTACCATCGCCTTCGGAATGGGCATCGACAAGGGCAACGTGCGATGGGTGATTCATTATAACATGCCGAAGAGCATAGAGAGTTTCTATCAGGAGATAGGACGAGCCGGAAGAGATGGTGCACCAGCCGATACTGTATTGTTCTATTCGATGGCAGATATCATCACCCTCCGTTCGTTCTGCGAAGAAAGCGGACAGAAAGCGGTGAATCTGGAAAAGCTGCGCAGAATGGAAGAATACGCCGAATCGAGAGTGTGCCGAAGAAGAATCCTCCTGAATTATTTCGGAGAGACGGCGGCGAAGGATTGCGGTCACTGCGATGTGTGCAAGAATCCACCCCATACCTTCGATGGCACCGTGCTCACCCAGAAGGCGCTGAGTGCCGTGGTCCGTGCGGGCGAAAAGATTGCCGTGGGCACCTGCATCGAGATATTGAGAGGGATGATGACGCCTGCCGTGGCTCGCAACCACTACAACGAACTGAAGACCTTTGGTGTGGGCAAGGACGTGAGCGTCCGCGACTGGCAGGCATACATGCTCCAGATGCTTCAGATGGGGTTCTTCGAAGTGGCGTACAATATGCATAATCAGATGAAAGTCACGCCATTAGGCTGGAAGGTCCTCAAGGGAGAACATCAGGTTTCGCTGGCGATTGTTGAGAATGAAGAGCGTTCTCCTCGTCCGCAAAGGGTCAACAGACCATCAAGAGGAAACAGCATCCCTGTGGTTCATGCCGAGCGTGTGATTTTCGAGGATGAAACATCCAATGTAGAAGATAAGAAGCTCTTTGAATATCTGCGTAAAATCCGTAAGAATCTTGCCGATGAGCAGGGCTATCCTCCATACATCGTGTTATCTGATAAGAGTCTGCACGAATTAACCAGGATGAAGCCTACCACCCTCCAGGCATTCGGTCTCATCAGCGGTATCGGAGAATTCAAAATCAAGAAATATGGCGACACTTTTATCAAAGCCATCAAGAAATATACAGGAAAATAAAAAAGAGGGTGTGTCACAAATCCATGACACACCCTCTTTTTTTATGATGAAACGGGGAAGCTTAGTTATTCACGCTACCTCCCACAATATCGAGCAATTCATTCGTAA
>ONZR01000344.1_pt1:5000-21618 | contig 21618 bp, 15 predicted proteins | sample 1671691 | NCBI WGS metagenome assembly ONZR01 (sample SAMN06348182, study PRJEB24527) | human gut metagenome | biome: human gut; feature: ankylosing spondylitis patient; material: feces | host: Homo sapiens | place: China | collected 2015-10 | reverse complement strand
TGGATGATACTCGACAAGAGACGCAGGATGGTGGTCTTGCCACAACCGGTTTCTCCTACTATCGCCACAGATGTGGCGGGACGGAAATCATAAGAGAAATGACTGACAACAACTTTCTTTCGCTCATCGGGATATGAATAACTCACATTCTGAAGACGGATGCCGCAAGCACGCTGCAAAGGGATAGAAGCATCTGCCTGCGACAGAGATTCCTCCTGCTCGGTATTTTCAATCTCTACCAACCGGTCTACACTCGCTGATGCATGAATCAGCTGGGGAATCATGCCCAAGAGCGACATGATAGGACTCTGTATCTGACCCACCAACTGCAGGAAGGCGGTCATCACACCAAAGGTTATCAACCCGTTCTTGAGTTGGATGGCACCATAGACAAAGGCTCCGAAATAGCCGTAACTGAAGGTGAAAGCCAGGAGCAGACGGGATATCAACGTAAAACGGATACGACGGCGAACCAGATGATGCAAACGCTGCTGCATGCTGCCTACCCTACCGGAAACCGTGCTCTCTGCCTGCAAGGTTTTGATGGTGAGTTCATGTTCTACCGTCTCCTGAATCATCATCTGTATGCTGCTCTCCTCCTCGCGTATCGCCAGCGTCATCTTCTTGAGTCGGCTGCCGAGATACTTGGCACAGACTGCAACTACCGGTGTCAGTACCAGAAGACTCCATGCCAGAATGGAATCGATGGAACGCATCAGGAAGAAGGCACCGAAGAGCTGCACCAGGGTGACTACGATTGTGGGCAGGATATCCGTAACTACCGAAGAGGCTGATGAGAGATCGCGCTCCAAACGCTGGCTGATGTCGCCGGAAAGCATATCAGAAGCAGGCTTTCCGGGACCAGCCTCAGCCTGATGCTTAACAGCATAGAGTTTCCTGCCCAGCACAAACCGGAAGAGGCGGCTACGCATATCATTCTGGAGGATTACCTCGGTGATGCCGGAAAGATAGAATACCAGCTGGCGAAGGGCTATCAGCAGGGCGATGACAGAAAAAAGCACGATGGTTTCGCGCAGCACATTGCCACGCCAGATCACCACATCGATGAACCGGCGACACAGCCAGACGAGCCATAAGCCTAAAGCTACCTGCAGGAGACCGGCGATAATGCGCAACAGCAAACGTCCACGGACTGCAGACATCTGGCGGAAAAACCATAGTGCATACTTCCTCATACCAGTCCCTCTTTCTGCCACTGGGCAATAATCGCCTCGCAGTCTTTTTCTGCCTGAGCCATGACTACATCATACTCATCGCACAGAGCCTGAGCCAACGAAGCTACCGTAAATTCGCCCTGTTTCTCAGCCGTCTTCCAGAGAAAGGCGGCAGTTTCGTTGAGACTGATCAACTTGGTAAAGTCTACAGCCTGCATACCTTCGGCTGTTACCACATACTCACCGCAAATTTCGCGGAGCTTGAAATCTTTCTTAATCTTCATTGTATCTTGTTTTTTAGTTTTTATATGATAAACGGATATAGAGCTTGATTATTTTAAGCAAGACTCTACGCACAGGCCTCAACCTCTGCCATCTGTGCCAGTTTCTGAGCGCTTTCTGCGAGATGAGACTCTTGCGGCTGCCGTCGGGGCAGATGACAGCATGTGCCTTCGCAATGACATCCTTGCGCAGGCAATGCTCCTTAAAACCGAGATTTCCATCGCCCGTCAGCACGATACGGCAATCATCTGCAGAAAAGGATGCGGGGGAAGCTGCTCCTGCAACAGGCTCTATTCCGATGATGCGATGCACCACCGGATAGCCTTCTTCTACCCTCGCCATCACAATATCGCCCACCTTCAACTCGCCTTCTACCGGATAGAATTCTACGCAATCTCTACCACCTACGATAAAGGGAAGCATGCTGGTTCCTTTGACCGGAAACTTGACAGGACGACCTTCACGGATGAATTGCTCGAGCGCGGCTATTGCCTTATATTTTGAATCGGATATATTCATCTTTCTATTGTACGATTGGTTTTTACCCGACGGTTGGTTTTACAGACTGATGGTCTGACTGCAAAGGAGGGCTGCACCGGCATCAGGCAGACAATCGAGCTGATAAAGCCGGGTAGCCCCGATCAGCTTCTCTATCGTTTGATGCTGGCCATCTGCAATTTCCTTCTCCCATGCCTTGCCGGAGACAGAAGTCTTGATAGACACATAAGACTCTATGACGGTCTGTTTTCTGATTTTATTCTCTGGTGCCTGGCGCAATTGGACAATTGCCCCTATCGGATATTCCTCGTTCTTATAGCAAGGTGTCTTTCCGCTCCAAGGCGAGCCACTCACCATGGGCGTTCCTTCGTGCGATATATATACCACCGGGTTATCATCATTGAGCAGTCGGGTGCCCCCGATATGTTTGAGCCACAGTCCGGAATGCGTACTCTTGCCCGTTCCGCTCTTGCCCAGGAAGAGATAAGCCTTTCCATCCTTTACTATGGTAGAAGAATGAAACAGGAGTGTATTTCCGGCAGCCGAACGCATGGCATAGAGCAGCATCAGCGAGGTGTCAACGGTTGCCTTGAGGGATCCGAAAGCCGACTTCTGGCTGAAGGTGCCAGCAGGAACCAGAAGACTGGAATGCTGATAATCATAACCTGTAACCAGTATCGATTTCATATCAGTCATTGCCATCAGGAAAGCCTTCTGCTTCTCTCCCAGACTACCGCTGATAATGAGCTGTCCCTCCTCATCCTGTCTGCATTCCTCCTTGAAACCGGCAGGTTTCCTCAGTTCTTCCCCGCTTTCGTTCAAGGTAAGAGAGAAGGAGGTCAGGGCAGCAGATGCGACCTGTTCATCGCATTCAAACGCCTGATAAGGCTCCAGTAAAACAGCCATCATCTCCTGAGAGGAATCAGGATAAGAAAGGCTGAACCCGACATGGGCTACCTGATAATGCTTTATAATAGATTCCATTATTCTGTAATTTCATTTATGCTCCCTATCAGGAACGGTTCAAGTTTTTCATTACTGCAACAAAGGCTCAGAGGCCTCATTGTCTGCAATTTCGCAACAAAAATACGATTTTTATCTGAGAAAGCCAAATCTTTCTCTATCTTTCTTTAAATTGGAGCATTTGCAGATGGAAAACTGCGCACAAAAAAAAAAAGAGATGAAGCAAAATCTACGTTGCTTCATCTCTTTTTATATGATCTCATATTCAGTATCTTACTGCATATCGTAAACCACCTGCATGAGCTTCTTGCCCAGTTCATCAGCCTGCTCCATGGTAGAGGCCTCGCTATATACGCGGATGATAGGCTCGGTATTACTCTTGCGGAGGTGAACCCACTTGTCAGGGAAATCGAGCTTGACGCCATCGATATCTGTTACGGTGACATCCTTCTCCTTACCATACATCTCCTTAACCTTCATGAGGATAGCATCTACATCGGTAGATGGAGTCAGGTCGATGCGGTTCTTGGCAATGAAATAGTTAGGGAAGCTGGCACGGAGCTCGCTCACCTTGCAGCCCTTGTGAGCCAGACTGCTCAGGAAGAGGGCGATACCAACGAGGGCATCACGACCGTAATGGCTCTCTGGATAGATGACTCCACCATTGCCTTCACCACCGATAACAGCGTGAACATCCTTCATCTTGGTAGTTACATTCACCTCGCCTACAGCAGCTGCGGTGTACTTGCCACCATGCTTCTCTGTAACATCACGGAGGGCACGGGTAGATGAAAGGTTGCTGACGGTATTGCCTGGAGTCTTGCTCAATACGTAATCTGCCACACTTACCAAGGTATACTCTTCGCCAAACATCTTGCCATCTTCGCAGATGAAAGCCAGACGGTCAACATCAGGGTCTACAACGATACCCATATCGTAGCCACCCTTCTGCAACTCATTCATGATACCACCGAGGTTCTTCTCCAATGGCTCCGGATTATGAGCGAAGTCGCCTGTAGGCTCACCATTGAGGAAAGTATATGCTACACCGAGCGCATCGAGCAACTCAGGAAGTATAACACCACCCACTGAGTTGATGGAATCTACACAAACCTTGAAGTGGGCATTCTTGATTGCTTCGACATCTACGAGCTTCAAAGCAAGTACGGAGTCGATATGGCGTTTGTTGAAGGTATTGTCTTCAGTATATTTTCCGAGATGATCCACATCCGCATAGTCGAAGTCTTCCTTCTCTGCGATACCCAGCACCTCGTTACCATTAGCTGCTGTGAGGAACTCACCCTTCTCGTTGAGGAGCTTGAGGGCATTCCACTGGCGTGGGTTGTGAGAAGCTGTGATGATGATACCGCCGGCGGCACCACTCATGGTAACAGCAAGTTCGGTGGTAGGAGTAGTAGCCAGACCGATGTTCAGCACATCGTAGCCCATACCCATGAGGGTTCCACAAACCACATTCTTTACCATCTCGCCAGAGATGCGCGCATCACGGCCTACAACGATGGTATTACTCTCAGAAGCACCGCTACGGCGAATGAAGGTAGCGTATGCTGAAGTGAACTTTACGATATCGAGCGGATTCAAAGTATCGCCCGCTGGACCGCCGATAGTACCGCGGATACCAGAAATTGACTTAATCAGTGTCATAAATATATCTCTTTTTATGTTTATCTTCCTTTCTGCAGGGTCATGTCGTAGACACATGCCTGCACACTGCCCGATGCCGATGTGGTACCGTAAGAGTGAGGTACGAGCAAACGGACATGAGCGATGCGTTCATCAACAGTCTTCGGTCTGCCTATCTTAATCCAGGTGAATGGTATGAGCCAGCCGCTAGGCACAGTAGAACTTACACTGCCATAACTGGATGAATTATATGTTCTGGCCATCAGACTGGCTGAAGGATCTACGAAAGAACCGGTGAATGTACCGGAAGTATTGGTAACACTTATCTTATCTATATAATAGGAATAAGCAGGAACTTTGTTTGAAAGCGTGAGACACTTATCGCTCATTTCAGCAGCATACGAAAGGTTATACTCATCAAAGCGGACCAATACATCTACCGATGTACCTTTCTTGATATAGTCGCCACATCCCTGGTCAATCACCTGCATGTAAATACCGTTACTGTTGAAAAGTACCCATTCGTTGTTGTTCTTTGCAGTATCCGTCAGTTTTTCATTATTTTTCCAACGTCTGTTGAACTCATCCTCAGAGATGACCTTAATATTTTCCTTACGCAAGAAAGAGCTGATAGAATCGAGCTCTCTGTCGCGCATGTCCTTATAAGTCTCACTATCATTGCATGCGGCAAACGATAAAACAGCCGCGAAAGCAATCATTGCAAACAAAAATTTCTTCATTCTTCTTTTTAAAATCTGATTTATTGGGCAAAGGTACAAAAAAGATAAGACAACACCGAGAGGAATAGGTTGATTTTATTATTATTTATCACTTATTATCATCCTATTGCCTCAAAACGGGGTTGTTTTCTGTCTTTTTCGTCATTTCTAAGGAAAAAAACGGCTACTTCAGCATATCGGCGTATGCCAGGATAGCCTTCAGTGCTATCTGCTCTGCCTCCTGCATGCTGCAAAGCAATTTGCCGCCGGAAGCATTGCGATGACCGCCACCATTGAAGAACTCGGCTGCCATCTTATTGCATGGGAAATCGTCTACCGAACGGAGACTTACCAATATGCGATTGTCTATATCCGTATCTTCACGAAGAGAAATGGAGAGTTTGTGTCCCTTGATGGTAAGAGGTACGTTCACCAGTCCTTCCAGGTCGCCCTTGATAAAGTCATACTTCTTCAACTCTTTACGGGTCACTGTATAGAAACTGGCATGAAGTCCCTCTACTACCTGCAGCTTTTCATTCATCAGATAGCCACGGAACCGGACTGCCGGAATGCGGGCATTATTGAAGACATTGCGGTAAATCTTATCCTTGTCGATGTTCTTGGTAAGCAGCAAGCAGATGATGTAATAGATATAAGGCTGGGTAGAATTATAGGTGAAACCGCCCGTATCGGTCATCATGCCGCAATAGATGCAGGTAGCCCAGGTCTGATCCATCTGTGGGAAACCTCCCAACTGCCAGACTACACGGAATACCAGGTCGCTGGCACTGCTGGCATGTGGCTGCGAAACCAGCAGCTTAGCCTCAAGATTAGGAGCCAGATGGTGGTCGATGATGACACGCTGAGTCTTGCAACCCAACAATACATGGTCCATCTCATCAAGACGTCCCTCACTGCTAAAGTCAACACAGCATACCAGGTCGGCTGCATCGAAAGCTCGCTGCACCAGTTCAGGCTGTCTGTCATATCGCAGGATACCGGCAGCTCCAGGCAACCAGGAAATAGAATCCGGTATCATGTCCGGCACACAAATGTCAACTTTCTTGCCCAAAGAGCGAAGATAACCAGCCCATCCCAATGAAGAGCCGATGGCATCACCGTCTGGCGATTTATGTGCACAGACGACAATACGATGAGAAGCCGCTATCGTCTCTCGGAGAATAGCGGCTTCCTGATCTGTCAATATATTAATGTTTATATCCATCACATTAAATTAGAAGAGCTTGTTAGGATAAACACCCTCATCGATAAGATGCTGGATCTTATCAACAACACTCTGGCGGTCGGCAGCATAAGTTACACCAAACCACTTGCTGGTAGTATCGAGCACCTTAACGGTAGCTGTACCCTCATTGATGAGCTTGTTGACCATCAATGGGATGAAGAACTCAGCCTTCTTGTTTTCCATATTCTTAGGATCACTCAAGAACTCCTTGAAGTACTCCTCACTATGCTGGAAGTAATCAGGCGTGAAGCCCCAAACGTTCATGGAAACAGGAGTATTGTCGCCAACAGCAACCCACTCGCCCTGCTCATCCTTGTAAGATACCTTACCGTCGATACGCATGATCTCGGTACGCTCTACACAGGTTGTCAAGTTCTCATCTGCATCCTTAGAGCAGATGCCGCGAGCTACGGTACCATTCTCACTCAAGGTATTACCTACACGGAAACCTACCATGGCATAACGGTTCTTGCTACCCTCTGGAAGTTCAGAGAGGAACTTGCCGATTACCATGAAGCAATCGCGGTTGTAGAAGTCATCGCAGTTGATTACGCAGAAAGGTTCCTTGATGATATCCTTTGCCATCAGGACAGCATGGTTTGTACCCCATGGTTTCTCACGACCTTCTGGAACAGAGAATCCCTCTGGGAGATCATCCAATGCCTGGAAACAAAGTTCTGCAGGAATATGACCCTCATACTTTGAAAGAATCTTCTCACGGAACTGATCTTCGAAGTCCTTGCGGATAACGAATACGATCTTTCCGAAACCAGCCTGAATAGCATCATAGATACTGTAGTCCATGATAGTCTCACCATTAGGACCCAGACCATCAAGCTGTTTCAAACCACCATAACGGCTACCCATACCGGCAGCCAAAAGCAATAACGTAGGTTTCATTTTGTCTATACTTTTATTTATTAATAGTTGATAGTTATTTATAAAATAACGATGCAAAAGTAACAAAAAAAATGCAGTTAACCGCACGTTTTCCTACTTTTTTTTGATTAATATCAATTTTTGTCCTTTTATGCACTATCTGTAACACATATCAGACTTATTTCCGGACACATCTCCCAGGCTAAACCTAGAAAGGATAACCCACAGCGAAATGCAGACTCTGGGCATCCTTGAACCGACGGATGTTATAGAAGCCATTCTTGCCGGTATCGTAAGGAACATGCAGACCGATACCCCAGTCGACACGTATCACAAACATACCCATGTCATAACGCACACCGACACCGGTGCCTACCGCTAGCTGCCGGAAAAACTTGTCTACATCAAACTTGCCGAGCGGACTGTACTCATGGTTGCGTAAGGTCCACACATTACCTGCATCCAGGAAAAGGGCTCCATAGAGATCGCCCCATACCTTCTGACGGTATTCCAGATTCATCAGATACTTGATGTCGCCCGTCTGGTCGATATACGAATACTTGCTGTTGGTAGGCTGGTATCTGCCCGGTCCGATACTCCGCACATTAAAGGCACGCACACTGTTGGCACCACCGATATAGAACTGCTCATAATAAGGAGCATTCGCGGCATTGCCATAACTCCAGATAATGCCGGCATTAACATGTCCCACCAGCGTACCATCCTGGGTAATACGCCAATATTTCACGAAATCTGTCTCCAGTTTCAGGAACTGAGCAAACGGATTCTTGAACATCTTCTTGTCTTTCTCGTTCCATCCCTTTCCGGCCGCCATGTAACCGAGCGAAAGGATATTGGCTGCCTCGCTGATGGTGGTTGACCAGGTGATAGGATGGCGGTAACGGCGCGGACTGCGATAAGTATAGGTGTAACTCATCTTAGGCACAAACTGGTCGCGCATAGATATCTGAAGATAAGGATGCAGGGCGAGGATGCTGTCGAAAGCGGCTGTGCGGCTGTTCATAAACTCATAAGAGAGAATCAGCGGACTGAAAGAATGCTGATGCTGGTAAGAGGTAGACCACGCATAGGTTAACTCGCCCGCTGCCACATGACGTCGGAAATAGCTGGCTCTGTTCAGTACATTCATCGAAGCCTTGATGGTAGTAGTTGGCACACCCCGATATTTGGTAGGCATATGCCCGGCACGGTATCTGCGCTCATTCTGCTCCATCGTTCTGAACATATTCCAAGGCGTGATGATGCGAGGGAACTCTACGGAAACATCCGATCCGTATTCATAGGAATTGATGCGGGTAGAACCTCCACCAGCCTGACTGATGGTTTGCCACTCATGCGAACCATGCAGGTTGACAGTAAGTTTCTCGCCTCCATGAAAAGCATTGCGCTTGGTAAGACCCACTACCAACTCCGGTCCTACTCTACCGGTCGTTTTGCCGCGGGCATTTGCCTCGACATAGAAATCGTATGGCTTGTCGAATACCAGGTCGATATTGGCATCCAAGGTATCACGATATACGACATTGCCCAGACTGTCTAGGGTCTGCACCGAACGGGGAGAGAACTGGATGCTGGAATAGCTGAAGAGTCCCATCTCCTGAAGTCCGGTCTTGGCACGTTCCTCGGTACGTACCCGATACAGTTCACGGGGACGCAGGCGCAGACTCTGCAAAACGATGCCCGGACGTATCGGCATCTTTCTTCCATTATAATGGAAACTCAGATAGCTGCGTACAAAGGAATCCTTCAACTCCTCCATATATTGCTTTCTGAAATTAACATGAATCTTTCCGATATACCACTGTCGGGTAGCCTTATCATCCACGCTGTCTGCCATCATCAGCCGCAACTGCACCTTGCCGGGCACATTCACGGTATCGGCAAGATAAGAAGCATAACTGTTCTGATAGAAATAATAGCCCCTGTTGCGGAACAGACGGGTGATACGCTGACGTTCCGATTCCATGTTGGCGACATTGAAAGGACTCCCCTTCCGTATGAGCGCCTTGTTCATGGAAGCATCTATAAACTGCTTGCTCTTGGCTGGGAAGTTGAGATAAACCATAGAATCAAGCGTCCAGAGATGACCGAAGTCTACCTGATAGGCAACCTTCGCCTTCTTCGGATTGCTCTGTGTCAGCACATCATAAGTCACCTTACCGTTAAAATAGCCATATTTATCGAGCTGATGCTCGGCTACCTGGGCACGGAGTTGCGGGTTCACATTTGCCATCAGCTTAGGCTTGGAACCGAACACCTTGGTTATCCACTTGGGTAACGCTCCATCCGACTGAGAGAAAGCATTCCATATCCACAGGCGCACAGGGAACGGCGTGCGGTAATAGCTGCTCCCGAACAAGGCACCGTTCGGAGCCGAAGCCAGGGCATACTCCATCTCGGTGATGGCAGAATCAGCATAAGCTCCCTTCTCGTAGTTCTTATACTCGATAGGTACCAGACCCGTAAACAGCTGCTCGTCTTCTTTCAGCGCACTGGTTGAAGAGCAACCCGTTATGAGCTGCCCCGACAACATCAGCAATGCTGCCACATATATAATAAGGTATAACCTGTTCTGCTGTTTCATATCGCTCATTACTTTTCGTTAAGTTTCAATGGGTCAAAGTCCTTTGTTTTGGCTTTCTCCATCGTATCCTTCTTCTCATTCGTATGCTTCTTCACCGCAGGATCCTTCTCCATTGGGGCTGCAGGAATCTGCTGCTTATCGGTCTTGAAACGGAAGATGTCCTTGAAATGCTGCAACTTTCTCTGCCATTTGAAACCGACACCGTACTCACCAATCAGGCCTTCGAGCCAATCGTAGGTATTGTTGTTGTAGAAGGCACGGATATACTGGCTCGCACCTTCGTTGAGACGGTACTGCAATTCGATATTGTTGAAGAATGCATCATCATTGTTGGCTGCATTCTCCATTTCTGCACCGGTAGAAACCTTGCCGCCCACACTGAAACTCAAGCGGTTGTTGAAGAACCGCTTGGCAAACTTAAAGTTGTAATCGGTGTGCATGGCACCTGCTGCATTGGTAGAGTTATCCACCGACATACCGACATCCACACCCACAGAACGCATCGCTGAACCTGCAATATTATTAATCTCTGAGTTGAGGAATGAGGTCAAGGCACTGTTCATGGAGAACGAATTGGTATTTCCGTTGGCAAGATACATGCCCGAAGCCAGCATCGTAATGGCTATCTTACCCCGCTCTTCAATACTCATCGTGTTCAGTTCATCCTGCAAGGTGGCATCGTTTGGTGAGGAAACGATAAACTGGATGCCTGGCTTATTCAATGTCTGCGAGAGTTTTACGCCACAAATGAAATCCACCGAGCGGCCGGTTCCCTGTCCCTCGTTTACCGTTGTCCTGACATTCTCTGTTGCCGTGATGTTCAAGGTAGGATTGAACGGATCGCCGTTAAACTCTATGTAGCTGCCGTCCTGGATATCAAACGTCTTGAGCGGAATGACAGGCAACGAATATTTCATCTTACCATTGTTCAGGGTATACTTGCCCGTGATGCCGATGCCATCAACCGAATTGTAAGTCATCGTCAAATCACCACCGCCCATCAGGTCGATGTAGTTGGTCTGGTCAGCATTCAAAGCACAGAGGATATGAGCCGACTCGTCTATCGACATGCCCAACATCATGTTCAATCCTTCCAGTGCCGGACGCTCGACAACGACAGGCTTGCCACTTTTGAAATTCGTAAACTTCACCAGCTCATCGAGCTGCGTATCAGTAGTCAGTTCTGATTCTTTCAGCACATACGTCATATCCGTATTACCGAGAACATCCAGCTTACCCTGCATCTTCAGATTGCTTACCGGTCCGCGCATCGCACCATAGAAGTTGACATACGCCTTGCCGAAAGCCTCGGAACGGGCATTCTCCTTGGCATCAATCAGCAGGAAGTTCTGTGCTCTCATCCGGATATCGAGCATCATCTTCTCTATATTCGTAAAGTCGAGACTGCCCTGGATATTGAGCGGACTCTCATTGTTGGCATACATCATGAAGTTTTCGAAGAGCAACTTGCTGCCGATGATACGGACAGGATCGTTGGCAAAACGCATCGTGATGCCATACGGCACACTGACGAGATAAGCCGAATCCAGATATACTTCGCCCTCTACATCCAACTGGCTCAAGGCTCCCTTCAAACTCAGTTTTCCTTCGCCATATCCCTTCAGACCCATAATCTGGTCAGGAACAAAACCGTTGACAAAATGCAGAGGCAACTTCTCCATACCCACTTCGGCATCGAGATAACCGTTTCCTTCCGACTTGTAAGTACCCTTTACGGTAGCCACTTCTTCACCCTCATAATTGAGGAAACCATCTACATAATGAGAACCGTCGCTTTTTGGCATGTAAACGAATTCAGTACCGACATCTCCCATCGGACACTTTTCGTAAACCATATTGTCGATGTTCAGATTAGAAGAAACCGAAAGTTCATCCTTGGTCTGGATAATATGGAAGTCGCCGTCAAGAATACCCGAGATATCCGGCATATAAGGAATCACGCTGAGCACTTTATCCAGATTAAACTGGCTCATGCTGACCGTAAGATCCTGCAGCGCTTCTTCGTTTTCATCATTGCTGTATATACGGATACCCATGCCGTTGGCTGCCTTCAGACTCAGATTGGCAGAAACACGGTCGTCATTGCCCAACATCAGATAGTTGTCATCGTTGGCAGTAAACTTCTTGTAACCCAGGACAGGATGGGTATCGATGAGCGAAATCTTCACGCCGTTTTCCAGCAACAGCGCCTCCAGACCTACATCTACACCCAATCTATTTTTGGCATCATAGATGCGGGCATCGATATAGGAACCCTTCTCCTGCAGTTCGCCCTCTACCTGTGCCCGGAACACATACTGAGGATTATGCTTGTTGTTCTGAACACGTGCTGCATAGCGGATGGTATCGCCCTCTGTCTTCACCAAGGCACGGATCGTATCCAACTGCATGCCACTCGCTACCAGTGAATCGATGTTGAGATAACCATTGACACCTGTTACAGGCGACATGGTCATCTTCATATCCACCGTCTTGAAATCATAACCGCAGTAAGCAATGAAACGGGAAATGAAATTGTCCTTTCCTGTGGTAAGATAAACATGACCGAAAGGGAACTGACTGCGAATCTTCACCTGATCGATATGATGGTTCCTAAGCTGATGAGCCAATTCTTTCTGCAATCCGGCAAAACGGCTCATCAACTGCTTATAGCCTCCGTGTACATCCATGTTGAGATGGAAGTCGCCGCAATCGATGACTGCGTGCGTGGTATCTCTGCGGGTAAAGACATCAGCGTCAACACCCACCGGACGGTAATTCTTTTCTGCCGTACGAACCGTAATATCACTCATCGAAGCCATGATGTCGTGACTGTCCTTCAGGTCGGACCTGATATCCATGTGGCCGCAGAGCGACAGGCGCATCGGTGCCTTCGTTACCTCTAACGAATAAAGATTCACATCGCGGACATCTGCCACCAGGGTAGCCTCCAGTTTCTTGGAATTCGTAAGTGCATCAAGGCTGACGAGTCCCGTAAGATACTGGTTCTTGCTGTCGATATCGGCATGCACCTTTCCATTAGCAACGTGAGCCACTGCCAATACATGATCCAGTTTGTATTTGCCATACTGAATCTGGTTTACCTGTGCCTTAGCCTGCAATCGGGTACGCGGAGAAAGGAAATCGGTTCCCTCTCCCTTCGCCTGCAATGAGCCGGTGAAAGAATGCAAATCCTGTTTTGGAAGGAAATGCTTTGCCTGGATGTTGTGCGCCTGAATCTTAGCTTGATAAGCCAGACGGTTCATATCGATACTGCCGTCTTTCCGGGTCTTCGCATCTATCTTGGCATCTACCCTCATTCTGCCACGACCTTCGGTAATGGCGAGTCGGGTAGCATATCTGGAGCCGTCTGCCTGAATGTTACCACGGATTCCGATACCGCTAGGCACACGTATCTCCTGCATCAGAGAAGGGTCAAGCATGGCGGTAATGAAATCCAGATGATAGGTACGGGCGTTCAGATCTACATTTGCCTTCAGACGGTTCATATCCGTCAGGTTACCCAATTTTCCATCAGCACTCAGTTCGAAGGCTGTAGGCAGCGACAGTTTCAAGCCCGAGAAAGATGCCTGCTGCATATTTCCCTTGAACGAACCTTCTATCTTCATCGGATAGAATGGCCATTTCATCTTCATGGCGCCTGGGAAGGCATCGCCTGCAAAGAGGAACAGATCTGAACGACCCAAAGCACCCTTCAGTTGTGCCATCAAGTTGCCAGGTTTCACCTCATCAAAGGCATTCAAATCCATATCCACCGTTGCCTGCAACTGGGAGTATGGGGTACGGAGACAGATATCAGGCAACTGCAGTTTCACGGAATCCATCACGAATCTGCCATAGAGCTGGTCTACCTGCAAACCGCTTTTCTCCTTAAACTGAGCTTCACGAATCTTGACATCTATCTTCGAATCGCAATAATAGAAAGAGTCTGCCTTCAAAGTCATGGCCGACAGAGCGATATGGTTAAAGTCCATGCCCGATACCGGACGGATATAGTTCTGGTCATAGTTCACCTTGCCATTCTTCCAGTCGAGATGGCCTATCTGATAAAGTCCTTTATAAAGGTCGAGATAGGTAGTCTGCGCCACCGCATCTCCAAAATAAGCATTCACCTGGAGGGTATCTCCAGGCATGTGTAATACGAAATCAGTGTTCTTCAGTTTCAGTTTTTCGATATTCACCTTCCAGAAATTGGTACTAGGCGTAGTATCCGGCGGCACAGTATCGCTCAGTTCTACCGAGAGTCGGGCATCAGCCAACAGGGCATGATTCACCCTCACCTTCTCCTTACCGAGGTCAATGCCATGAGCCTTCAGGCGCAGATTACCTACATTGCCCTTGATTCTGGCTTCGTGAATAAAATTCGTGGTATTCACCTTCATCTGGGTGAAATTGAGTTCATTCACCATGACTTGACTTTCGAAAAGAGGCAACAATTGTACGTCTACCACCATCTTCTGGATGTCGGCAACGGTATCTCTCTTATTTCTTAAAGCCAAGTTTGGGGAATTCTTGAGTGAGTCGATTGGCTGAAGTACCTTTACGCCTTCCACTCCCAGTTTCAGAGGGAAGACGAGGCGTACTTGCTTTACCGAAATATCCATACCCGTCGACTCTGAGGCATAAGCAGCCACTTGCTTTACCGCCCAATTCTGAACAGGTGGCAGATAAAGCAGAATGGATAACAACAAGATGAGCACCAATGGAGTCAACACCGTGATTCCTGCCCATTTCGCATACCTCTTCATAAGCATGGATTTTTTGAGTTAGGGTGCAATAGCCCGCCAAAGATTATCATCCGGCAGCGGAGCCTCTGCTACGATTGTTTCTTTAGACACAGGATGAACAAATTCTACTCTGTGTGAAAGGAGAGAAATACTGCCATCTGCATTGCTACGTGGAGAACCATATTTCAGATCTCCCTTGATAGGACATCCCATCTTGGCAAGCTGGCATCTTATCTGATGATGACGACCCGTCATCAAGTTCACCTCCAGAAGTGTATAATGGTCTGTATGACCTATCACCTTATACTTCAATATCGCTTTCTTCGAGTTTTTCACCTCATGGTCGTAAGCATAGCTCTTATTCTGCTTTTCATTTCTTACTATCCAATGGGTGAGCGTAGCCTCAGGTTCCTTTGGCATATTCTTCACGATTGCCCAATAGGTTTTGTGAACTTCGCCATCCCGGAACATATTGTTCAGACGGCTCAATGCCTTAGAAGTCTTGGCAAATACGACCAAACCCGAAACAGGACGGTCAAGGCGATGCACCACACCGAGGAATACATTTCCCGGCTTGTGATACTTCTCCTTGATGTACTGTTTCACAGTCTCCGAGAGAGGTTCGTCGCCGGTCTTGTCGCCCTGCACGATTTCGCCACTTCTCTTAGAGACTATGATTATATGGTTGTCTTCGTAAACTACCTGCATGTTTTATCAACAAAACGTTGCCGAGAGATTACATGTTCATACCACCGTCAATCTGAATAACCTGACCGCTTACATAGCTAGACAAGTCGGAAGCGAGGAAGAGGCAAACATTTGCGATATCCTCAGTCTGACCACCACGACGCAATGGAATCTTCTTCATCCAGTCCTTGCGGATTTCCTCAGGCAACTGTGCAGTCATTGCAGTCTCGATGAAACCAGGAGCTACAGCATTGGCACGTACGCCCTTAGGACCCAACTCCTGAGCGATAGACTTAGCCAAAGCAATCATACCAGCCTTAGAAGCTGCATAGTTGCACTGACCTGCATTACCATGAACACCTACTACAGAAGCCATGTTGATGATAGAACCACCACGCTGACGAAGCATGATTGGAGAGCAAGCATGAATGAAGTTGAAGGCTGACTTCAAGTTTACATTCAAAACAGCATCCCACTGAGCCTCGCTCATACGGAGCATCAAACCGTCCTTGGTGATACCTGCATTGTTAACCAGGATATCGATAGAACCGAAGTCCTCATGAATCTGCTTAACTGTCTTCTGTGTCTCCTCGAAATCTGCTGCATTACCAGCATAAGCACGACAGGTTACACCAAGAGCCTCAATCTCCTTACGAGTAGCTTCCAAACCGGCAGCCATATCGTCGTTGAGTACGAGGTCTGTAAATGCGATGTTAGCGCCCTCAGAGGCGAACTTCATAGCGACAGCCTTACCGATGCCGCGAGCAGCACCTGTTACAAGGGCTGTTTTACCACTTAATAATCCCATTTCTTTTTTATTTAATTAATTATCAATTAGTTACGTATTTACTATCTTTTATTTAGAGTTTCAAGCCCGACTTTCCCAAGGCACCATAAACCACCTTGGCAACCAGAGGTTTGCTCGACTCCACATTCATGCCATGGCCCAAACGTCCATAGATAAATGGAACCTCGAGACCTTTGATACAATAGTGAGTAATATCTGCCACCAGATCGATGTTATCAATATCAAACTCACCATCTTCTCTACCTTCGGCATAAATCCTTCTGAGAATCTCTATTTCGTCTTCATCGAAGTTCTTTCTTGCCTTCTCAACCATCCAGATATTCCGGAAGAACTCAGCACGGAGGTTACCGTTTCTTACAACCGT
>ONZR01000341.1_pt1 | contig 21696 bp, 22 predicted proteins | sample 1671691 | NCBI WGS metagenome assembly ONZR01 (sample SAMN06348182, study PRJEB24527) | human gut metagenome | biome: human gut; feature: ankylosing spondylitis patient; material: feces | host: Homo sapiens | place: China | collected 2015-10 | reverse complement strand
GATTCGGACTGAACGAGGTTTATATCATGGCTGCCCATTGGGCGTTCATCATTCCGATCTGTATCGGATATATCATCAGAAACTGTAAGGAGAAATATCTGCCTTATCTTCGTGGAACACTCGCAGTTATCACCATCTTCCTGTTCTTCTATAACAGCACGCTGATATTCCAGTATCTCACAAGATAAAAAAGAGAACCCTACAAGATAAAAAAGTATCTTAGATTAAAACCATCATGCTGAAAATAAGTATCTTAACCCCTATCTATGGAGTAGAAAAATATATCGAACAGTGCGCCCGTTCACTGTTCGAGCAGTCGTATGCGTCTATCGAATACATCTTTGTAGATGACTGTACCCCTGATAAAAGCATCGGCATTCTGCAAGCACTCCTGAAAGAATATCCTGAAAGAGCACAACAGGTACGCATCATCCACCACGACAGAAACCGGGGCGTGGGCGCCGCAAGACAAACGGCACTGATGGCGGCTACAGGCGACTATCTTTTATTTGCCGATAGCGACGATATGCTGCCGGAAGATGCAGTTGAGAAGCTGGCAGGAAAAGCAGTTAGTAGCCATGCCGACCTGATTGATGGCGGCTACCGGGAATGGTACGAAGGAAAAGCAGGCAGACTCCAGAAACCTTTTGATGTTTCTGATGAAAAACTGCTCAAACTGCTTGTTTGTCAGAACATCATCACCAACCGGCTGTGGGGCAGAATCTATAAGCGTTCGCTCATCATGGAGCACAGGATATTCTTTGAAGAGGGCATCAACTATGCAGAAGATCTTTTCTGGAATGCCCAGTTTATGTTCTATGGCAAAAAGGTGAACATCGATGATGCGGTATATTATTACCGTACTGACAATGAGAATTCCTACAATCACAACATCTCTGAAAAGAACCTCCTGTCATACTTCAAGTCAACCCGCCGACTCATCGATTTTTTCGAGCAGAATGATAAGGAGCATCAGTACCTCAGGGCCACAGAGATAGGCATCGTCAATGCCTATCGCTGGGCGGCAAACGCTCATGTAGCCTTCGAAAAGGTAGATCAGGCGCTCGCATACAAGCCTAAGAGTTGCCTCATCCGACTCATCATCAAGCTCATCAAAAAGGGGGTACCTGTCAAGAGGGTGAATCTTATCTACCTCGCTTACAGAAAGCTATACACTCTTCTAATATCTGCACCTTCAGCAGTTTCATGATACAGAAGTAGATGGTGGCTGAAACCAGCAGACGAACCAGCAGCAGGAGATAGATGTTCTGCAGGCTGCGGGTCATAAAATAGGTAACTACCATCGTGGCTGCCGCACAGAGCATGAATGGCAGTATATCCTTTGCCACATCCAGGAACCGCAATCCGGCAACACGCTTCATCATCCACTGCCAGACCAGAAGCCAGGCGATGATAAACACGGTATAGGCTATCACCATGGTCTGGATGCCATATTGATGACAGAACAATACCAAGGCGAGCAAACCCACTACCTGACCGATGTTGCACCACATATACACATCAGAACGTCCCTTGCTGATAGCCAGATTCTGATAAAGCGTGTAAATAGGCATAAAGGCACCGCTCACACAGAGAATCTGCAACAGCGGCACACTGGCAATCCATTTCTCATGAATCGTAATCAGGATGAATTCGCGTGATACCAAAGTCAAGCCAAACATCAATGGGAAAGAAAGGAATGCCGTGAAACGGAGCATCTTTCTAAACACCAGCAACTCGCGGTTCTTATCGTCCTGGATAGAAGCCAAGACGGGCTGAGCTATCTGTCCCACCGTATTGGCAACAAACGAATTAGCCTTGGTGTCCCAGTTGTATGCCTGACTATAGTTACCCACATCATTAATCGGATAGAACCTGCCGAAGACAAAGGTCAATACATTGTTGCTCACCGTATTGATAATGTTGGTAACCAGGAGTTTCACGCTGAATCCGAACATCTTCCTCACCGGTCCGAAATCGATATGAAAATTCGGGCGCCATCCCGTATAATAATATCTTCCTATATTCAGCACGAGGATAAAGATAACCTGCTGCCAGGCAAGACTCCAGTAAGCCATGCCGTTGAATGCCAGCACCAGTCCCACGACATTCGAACTGATCAGAGCCATGAAATTAACGATGGTAATCTCCTTGTTCATCATGTTCTTCATCATATATCCGTTCTGGGCGATGCCAAACGAAGAGATGAAGAAACTCAGGAACACGAAGCGCGACAGGGAGGTGAGACAAGGCTGATGGAAGAAATCTGCTATCAGCGGCGCACAGAAAAAGAGCACCACATACATGGTAAGACTCACCAGGACATTAAACCAGAACACCGAGTTATAATCGTTGTCGGTGGGTTTTCTGATATTCACCAGTGCCTGGGTAAACCCGCTACTCTGCAGATTGCCCGCTATCAGGGTGAATATAGTGAGGATGCCGATGATACCATAATCGGCTGGCGACAACAAACGCGCCAAGAAGATGCCAAAGAGGATATTGAGTACCTGGGTAGAGCCACTGTTCATCGCTCCCCAGAACAATCCCTTGGCGGTTTTTTCCTTTAATGATTCTGCCATCGTTTCTATCTGATAAATATGGAATATTACTTGTTTTTACTTTTTAGAATGCAAAAGTAGCATAAATAGTTTGAAGTTCAAAACTTTTTGCTTACTTTTGCAGCCGTAAAACAGAAAAAAGTATGGATATTAAGAATATCAAGAAGGAATGGAACGCCACAATACTCGATATATTGAAGGCTTTCATCGAAATCTGCAACAAGTATCACCTCAGATATTACTGTTGTGCCGGCACCGCCATCGGAGCCGCCCGTCACCACGGAATGATTCCCTGGGACGATGACATCGACGTACTGATGCCACGCCCCGACTACGACCGTCTGCTCGAAATCGCCAAGCATGAAGACTTTGGCAAATACGAGGTAGTAACTCCCTACAACAACGAGTCATACCCTCTGTATTTCTCCAAACTCGTGAACCGCGAAACCACCCTTATCGAGGAGAAGGAGCGTCCCTGCATCATCGGTCTTTACGTAGATATCTTCCCTCTTGATGCCACCGACGATGACCTGGAAACGGCAAAGGCGCTGTATCGCAAATACTCGAAGACCATCAACCGTCTGAATGCCGTAACCACCCACAATACTTTCTTTGAGTACATCTCTCTGCTCCTGCACAAGGAAACCTGGGGCCGCTTTGCCATCAAGACGCTCGCCTTCTTCTGCCGCAGCAAGATGCGCCACCGCCTCATCCAGCAGATGGACGAGATGAGTCACCGGTATGACTTCGATAAGGCGAAGAACGTACTGGTGAATACAGGTTCCTACCACTATAAGGAGATTTTCCCGAAGGAATGGCTCGGCAAGGGCAAGGAATTCCCGTTCGAGGATACCACCGTCTTGCTGCCGGAGCAGGCTGATACCTATCTGCGCCACTTCTTTGGCGACTATATGAAGTTTCCACCCGTAGAACAGAGAGTAGAGAAACACCTTCGCTACTATCTGAACATGGAAAAGCGGGAAACATGGGATGAGATTAAAAGAAAGCTTTAGCCTTCCCTCACTTCCTGCAAGGTATGTCCGAAACCTTCTTCTACATCAAAGAGCGGTTTCCAGCCTAAAGCCTTGAGTTTATCTGTACTGAAGGTTGCCTTGGTGATAGGCGTGGTATTGCCCTGCTGCGCATCCGCCTCAGGAATATCAAACACCACCTTTCTATCCGCTTTCCGGGCTATCAGCTCTGCCAGTTGGCGGATGGAGATATTCGATTCTGAATGAGCCACATTATAGGCATTTGCCCTCTCGCCATCCAGCAGGAGGCGCAAGATGGCATGGGCGGCATCTACCACATAAAGCCAGGAGCGGAAAGCCTCACCCTTACTCTTCAGGACGATATCCTCACACTTCAGAACATTGCGGATAAACTGGGCATACACCCTATTGTCACTCTCCGTAAAGCCCGGACCGTAGGTATGACTCAGTCTGGCTATCACCACATCGGCATCATACTCTGCTCCGTATGCCATGCAGAGCGTTTCGGCAGCACGTTTGGAAGATGGATAGCAGGCACGCACCGATGCACAATCCACATAGCCGCTGCTCTTCTCGGTAAATTCAGAGCCATCGCCCTCGCCATAGATTTCACCCGAAGAGATATAAACCATGCGCTGCATGCGGTGACTCAATCCATATTCCAGCAGATTGGATACGCCGTTGATGTTTGCCTTCATCACCTCTACAGGGTTCTGCTTAAAGAAGTTAGGACTCGCATTGCTGGCTGCATCGATGATGTAATCAGCGCCCTCAGCCAACTCATTATAGACTGGTTCCCCTATCATCCTGTCCATGCTCTTGATGACAGGCTGGGTAACGTCTATCTCTGCAAAGAAGAAAGATTCATCCTCCCAATAGGCAGCAAACTTCTGTCGGGCACGTTCCTTGTTTCTTCCGGCTGCTATCACCTTGTAGCACCGGGCAGGATTCTGCATCAGCACATCAACCACACAGCCTCCTACCAATCCTGTAGCACCAGCCACAAGAATGGTTTTGCCATGCAGACGCCCCAATTCCAAACCTTCCCGGAAAAGGTGCGCAATATCTTCCTTATATGGTGAATTTCCTATCATAACATGTTTATTTTAACCAAGCCTCAGGCTGAACCTTCATCAGTGCCTTCAGTATCTCCAGATCCTCAACGGTGGTTATCTTGATGTTCTTCTCTGAACCAGGCACGATATGCATCTGTCTGCCTCCCAGTTCTGCCATCAGGGTACAGGATGCCACCGAATTGGTGATGCCCTTCTCCTTAGCCTCTTCGTGGGCTGCTATCAGATTGCCCAAACGGAAGGTCTGGGGTGTCTGGGTACGAATCAGTTTGTCGCGCGGAATACTGGTGTTGGTCGTGAAACCATCTTCGCTCTCCAGGATAGCCTCTCTACATTTGATACCCGTAATGGCATAGCCATACTTCTGGCAGATGGCGATATTGGATGAGATGATGTCTTGCGACAAGAGTGGGCGCACGGCATCATGCACCAGCACCAGGTCGTCATCACCGCATCCCGCCTCTTTCAAGCCATAGATACCATTGTGAATCGACTCCTGACCATTGCTTCCGCCAGGGAATATCCATTTCAGCTTGGTAATGCAGAACTGGTTGGCATACGACTGCAGTACCGTTTCCCAACCTGCCAGACATACCACAGCAATCCCCTGAATATCAGGATGCTTCTGAAAAGCCATCATCGTATGGATGATGATAGGACAGTTGTCTACATGCATAAACTGCTTTGGGATGTCCTGTCCCATTCTATTGCCAGAACCTCCGGCTATGATCAATGCATAGTTCATATTCTCTATCTTTAAATTGATTATTTCTGAATGATTCTCCCCGGATTCCCTACCACGGTAGCCCCGTCGGGAATATCCTGGAATACCACGGCACCGGCTCCTATCGTCACGTGGTTGCCGATATGGATGCCGCCGAATACCGTGGCGCCGGTATAAATCTTCACGTCATTTCCGATGGTGGGTCTGCCGCCCTTGCCGTTGCCCAGCGTCACCATCTGCAGACAGTAGAAGTCATCACCTATACTTTCTGCGTTGAGATAGGTGGCATAGCTGTGCTCCAGATGCGCACCCTTCCCGATATGCGGGCACCAGATGGTCATCGTACGCTCGGGAGGCAACAGCCAGCTGATGAAAACCGAACGGTATTCGCCCATGCGGTAATAAAACAGATTGCGGAAACTCCTTTCGCGGGTGCATGCCTTGATCAGGTTGAGCACCGTAGGCTTCCTGTCCTGCACCTTCAGCAGGTCGGCATCTATCTCCTTCTTATGGAGCAGATACAGAGCGATATGCGGCAACATGCGCACCGCCGAAGCTGACAATATGATGGTTTGTACTATCGGATTCATGACTCTAAATCTTGTTTTAATATGGATGCAAAGATACAAAAAATAAAGCAACTAGCATGCTTTTATCCGAAAACAATTGTTCTTTTCACTAAAAATAAGATAATAGAACAGGGTTTGTAGAATTTTAGTCGGTTTTATTGCTAAATAATGTGAATTAAATAGCTTTCCATACAACTTTTCCGTACCTTTGCACAAAGTTATATATAACGATATTTTAGAAGAGGATAAAACAGAACATCATGAAGAGGATATTGATTGTAGAAGACGATTTGGCATTCGGAACCATGATACAGACTTGGCTCAAAAAGAAAGGATTCGATGTAGAAAGGGTAACATCTGTAGGCGCTGCCATCAAAGCGATGGGAGCCGGCGATGCATTCCATCTGGTTCTTTCCGACCTGCGCCTGCCCGACCACGACGGACTGGTATTGCTCCAGCATATCAGAAAGTCCGATGCCCACCTGCCTTTTATCGTAATGACTAGCTATGCAGAGGTTCAGAATGCTGTATGTGCCATGAAATCGGGTGCTACCGATTACGTGGCTAAGCCCTTCCATCCCGAAATCCTCTTAGAGAAAATCCGTGAGGCTATCCAGTCGGCTGCTTCAGCGGTTTCCGCCCCTCAGCCTGCGGAATCTGCCGCCATGCAGGATGCGCCCCAAGAAGAACAGCAGGGCGCTACGGAGGTGCCTAGATATATAAAAGGTGAAAGCGAGGCTTCCAAACAGCTCTACGAGTTCGTTTCGCTCGTTGCCCCAACCCCGATGTCAGTGCTCATTCTCGGAGCCAGCGGCACAGGAAAGGAATATGTGGCGCGCAGCATCCACGAACAGAGTCTGCGCAAGGACAAGCCTTTCTATGCCATCGACTGCGGCGCCATTCCTAAGGAGGTGGCGGCATCTGAATTCTTCGGATATAAGAAGGGTGCCTTTACCGGAGCCGAACAGGATAAGAAGGGCGCCTTCGAGATAGCTAACGGCGGAACGGTTTTCCTTGATGAGATGGGAAACCTCAACTACGAAGTACAGGTGCAGCTCCTCAGAGCCTTGCAGGAGAGAAAAATCCGCCCGCTGGGCAGCACGCAGGAGATTGATGTGGATATCCGACTCATCTGTGCCACCAACGAGAATCTGGCGCAGGCGGTAGCTGAAGGCAAGTTCAGAGAGGACCTCTATCACCGCATCAACGAGTTTACCATCTACATGCCTGCCCTCAAGGACAGAGGTGCAGACATCTTCCTCTTTGCCAACCTCTTTATCAAGCATGCCAACCAGGAACTGGGCAAGAATGTGCTCGGACTGGATGCCAAAGCCTCCGAAATCATTGCCTCATACGACTGGCCGGGCAACCTGCGCGAACTGAACAATGTGATGAAGCGCGCCACCCTGCTCACCCGTGGCAAGTATATCGGTGCCCAGGAACTGGAGAAGACGATGACACAGACCTCCACAGCCCGACCAATCAATATGCAGCTGCACAGCGAACAGTCGGAACAGGAAAGCATCGCCGCTGCCCTGAGAGCCACCCACGGCAACAAGAGCAAGGCAGCCCAACTGCTTGCCATCGACCGCAAGACACTCTACAACAAAATGAAGAAATACGGCATGGAGTAAACATGCCACACCCCGATTCCCCAATATATTCCACACTATATTGGGGAATTTTTCTACACCTTTTCCCCACTTTCCCCACATCCCGTTTTTGGCACAAAACACCATCTCATCTGATTATCAGATACTTAACCAAATTCATCGATTTTTGGCACGCCTATTGTGATATTATTTAGCGAACTCGCAAATGAGTTTCAGCAAGAGAATTAATAAACAATAATATTCACAATTAAAAAACAAAAGAATTATGAAAAAGTTAGTATTTGCAGTTATCGCAGCAGTAGCAATGGTATCAGTTAGCAATGTATTTGCAGGTAACAGAATGGTAAACGTTGCAGGTTCAGAACCAGTAGACACAGTAGCTCCAGCCGACACAACAGCAACACCAGCTGAGACTCCAGCAGAGACTCCTACAGACACTACAGCTGCAACAGTGGATTCAACCGTAGCAGAGTAAATCCACCTTCAGAAAATAGTAATTACGCGTCGCTTTCAATGAAACAGGAGATAGATGACCAGATTTTGGCATTTATCTCCTGTTTTCGTTGGTTTATATCGCATTTTTGATTAACTTTGCACGCAAATAGCAAAAAGACTCAAAACATTAAAAGATAAGAAGATGCAGCAAACAAACGTTCCTTTCAAGGTAGCCTTGGGTTACATCATCGTCGCCATCGTACTGATTCTGGCGATAGGGCTGGTATATCGCAACACCACAACCGTGCTCGCTATCAACCAGGCAACCCGCGACTATATCGAAAAGCGACAGGCAGCCGACAGCACCATGTCCAACCTGCTCAAGGAGGAACAGACCAATCTGCAGCAGCTTACCCGCGCCATGCAGGGCAAGTCATCCCACAACTATCTGCACGAGAAGATGAACAGCCTCAACAGTGGCGAAGATTCCGTTGTCGTGCATTCCAAGGCACCCAAGACTCATGTGGCAAAGAACACTACCGTAGAGGTGATGAAAACCCGCAAGGGCTTCTTCCGCCGCCTTGCCGATGCCTTCAAGAAGGAGCATGCCGAAACGCTCAGCATCAGACGCGACAGCAACCAGGCTGTCACCGATACCCTCTCTACCCCGGTCAACTTAGCCGGAAACGTAGCCAATATTCTGGAACAGATTGACCGCAAGGAGAAGCAGTCTACGCGCGATAACCACGAGGCCATCAACCGCGAGGTGAGAGACCTGCAGATAACCAATGCCCGCCTCGCCCTGCGCTCCTCACAGCAGCTCAACGATATCCACCAGCGCGAACGTCAGGCGATGCAGCAGGCTATCAACCAGGCGATGCAGGCGCGCCAGAATCTGCTCTGGCAGATAGGTCTGCTTGCCATCGTAGCCATCACAGCCGCCGTCATCCTCGTCTATTACATCTACCGCGATACGCAGAAGGAACGCATCTACCGCGAGAATCTCGAAGAGGCTAACGAGGAAATCAGACGCATCATGAACCAGCGCGAACGCCTGCTCCTCACCATCACCCACGACATCAAGGCTCCGGCTGCCAGCATCTCGGGCTTCATCGACCTGATGAAGGATTATGTCGACAACCCGCAAGGCATCTCCTGTCTCAACAGCATCAAGGGTTCTGCCACCCATCTCTCCCGGCTCGTTGCCGCCCTGCTCGATTATCACCAGTTGGAAAACGGACTGATGAAGCTGAACCCTGTAGATTTCTCGCCTGCCGACATGTTCCGCCAGTGTGCCGGAGAGATGCAGATCCTGAGCCAGGAGAAGGGACTGGAACTGCATCTGGAGCTCGATGGCATCAGCAGTCCGCAGACCTACTACCGTGCCGATGCCTTCCGTATCCGTCAGATACTCAACAACCTGGTGAGCAATGCCATCAAGTATACCGATAAGGGCAGCGTCACCATCCAGGCAGCCATCAGTCCCCAGCACCTTCTTACCTTCTCGGTAAGGGATACCGGCAAGGGCATGACCACCGAAGAGCGCCAGAAGGTGTTCCAGGCGTTCACCCGTCTGAAGAGTGCCCAGGGCATCGAGGGCACCGGTCTCGGACTGAACATCACCCAGGAACTGGTCAATCTGCTCCAGGGCACCCTGCGTCTGGAATCCGTCAAGGACAAGGGCAGCACCTTCACCGTCACCATTCCGCTTGCCTTAGGTACCGCTCCTGCAGTAGAAGAGGCAGAAGAGCAGAAGCCGATCACCCCAGTCAAGCTCCATTTCGAAAATCACAAGATACTGCTGCTCGATGACGACCCGTTGCAGCTCCGTCTGCTTCAGGAGATGCTGAAGAAGCTGGTAGGCGACAGTTGGCAAGTCTTTGCCTGTCTGCATGTAGCCGAGGCGCTCACCGTGCTCCACAACGAGCATCCTGCGCTGATGATGATGGATATCGAAATGCCCGAGATGAACGGCATCAGGATGATTCAGCACATCAACCACAGCCACATGAAGGTAGTAGCAATGACCGCCCACGATGCCAGTATCATCAGAGAGTTGAAAGAAGCCGGTTTCGACGATTGCCTTTTCAAGCCGTTCAGCACAGAGAAACTGAAAGAAATCCTCGGTTTGGAGGATGCAGCATCAGAAGCAGAGGATTTTGCAGAGAAAACAGAGGATATAGCAGAGGAAACATCATCAGAAGCAGAGGATATCGCAGAGGGAACAGAGGATATAGCAGAGAAAAACAATAAGAATTCCCGCTTTGCACCCCTCCTGGCCTTTGCAGAAGGCGATCCGGAGGCAGAAGCCGAGATACTCAGCACCGTCAAGCAGGAGTTGTCATCCCATCTCCAAAACCTCCAGCAGGCAACAGAAGGCGAGTTATCAATAGAAGCCATCGGCAAGACAGCCCACAAGCTCCTCCCTATCGCCACGATGATAGAGATGGAGACCCGCCAGTACATCGCCGCCCTCGCTCCCGAGCATATCAGCGATCTGTCAGAATCTCAGATAAGAGCCTACACCCAGGCCATCATCGCCGACCTGAAGGGGCTTTTTACTTTTCACACAGTTCCCAGTATCTGTGAGCGAGGTCATGGATGAACTTTCGTCCACGCTCGGTCCATACGAGATAGGTATGGGTGTAGGCTCTGCCCATCTTCTCCTGTCTGCCATCGCTCTTCGGGTCAAGGAAGGCGCTGTAGCGGGTACGGCTCTTGGCTAAACCCATGTGGGCGTAATCGGCATAGAGGAGATACTGACCGCTCTGGTAATACTGGATATGCAGAGCGCAGAGCGAGCGGTTCAACTCCTGGGCTGTGATACCAAGCTCCTTCGCAATCTGCGTGGTAGTGAAGCAGGAAACGGAATCGAGCACATTATCGCTGTAAAGCGCTTTCGGCAGAAGATTACCCACCTGATTCTCCAACTGGACGATGTTCTCACCATTCTTGGCGTTGCGAACCACCTGCTCATCCACCACATCATTCAAGCGGCGGATTTCCGTATCCTGTTCGCCGATAAGCTTCTTCTGCTGTTCAATCTGCAGACGCTGCTTCTTCAGCAGATTCTCCTTCTCCTTGAGCGTAGCACGGAGGATTTCTTCTGCATGTCGGATTGTCTCCTCATCGCTTTCGCCCGGCTGAACCGGAATATAACCACCCGTCTTGCGAATCTGTGGCAGCACATCAGCCGTAACCCAGTTTTTGAACTTCACGGCAGTAGAAAGCTTGGAGCCGAGCACCAAAGCATAGAAACCGCTCTCGTTAACATAGAGCATCTGTTGGGTTCGTATTGTTCGGCTTCCATCCTTACGTAGACGGCCCAAAAGTTTGACCCCTTGTTTCAAGGTGTCATATGGGTTAACTAATTGATACACTGCGTTATAGGATTTTTTGTACCCCAGTATATCACAGACATCCTTTGCACAGAACAAAGGTTCTCCGTTCTCATCGGTCAAGGTACGAATCTTACCGAATTCAGGGTTTTCAAATACGACAGCAGCAGCTGCCTTCTTATTCATTTCTACTTTATTTGTATTAACTGACTTTACCATAATAATTTGTTTTTAAAAATTAATCACTAAAAATTCAACACTCAACATTCAACACTCAACATTCAACATTAAATGATTGTAATCCAAACGCTCTCCTCCCGTTCTCTCGCTGCGGTAATGGCATTCATAAGCCGATGCAACCAGATGCGGGAATTAAAGACGGCACCCTGTAATTTATTTTCACCTACCAGGATGCAGCCTTGCGTATCATCGGGATAATTACCGGCATGAATGCGGATGCCCTCGAAATCAGGAACCCCCTGCACCAGCGGAAGCCACTTCTTAAACCTTGGCGATTTCGAGATAACCACAGGATACGAGCCCTCCGGTATCGCCGTATGCCCCGGTATCTTGCGGGCTTTCTTACCCGATACCCTACTGTACCGTCCATCCTCCTCTTCCGGTTTCAGTTCGACACCCAGGAGGTTTCTCCACGTAGGCTCCAGGGTATCACAGAAGTAATGCTCCTTGTCCAACTTCGCCTTATCGAAGCTGTGCTCAAAGACACGCTTGTCGCCTATTTTTACCCCCGAACGCCAAGTACGTTTCACATCCTTATCGCTCAGGATATAAAGATGACCTATCGTATAAGTCTTCTTCTTTGCTATTCTTTTTACTACTATTTCCATACGCTATGAATTCTCCTTTCTGAATTTAAGTTTAATAAAAACTGAGGAACTGAGGAATTGAGGAACTGAGTCGTTCTCCTTAGCCCTGATGTAATGGCGATCCTTCCAGTTTCCCAACATCTTGGAAGTACCTTTCTGACTCATCCCGTTTGCTACACGCAAGTCTATCACCTGCTGGTAAGTAAACTCATCCGGCAACTGCATCAGCATGTTGGAAGGTCCTCGCTTGCTCGACTTCTCGCCTGTATCATTCGCCCTCTTGATGGCATCACCGAAGAAACGCATCTTACAGTAGAGGTCGTAACGCTCGCTCCAGCGGATGAACTCGTCAATCTCCGGCTCCCATTTGCAACCGTTCGCCACATACAGCACACACGCCTTCAAGTAGGCGATGACGTTGGCACGGAAAGAAAGGTTCTCGTAAACCCTATCCTGCGACAAGCGCGAGAACTCAGCATTCTCATCCTTCAGTTTAAGGGCAAGCTGGAACGCCTCAGGACAGTCAATCAGTCCCCTGGCGTTGTTCAGATTCTCGATATAAGGCTTCAGCGCCTCACGGTAAGCATCATTGTAATCGCCATAAACAGGCATTTCGTCACCGATTTCACGCTCCGGAATGGTACAGAAATTGATACGGCTTATCGGACCGTCTGTCAAAACTTTTGAGAAGTAACGCTGCCCTTTCTGGATGGTGGTAGATGCATTCCAGTTGAACCTGATCGTTACCCTTTCTGTCACACTTTGAACGCCCACGCGCTGTTGACCAAAGAGGTTGAAAGGATCAAAGGCGAGGCACATGATGCGGAACTGCTGGTTGCCACTACCCCGGAGTGCATCAAACTGGTCCAGCTCGTTAAGCGAAGTATAGAGGAAACGCCCCTGCGCCTCTGCGGTTCGCATCACGAATGCCGGACTGGTCATATCAGCATCAATCTCCTGGATAACGAGATTATCTGGTCGTTTGCGCTTATCCTTGTTGGCACCCTTGCGCGTCACTTCCTCCTTCCATTCCTTCTCACGTTTCAGATTCTCCGCATCCCGCTTTCTGATATCCTCCATAATATACCTAATCGGCTTATCCACAGACGATTTACCTGCACCCGTACCAGCCAGCAAGCAAGTAGAAAGCGTAGCCTCATGCACAACATTATCAATATATCGGAAGCTCGTCTGCCAGAGGTGCGTAGCGAGCGGAGGAAAGATAGCGTGCGCCACAGCCGGCTTATAAACCTCAGGTGTTCGAGATATCAGCAGTTCCACCAGTTTCGGCAGTTTCTCCGGCATCGCTGGCGGTTCCGGATAATCCTCCTCGGTACTATTAACTGTTAACTGTAAACTATTAACTTGCTCAGCCCTATTAACTTTTAACTGTAAACTATTAACTTGCCGGCTGGCCTGTTCGGCTGTGGCATTGATGCGGATTACATCACGTGAGAAAGGCTTCGAACTGTCACCATATTTCGCATAGAAATCATGGATAAGCTGGTGGCAATCAGGCTCCCGATAATAGCTCGGCATCTTCTCAGCCACCACCTTCATCAGTTCCTCTTCGCTCATCATACGTGAGGCGCCTGCGCTCATGATGGCGAGCAGCGAAGAGTGTCGTGAACCGACGGTATCAATCGCCATTCCCTTCAGTCCCGCTGATTCCTGAAACAGATCAAAGGCTATCAGATTCTTCTCACTGGCCTCTCCCAGTTCACCAGAGCCATAATTGCCTCCAGGATTCCCGAGATGAGAATCATCAGCATGATTGCTATTACCAGATTGGGCAGGCTGAACAGCAGTGCCAGCAGGAGCAGCATAATCGCCACGATTGCCCGAAAGTCTATTGTTTTGAACATTGTCATTACTATTGCTATTAACTGTAAACTGTAAACTATTAACTTTTGCATCCCCTCTTCCGTCCACGGTCAGTCCACGGTCGAGAAACGCCTGCCTGCGCTTCATAATCTCTTCATTACTCAGCACTGCGCACCACATTTTAGACCGGTAGATTTCCGAGTCCTTATCCGTCAGGAAAATCATCCTCTCAGGTGTGATGCAGCTTTCATCATAAGGCACACCGAGCGCCTCACAATACGCCTTCTGCGTCTCCTCGATGGTCATCCCAATCGGCATTCTAATCCCGATATGCAGTTTTTTGCGAGCGCTATAACAGAGATGCAGCAACGAGCCGTTCCATATCCCCGAAGAGCAGTTCAGCTCGCGCGCCTTCTCAATCGCCTTCTCCACATACTCCTTATCATCCACATCGATAATCGTCTGGAAGAGAAAACTTTCCGGCAAGGCATTCTCCTGTCTGCGCACATTATTTTTGAACATGCCGTAGTGCGGACAGAAGAAAGGCAGCTCGCTCTTCAGCCTCTCCTGCGCCTTCTTCACCGCCTGCGCATCGTTCAAATCCACTCCGTCAATCGGCAATTCTCCCCGAATCTGCTGAATCATCTTCTTGATTTCCTCCGACCCGATGACCTTATCATAAGTATCGATATTGTAAGAAAAAACTTTCCCCTTATTTCCCTTACGATAAGGATTAATTGCCACTACATGTACTATCTCCATTTTACCTCCATATTTTATTAATCGAACACTTCGCTGTTAATCATGATATACCCTGAGCCATAGCTTATATTGATAGGCAGAATCAGCGAGTTATCCGAAATCTCGTCAACCCCGTTCGCCTCGAAGAGCGAAGCATTCTCAGCATCATTCAGTCTGCTCTTGACGAACCCTATTACCCATTTTGCCGCAATCTTCTCGGCAGCAACACGCCTGTCTACGAGGTCCTTCACCAGCTGTTCATCGCAGAAGTTGATATCCGCATTCACGTTCTCAGCCTCCGCTTCTTCCTTCCCCATTTCCTGGTTCTCGAAGAAGAGGTTATACTTGATTTTCATATTCTTCATCATTACGATGTTCAGATTTTTCAGTTCCCCCTCCGAGTCAGCAATCGTCTCGTAGAGTTTCTGTACCGACTTCTTGAAGATGTTTTTCACGTCCATCAGGCAGTAATAGATTTTCCCATCAATCACCACCACCCTCAGTTTTCCGTACTGCGGATGAGCAAAATAAAAAGGTTTCATTGCTTTCATCTTATAAATTCCTTTTTAAACAGTTGGGCGCTCCCACAACGGTTGATGTGCCTATACACAAAAGCCCCCGAAACTCAGACCATATCGGTTCTGAATTCCGGGGGCAAAGGTACGGCGAATTTTTAGTTTCTACTTGGTAGTCGGTTGGTAGGCTACCAACTGGTATTACCCTACAATTCGCTCTAATTTCTTATAATAAAGCATAGCAGCTTTAGTATCACAGTGCTTCTGATAGGCACTCTGCAAAGCACCTTTATCACACTGCCACAACTCAGCAAAAGGCTTCCACATACACTTTCTCTGCACCTTCCCCGACAGGAATGCGACAATCACGCTACGCTGAGTCCACGATTGGTTCTTCAAGGCATAGGATGCCTCAAGGATACCAGCTTCTGCAAGCCTATCCAGCAAGTTTCTCATCTCTGGAAAGTCCAGAGACATCGGCAACAACGGCTCATTCCCACAAGCCCCATCATCGTCAACACCATAAAGAGAAGATTCTATCTCTCTTATCATCACCTCCAAGTTACTAGCCTCGGTCATTACTTTTTCCAACTGCGCTTTCAGGTTATTGATACCTGTCAAGATTGTTGTTTCCATCTTCATTTTAGTATTTATTTAAATAAATACCGATTTTGGCGTGTTAGTTTCGCATAAGGCCTTACACCAAAATTGCCCATGCAAGATCGGTTTTTGGTTGATAACTAGACAAAAAAATGCCCGTCTCCAACAAGTGAAAACTCGTCAGAGGCGGGACATTCATTTATCTTTCGATTACAAAGGTATAATAATTCTTTCGAATTACAAAGAATTTCTGAAATAATACTAAGAAAAACTCATTTTTTCTTTCGTTTTAAAACGAAATCACATAAAAAAGTGAATTTCTTAAATATATTTGTTTTTAATAATCCCAATTTATGCCTCAAAAGCATGCTGTTAACCCAACGTGATTATGATATAATGCACAATCCTTATTTCATTTGCGATACCTTATAATATACGGCTTCATTTTCATACCACCATGATTAGCTACTATCTTTCTTACATACTCTGTTCTTTCTGCAGTTTCAACATCCAGCAACTCAAAAGTCCAATATTGTTCGCCAGAGGGAATGAATCCCAAATTTTGCAGATATGAAGCAGATACCAATCGGGGCTCTACCTCTTTTAGTATAAACAAGACAAATGAATCCTTCTTGTGCAGAAAGAGATAACGAGGAGCTTTCATACCTAGAGAAAACTGCATGGCTCCAGTTCTGATACCGGCTCTGACATAATACAGTTTGTTTTCCAAGGTCATACGAAGCTGTTTCTCATCGCGATAGGTCGCAACAAGAACAGAGCACGTTTCATGATTATAATGTGAGAATGCCTCTTTTACGGATAATGCTATAGCCCTACCTAATCTTGGCGGCACAGCATTTCCAACCATTTTATATCCATCGCATACATCATGATAAATAAAACGGAAATGATCGGGAAAGCTCTGGATTCTGGCACATTCCCGAACACTAAACCTTCGATATAAATGTTCATAACCAGGACGGAAAATCTGCTTATCCCTAGACACATAAATCATTTTGGGTGCCTGAGGATGTAACGGACAGTTGCGAGCTTTCGCCTGCATTGTATAGGAGACATCATTCCAGCCACGTACACGGTTTCTAGCCATAAAACGTTCATCAAACGGTCCCATGTAAACATCATGATTCAACCATTTGTCATATCCTGTATCCACCCGTTCAGAAGTATATTTCCTTGGCTCTTCTGTTATATCGCCAATAGCCTGGCGTAAGGCAATAAAACAAGAGTTATCAGGTTGAGGGAATTGATAATTAACATCTATATCATTTCTTATACCTACTACAAATACACGATATCTCTCCTGTGGCACATGATAATCCATCGCATTCATCAACTGATAATGCACCACATAGCCCGCTCCTTTTAATTGATCAAGCATCTTCTTGAAAGTAAGAAAATGCTTATCGCTCAAGATGCCTTTCACGTTTTCTATTACGAAAAACTTGGGCTGCTTGGATTGGATGAAATCAATGTAAGTCAAGAACATCTTGCCCCGTTCATCATCCAAGCCAAGCTGCTTTCCACCTTCGCTCCAAGACTGGCAAGGAGGTCCGCCAATAAAGCCGTCACATTCAGGAATTTCTTCCATAGTAAGTTCACGCATATCCTTTTTGCAAAGATATGTGTTCGGATGGTTTAACTGATAGGTTTCTGATACTGCAGGATCGTTGTCATTTGCCCAAACAACCTCAAAACCAGCTTGTTCAAAACCTAAATCCAAGCCACCACACCCTGAAAAGAATGAAACTACTTTCATATTGTTACCTCCTATAAAAATGTTTTCTTAAGCCTTCTTGCTCCTGATGCCTCTAGACTCAAGCGTCCTCTTAATCTGCTTAGCCATGTGATAAGCCAGATTCACGGGCACGGCATTGCCTATCATCTTATACCCCATATTCACATCGGTATAGATAAACTTGAAATCATCGGGGAACGTCTGCACTCTCGCCACTTCTCTTACCGTCATACGGCGATAGAGGTGTTCCTTGCCAGGCACAAACTTCTGCAGATTCTTCTCTACCTTAATCATCTTCGGTGCCTGAGGATGGAGCTGGCACTGGCGACCGCTAGCCTGTACCGTAAATCCAGGTTCATCCCATGCTCTTACTCTGTTTCTCGACATGAAGATAGGTGAGAATGCACCTATAAAGTATTCGTGGTTTGGCACCTTGCAGGCATCACCATTGCTATGATTCTTCTCCTTGGCAGGGATTGCCGAATCCTTCAAGTCCCAGATTGCCTCACGGAGCGTAGGGCGATGGCTCTGCGGTGTAGGATAAACAAATTCCTTGATACCCAGATCTTTTCTGAATCCTACATAGAACACTCGGTCTCTGTCTTCAGGAACATCAAAATCATTGGCATTCAACATCTGAAGATTCACATCATATCCAGCCTCATCGAAGAGAGCCAGGAAGTTCTTAACAGCCTCAGCATTGCGGGCAGCCATCATTCCTGATACATTCTCAGCCACGAAGAAGAGCGGCTGCTTATCCTTCAATATACGGATATAATCATAAAAGAGCTGTCCTCGTGCGTCATTGATGCCCTTCAACGAACCCGCTTCGCTCCAAGACTGGCAGGGAGGACCACCGATGATACCGTCTATATCATCCGGAAAATCAGCTGGAGTCAACTTTCGGATATCTCCCTCGATAAGATGAACATCGGGGAAATTGGCACGGAAAGTGGGGCAAATCTTGGCATCAAACTCATTTGCCGCAACTGTTTTAAAACCAGCTTTATGAAAACCGAGGTCCAACCCACCTGCCCCGGAAAATAAACTTATCAAATTCATATCTAATTTTCCTTTTTATCTTTTTTGATATCAAACAACTCTCCAATCTCTACATCTAATGCTATAGCTATCCTTTCCAGACATTCCGCAGTAGGATTTCCATTGATGTATTGATAGCAAGCACTTCGTGTAACCCCCAACTTTTCTGAAAGCTGGATTACAGAAACACCCTTTTCTTTTAAAACTTCTTTTATACGTAAACTCATAAATTTAAATGTTTATAATGCAAAAATAACTAAAAAAATGGTACTGTACAGACATAAATATACAAAACTTTGTTAATGTACAGATATATCTGTACTATTTTCTTGATTATGTACAGTTTTATCTATACATTTGCAGACGGATTTAATATTTATCACAATGAAACAACGAGATTACTTAGAATGGATTGAGGCAGAAAATATAATAGAACACCTCATGGAAGACAAACATTACAAGTTGGGACTGTTTGTCTTAATAGGCTTTATGACGGGGATGAGAGCCAACGATATCTTAGCTCTGCATTGGAAAGATATAATGTCTGGTGGAATTCTCTACAAAGAATCATCAACTGATAGATATTATCAGGTTAATTTTTCTGATGAGACAGAAGAAAAAGTGAATAAAATCTATCAAGAGTTGGGGAAACCATCTCTAGAAGAACACTGTTTCATTTCTAAGAAGAAATGTGTATACTCAATACAAAGAATCAATGTTTTACTTAAGCAAGTAAGCCAGGAGTATCTAAGAGGTGAGGTGTTATTTACAACATCAACATTGAGAAGAACCTTCGGAAGAGAATACCTCAAGCGTGCAGGTATGTCTAGCCTAAACACCCTAGGGGTATTCTTCAACCAAGATTCAGAAGAGTTTACAATGAACTATTTACGTTTATATAGTAACACGCTCATATCTCTTCCACGGCTGTGTGCTGTTATCCGCAGACAGAAATAGAGGAATCGATAACATCTTTCAATCTCAAAAAATTATCAGAATTTATACCTAGTTCCAATAAGAGATTTTGAATCCTGTTACCAATTTCATTGCCTTTATGGTGGAGAGGTTCGTCAAAACGTAACTCTCCCACCAGTTCTGAATTTTCAATACGCCAATCAACATAGACTGACAGCGGGCGATCACCATCCCACTTGTCTTTCTCTGCTCTATAATTTAGAGCCTTGCAGGCGAAATAAACAGTTGGCTTTTCTGTTTCGACAAATTTTTCAATTGTCATAAGACCTTTTTCAAAATCTTCAATTGTCATATTCTTATCTTGATCAACAACCAGAATAAAATCTGCGATGCCGCTATCTATAACTTCTTCCCCATTAACTATTGCATTTTTCTTATCATCAGGCAAAGATGTACCACTATAGACATCAACTATTTGTTGAGTAGTAAGCTGCATTGAAGACGAAAGATTTCCTCCAGTTTTGTTCACAAACTCGAATTTCCAACCTAAAGTAATAGATTTTGCATCAGTACGACCTTTTCGTACAAAATAAATAATAGGAGTCTTCTGAAAGTTTTCTTTTATACTATTAGTAGCTTGCATGATAACCTCGTCAGCTTTCGCTCCAAATATCTCAACAGCTCTTTCATGACTCATCTTATTTTCAAGGAAATCTGCATTCTGCTGCTTCACTGAAATTTTGAAAACTTTATCGCCATTCACACTATTGGTTTGAACATAGACATCTGTCTTGCACTCCCCCTTAGCTACCGTTGGTTTACAAGATGGTTTTGAAACAATATACTCCACACCATCAAATCTAAATTTTGCTCCGACCTCCAATAAATCGACAAGACGGCGCTCTGTGTCTGAAAAATCCGGCATAATCTTATCTATTTTGTTAATATTCAAAATGCAAAGTAAATGAATATTAGACTAACAGACAAATTTTCGGAGTATTTTTAGTTTTCTTTGGCCTTTAGCTGTACGCTACATACTTTCGAAAGGCATCATAGAGGCTTTTTGTTGCTGTACAGATAGAAAAACACGAAAAGTTGTACTTTTATAATCGAAATCTTAGAAATAACATTCAACATATCTATATTTTTTGTATCTTTACAGCCAAAAATACGGATAGGATTGTCCGCTAACTTAATAAAATGCATTGTATGAAGAAATATTGGGTATTCCTTATGTTCGCAGGACTAAGTTCCTGTATTCATGCTCAGACAGTCAAAGAGACTGTCCGGGGCAAGTATGGCGAGAACCTAGGTACTGCCGAAACTACGGTAAGAGGTGGCAAGCGTGTAACTGTGTATAAAGACAAGTATGGACAAATTACTGGAACATCAGAAAGTAAGACCCACTCTTTCGGCAAAACTACTACGGTTTACAAGGATAAGTATGGGCAAAAAACGGGCACCAGCACCAGTACTACAAGTCATGGATTGTTCTCTTCCAGAACGACTTCTACCACTTATCGTGATAAGTATGGCAGGAAAACAGGTACTAGCATCACCAAACATTCTGGTAATACAGGTACCACCGTCTATAGAGATAAGTATGGGCAGGTTACTCGCAAGGGCAAGGTTAAGGGTAGGTTGCCAAACAAAAGTACCAATTATTATTATGGATGGAGCAGTTCAAAGTCAAAAGGTAAATAATCCGAAAAAGATTCCCCCAAGTTGGGGGAAACTCATAACCGCCTGAGAATAAGCAACATAAGACATTTTAACATAATAGAAATTCGCCTTAGATTTGCCCTGATCCTTTCAGTTGCTGTAACTGGCTCTCCGACAATCCTGTTATTTCCATCACCGTGGCAGCATCCATACCATTTGCCAGCATCTTTCTGGCAATCTCAAGGCTTCGCTTGTTCATGCCCTTTTCCATGCCTTCAGCCAAGCCCTTTTCCACTCCTTCTGCCAAGCCCTTTTTCATTCCTTCAGCCAAGCCCTTTTCCATGCCTTCAGCCAGGCCCTTCTCCATGCCTTCAGCCAGGTCCTCTTCTTTACCTTCTCGCCTGGCGGTATCTATCGAATTCTTGATATCACGATATGCCATCTTGCTGGCTTCAAAACTGATATATCTTTCTTCTACCTGCTTCATAATCCCAATGTTATTAATATTTC
>ONZR01000339.1_pt1 | contig 21821 bp, 18 predicted proteins | sample 1671691 | NCBI WGS metagenome assembly ONZR01 (sample SAMN06348182, study PRJEB24527) | human gut metagenome | biome: human gut; feature: ankylosing spondylitis patient; material: feces | host: Homo sapiens | place: China | collected 2015-10 | reverse complement strand
AGTGGAAAGGCGTAATACGGATGCGGCAATGATACAGGTGGCCAAAAACAGTCCCCCATTGCTCGGCACCGCAAGTTTTGCCGGCTGGACAGGTTTCGACACCGTAACCTACATCGGAGCCTTCGATGGCAGCAACAACTGGATGAGCGGTTGGACCAACTTTGATCCTCAGAATGCGAAGTACTAAAGAAGAATAGCTAATTTCTATTTTGACTATAAGGTTTTCTTTTATTGGGGCATGGCGCAGCGATTTGCGCCATGCTTTTTTTGTTGAGTTATGGAGGGAAACGTTGATGTCCTGTTTCAGGACATCAACATATTATTCTTCTTTATCCTTTTCATCTGAATGAGCCATAAGATAGAGTTCTTTTTGCCTTTCGCAAGTCTTCCTTATCAGGCAAGTAGAGCTTGTACTTGGCACCGCAGCAAAAGAGTATGCTTTTCCTTTTATTGTTGTTGGGGGATTGCAAATTCTCCAGTTTTAATAGGTCGAATCTTTTTTTACGGCGGATTTCAAATCAGCCGGGACGCCTAGCGGGTTTACGCTCTTGGGAATAAGTAACACCCCTCTAGTATGCTGCCTTTCGGCGCGCCTGAAGGGCGTAATATCTTTATAAACTCTGAAAGCCTTTCCATTTTTCAGGAATGTGCAAGTCAAAGTTTGCTTTTTCAAGATGTACAACATCCGGCAATAAACATTGCTTGAAGCGTGTCTCATACTGCTTCATGTGAAGAGGTTTACCTGCTCCCATTGCAGCCAAGTTGCTTGAATATTGATGTGGTGGGAAATAGATGAAGACTTTGTGCTTTGCTTCTGTCGCTAATTCAATTGCAGGTATCATATCGCTGTCAGCAGATACGACAATCTGCAAATCACAATTATCTTGGTAGGCATCGGCGACTATTTGCGTTGCAATTCTCACATCAGTTTCTTTCTCCTCATGGGTATGAATAACATTGCCACATCTGAAACACGTGATTTCCTTCTTCAAGTATTTGCCCAAAATCAATTTGAACTTAGGATTTTCCTTGTTGGCTTGAAAGAAAGCATTCTGTCTTAAACTTTGTTCCAAGTCATCGGGCTTGGCAGAGAAATATTTGACCGCAACCAGTTCTTGGTTCGGACGCATAAATGACTCAAACAACTTTACGATGTCAAGCCAATAATATTTCTTCCATTTCGCATTATGTTTCAAGCCAAAATAGAAATTGAATCCATCTATGTAAACTATTACACGCTGCATCTGTTGTTCCATACGTTAGCATATAAAAAAATAAGCCACCCCTAAAGGAGTGGCGAGCCTTAGTTTTTTCCACCTAAGGGTGATATTATGGTGCAAAGATATGCTTTTATTTTCATATCTCCAAATATTTGGCTGACTTTTTTCGAAAAATGCGATATTTTCTACACATATTATGATTTTGGCACAGCATCATCGCCTAAATCTACTCCAATTCTTTATGGCGAAGATGCTAAAAGATTTGAGGAAAGAATAAAGAATGTTCAGAAGGAAACTCCAGAACAAAGAAAGATAAGACTGGAGCTTTACCATATGCGAGCAAACTCAGATCGGTCTCGATGCCCGATCTGAGTTTATCAAGAAAGAGATGCTCAGGATGTCCCCCGGAGCTATTCTCTTACTAAAACATAGTTATGCAGTATGATACAGTTCACTTGACACACCCCATATATACAGCTTATTTTCTTCATATAAAACTTATTGATTTAACTTCCAACTTCTCCAATCATTTCCAACAGAAGATGTTGCCATGATAGAAGGAGATTGTAATTTGCCATTCGTTACTACGGATTGTCGTTCCACTTGTGTTTTAATGTAATCACCAAGTTCTCCTAAAGTAACATCTCCCTTTGTTTCTTGCAATTTCTTCAAGAGGTAATAAGTGAATAATCCATGCTCTTGTTCCTTATATGGATATGCGGTCTCATCACCTTGTGCTGCTGTAAAGACTACCATATTGCCAATAGGTGCGGTTGGTCTTGTCTTTATGGCAACACCACGAGCAGATGCTAGCATATCTCCATCACGCTTTGCTCCACTAAAACAGGCATCCAAGAAAATTGTTACTGACTTAGAAGGTAAGCTTCCTAAAGCCTTATATAAGTCTTCCAATGCATAACCAGTTGCTGCATCTGAGCCATAACCATCAATAGGTAGTATATAAGCACTTTTGTTCTTCTCATCTGGAATACCATGACCTGCGTAATAGAAGATGACTTTGGAATCACCTTTGTATACTGCTATTACATTTTGAAGCCATTTTACTTCATATTTTATGTTGTTGAGTGTAGCATCTGTAATGTAATGGACATTTTTCTCAGGTAGTCCCAATGTCTTTTTGCAATATTCCATAAAGACCTTCCCGTCATTTGTTGCGAACTCTACAGATTTCTCCATTTGATATTTCTCATTGGCAATGATGACAGCGAATGTTTTATCGTTAATATTACTAACGATTGGCATTTCAAAGTCAACATCTCCACCTTTATGCTCTTTCATGTATTTTGAGAGCTTTGTTTCTGTCTGAGCATAAAATTCAGGGGTTTCTTTAAGAACTGTATTGTAAATCTCACGAGCTTTGCTTACATCATTGTCTGCAAGATACAATTCTCCTTCTGTGTCTAATGTATTAGGCGTAGGAATACCTGCCTTTTTAGCTTCATCAATGGCTTGGGACATTAGCTCAAAAGCTTTAGTCTTGTCTTTTTCAACTCCATATCCATACATGTAAAGACATGCAAGTGTACGATAACCAATAAATACATCTTTATTTTGTGAGATTACAATTTCAGCCCATCTTCTAGCTTCTGTATAATTCCCATCTTTGTAATATGCCATGCAGAGAAATTCTGGTGCTTTTGGATCTCTGCTATCATAAGCTTTTTGATACCAAGTAATAGCTTCTTTTATATTTCTGAGAGTTCCGAAACCATCCTCATATCTTGTACCAAGTTGTAAATAGGCTTCTATATAGCCTTTTTCTGCTGCTTTTTTTAGCCACTCAAAGGATTTTATAGTATCTTTTGAAACACCTTTTCCTTCTTCATACATACGTGACAATAGACACATGGATAAAGGGACATCTTTTTCTATTCCTAATTTAGCCCATTTATATGCTTCTTGTATATTAGTTTGTGTTCCATCTCCATTATAAAATAACCATCCAAGAATGCCAAAGGCATCATAGCAGTCATTTTCTGCCGATTTTTTTATCCATTTAAAAGCTTCATTTTTATTAATAGAAGTTCCTTTTCCGTTTAAATACATATTTCCTAAAGGACCATAAGCAGCGGAAAAGTTAGATTCTGCCGCTTTTTTCATCCACTTAAAGGCTGTTTGTTCATTCTTTTGGTTAATATAGTATATGCCTAACCAATAAAAAGCTTGTATATCGTTATTGACAACAGCTTTCTTTAGCCAAGGTATAGCTTCTGTATATTGGTTTAACTGCATGTAACTTGCACCGAGAGCGGCATATGCTCGTGTATCTCCATTGTAGGCAGCCTTCTTAGCCCAAGTAATTGCCTCTTCATAGTCTAATTGGGCATAATAGCATTCACTCAACAACATGTATGCTTGCTTATCACCGTAATCTGCAACTTTCTTTAGCCAAGATACAGCTTCAGTATATTGTTTTAACAACATGTAACTTGCACCGAGCGTGCCATATGCTCGTGTATCTCCATTGTTGGCAGCCTTCTTTAGCCATACAACAGCTTCCTGATAATTTTGCAATTCAAAATAGCTTGAACCAAGATAGCCATAACACTCACAATCTCCAGTTTCGGCGGCTTTCTTGAGCCATTTTATTGCCTCAGAAAAATTACGAGCAACGCCTTCTCCTCTATAATAGAAAGAACCTACCCAACCATACGCACTTGAATCTCCATTTTTTGCATCTTGCAATGCTTGCTCAAAAGTTGGTTGATTTTGAGCATATAAGCATGGTGATGCAAAAAGCAATATCGCTATAATTAAATTTCTCATAATTCTATTCTTTATGGTCTGACATATTTTTAAGTATTCTTAGACTTTGCTCCATATCAAAATCGTAATGTCCATGAGCGAAAAGACCGCTTGCACAACCTTCACTCATTTGAGCAAATATGTCGTCATCTATGCAATTGTTTACATAAGTGCGAATATAGTCTTCTATACGTACTCTTTCTTGCTTGTTAGAAGAAAGAGTACGTTTTCTGTCGATATCTAAGAGATGATTGTATATCTCTTCTATGTTTCTATTTTTTGCCATAGTTTTATTGAACTACTTTTTATTGTTTTTTACAAACAAGACACATTATCAATTGTAGGGCTTGAACAAGAATTAACTCAGCATCTTGTTCTGTTATGTTTGATCCATCATCATGCTTTACGTGAGAATTTTGATATCTCTTGAAGTATTTCATTGTCATTGGCCAAAGTGCTAGCATTGTCTCTTTCCATCCATTCTTGAGCAATAATTCGCTGATTTTCTTTTGAGATTGCCGTTCAATAGAAAGATTATTTTGAAGTAAATCTTTCAAAAGCATTTCTAGTGCATTACGCAGGTCATCTAAACCATGTCTTAAATCATCTTGCCCTATAAGATGTATTCCACTAAGCAAAAGTTTTTTGCATGAAGGATATTCATCTATATTTGTCATGATCCTTGCAAGAAAATAACAGAAATCTTGATGACTTAATATTGATTCTGAAATATTCATCGTTTATAGATTTTGATTGTTATACTTTTTATTTGTGCTTCTGTATCTTTAGTTTTACACTTTCCCAACCACCTCAGAAATTCCTTCAATGGTAATTGCCTGGGAAGTCCTGCATCCTCGTTTTTAGTATTTGCCTTGGCAAACATGTTGGGAGAAAAAACGATATAAATGGTATTCTGTTCCAAAGAATGTTCGCAAGTCATGTTATATTCATCAACTGCATTGGGATTCCTATCTGCCTTTTGGCAAGAAAAGAAAACATAAGACTTGTCATACTCTATCGAATAGGCAAGTTAACCAGATTTTTCTATTTGTTTTTCGATAGGGAGTGACACCTGGAGCTGTTGTCCAGCCTTCTTTCCGTAATTTCTTGGCTTCTTTTCTGGCAATCTTAGTTGCTTTCTGGGTTAGCTCAGACATGGATGATTTCATAATCACCTTGCGCTCTTTTGCTTGTTCTTTTGAGTTTTGAGCAAAAGAAGGAGATGCAAGCATTACCAAAAATAAAGCGCATAAAATATAAACTACTTTCATTGCCTAAATTCAATTAAGCCAACGACTCCCTGATTGGCAGTTAATATTAAGTTTTTGGATATACAAAAACGAAAACGTGGAGCCAGTCTGCTACCCGTTCCACGATTCGTCGGCCTTCGCATTGCCCCTGTCAGTCGAAACGAGCAACGCCGAAAGCCCCACGTTGATGTAAATATATAATTCACCCTCCCTACCAACGAACAAAAAAGTCCGAATTCAATGAGGACTGTATATAGTACATCCCATAGGGCGTCCCCATTGCTTTGTTCTTGACTGACAGTTGAAGTTGCGAAGTTCACGAATCGTCAAAACCAAAGCGTCAGTTACGCCTTTATTCATGTATATGTCATCCCACCTAAGCCCATTCGAGAGCTTTCAGCAAGATTACGATTGCAAAGATAGTGATTATTTCTGAATGTTGTATCAAAAAAGAGAGAAATTTTCGAAAAATGTTGGGTGTCGCTATTTGGTTAGCAGTAAAATTGCGATTATTCCCTCTTTGTTTGTCCAAAAATAAAAAAAACGTAGGGGCTTCACTTTTAGGTACAAAGAAATAGTTAAAGGGTGAGCCATAAGTCTATGACGCACCCTTTTTTGATTGCTAAAGATGGAAATCTACCACCAAAGTTACACCTTATGCTAAAAAAATCCTAAATACAGAAACAAGTTTCACTATAAATAACTATCTTTGCAACCAATATGGCATAAAACAACAAAACAATACTCATCTCACTATAATTAGAATATAAATATTTATGGTAAGTTTAAAAACAAAAATACTGATTACCCTGGCTGGAGGATTCATCTTTTGTGATAAAACTCAGGGACAGAATACCGATATCATTCCTCTTGTGGAGATACCGGCAGGAAGCTTCTATATGGGAAGTAATGGAGACGGTGAAAACTTTGACGAATCTCCCGTGCATAAGGTCCATATCACCCACCCTTTCAAGATGGGACGTACTGAGATTACTAATGCCCAATATGAGTTGTTTCGACCTGAACATCATAAGTTACGTGGCAAGAATAACGTATCAAGGAATGACGATGATGCAGTGGTTAATATAAGCTATCAGGATGCTGTTGACTTCTGCAAATGGCTTTCAAAAAAAGAAGGTAAAGCATACCGCCTACCAACAGAGGCTGAATGGGAATATGCCTGTAGAGCTGGTACATACACCTTATATTATACAGGAGATGGATTACCTGCCTCTATGTGTCGCAACCAGGTAGTGGCACGCGATTACAAGCCTGTATCCCTCCTTGTGGGCCAGACTGCTCCAAATGCATTCGGATTGTACGACATGCACGGAAATGTAGAAGAATGGTGCAGCGACTGGTATGGACCTTATGATGCTGCAGAACAGACAGACCCCGTAGGTCCTTCAGATGGATTGTACAGGGTAACCCGTGGAGGAAGTCATCATACTCCAGTAGAATATCTGCGCAGTGCCAACCGTATGGGCATGATACCAGAAGACCGTCAGAGCCTGACAGGTTTTAGAGTGGTTCAGTCCGACTATCCCCTACAGAAGGCTACCCAGGATATGAACACCCCCATATTTCTTGAACCGATTCCTTTTGTCGTGAAGCCAACATTGAACACAGTACCGTTTTATCGTCACAATCATCAACCATCTATTACCTGGTGCGACAATGGTGACCTACTTGCTGCATGGTTTTCTGCCAATGTAGAAAATGGACGTGGAATGGTGGTATTATCATCAAGACTGAAAAAGGGTGCGGAAAGATGGACACCAGCAGAGCTATTTTTCTCAGTACCCGACCGGAATGTGACAGGCACATCACTATTCAATGACGGTAAAGGACATCTGTTTCATTTCAATGGCGTAGAAGCAGCAGGCGATTGGCAGAATCTGGCATTGATTCTGCGTGAGAGTAATGATGGAGGAATGTCATGGAGCCGCCCGCACATCATAGAACCGGAACACACCAGGCGCCACCAGGTTATTTCGGGCACAATCAGCAATAGTCGCGGATGGATTTACCAGTTGTGCGATGCAGGTCCTGGCGGTAATGACGGAGCCTCGATACATATATCAAAAGATGGTGGAAAGACTTGGTACGACCCGTGGGATGGCAAACCATTGCCTGATTTTACAGAAGGAGGAAAAGGCTCTACTATTGCCGGCATCCATGCCGGACTGGTCATACGTCGCGATGGATCTCTTATGGCACTTGGACGCGGCAACAGCATTATAGGCAAAGATGGCAAGAAACACATGCCGATGTCGGTATCCTACGATAACGGCAAAACATGGAACTATTCAGCCTCAGAATTTCCACCCATAGATGGAGGTCAGAGACTGGTGCTGATGCGATTACGTGAAGGACCATTGCTGCTGATTTCATTTACCGACCACCCTCAGCGTACACCAGCAGCTGAACGTGGAATGCTATTTGAGGATAGCAGCGGTAAGACATACAAAGGATACGGAATGTATGCCGCCATATCTTATGACGATGGTAAGACATGGCCCGTGAAACGCCTGGTAAATGACGGCAAGGAACGCCATCTTGATGGTGGCGCATGGACAGGCTTCTTTGATATGGATGCTACACATGCAGAACCTCGTGGCTATCTGGCTGGAACACAATCACCAGACGGCATGATACACATATTAAGCAGTAGAATGCACTATCGATTCAACCTAAAATGGATTGAACAAAATACAGAGTTTGTGTATGACACAGTTCACTTGACATACCCATAGTAATTAGCCTCTTGTAAAAAGAGGCTAACTAGCCCGGTCATTCTCTTCAATTATCCAATCCTCTATATTTCCCTGGGTAGAATCAAAGTTGACACCTACTTTTACTATAGGTTTCCCGCAAAGCGCTGAGCATAGTTCTTGAGGTTGATTTGCTGCAAAGCCGTCTGGGCATCCCTGTTCAGCTTCAGCTCTATGATATAGAGACGGATGTCGGTCAACAGCACGATATCTACCCTTCCATTGGGAGTGTGCACTTCTACATCTACCACATAGCCAGTCAAAAGCGAGAAGATGATAAACAGCATCATTTTCTATACCAAACTTCTTTTCATTCAAGCCGATGATATAGAGCAAGTATCTTTCCAGTTGCTCCTTCTCCATGTGTTTGCCCATAGCCATACTGAAATGGAGTACAGGATAATGTTTCAAAAAGATGCATATCTATCTTCAAACGTTGATGTCCTGAAACAGGACATCAACCTTCATCTGTCTTAATCCATGAACTTGATCATATCCTGGCGTCTTGGCTTTGCCTCCGGCGATTCATCAGGATAACCCAGGGCGATGCAGTAGAGCAGTTTGTAACCCTTGGAGAATGCCATGCGATCGAGGTAAGGCTTGGCAGATGGCGAATCCAATATCCAACGGGCAGAACTGCCCAGGCAGCAGGAACCGATGCCCTTTGCCCATGCTGCAAGAATGATGTTCTCGCCAAGCAAACCGCAATCAATCTGTGCCATATCATAAGTAGTATCGTAGGCGATGCAAACCACGCATGGAGCATTCACGAAGATGTTCTTGAAGCCCTTGCGCTCTGCTATCTTAGGATTATCCTTTACCACGGCTTGGGTTATCGAATCGATGAGTGCTGGAGAATCTATCACTCTGATTTCGTACGACTGCAGGTTCTGACCGTTTGGCGCATGGATGCCGCATTTCAGAATCTCGTTCAGGGTATCGCGGCTGATGACGGAATCCTTGTAAGCACGGATACTTCTGCGACTCATCATCAAATCGGTTACCACACTTGCAGAGTCAACGCTGGTCATTGCCTCCGGCTGTCTGTTCTCGTTGCAGGCAGTCAACATCAGTGCAGCTGCCAATCCTAAGAAAATCTTCTTCATATTATATAAGTATTTACCATGCAAAGATAGCCATAAATTCTTATATTCAGAAAGATATATTATAACTTTTAAGAGTTTTTATCGTTCTTTTATGCGGAAGGAAACTACTCTGCACACATCTAAATAACGAATTTTAGAAATTCAAGATAAAGCAGAATCGTGAAAATACTCACAGCCACCTCTTTCTGAGTGAGATTGCTGAACAGACGATATTGCTTGAATCGTCCTCCCGATTCTGATATAATTTCAGAATTAGACTTTGCCTCTATACCATATTCCGTAATCATGTTGCTAATATAGTTACATCTAGTATGTAAGATAAGGGGATGCCACTGACAAATGACATCCCCCTCTAATGTAAGCATAAAACCTAACAATTTGACCTAAGTGTGTCTATTAATTGTATCCTTCGTTTTGTTTCAGATTCTTGTTGATATTCAAATCATTCTGAGGAATTGGGAAATATCGGTTGTGAGCATCCCAAGTTCTTTTTTCAAACTGATAGTACATATCTTTATCTACAGGTGAAGCAGAAGATCCGCTTCCACGATAGTTTCTGGCACTTGGATCATCAGACAACTTGACTCCTGTAAATGTATGGTTTAATACCTCAGCAGCTATCCCCCAGCGCAGTACATCAAAATAACGTAAGCCTTCAAAGGCCAATTCCACACGTCTTTCCTTTCTGATAGCTTCACGAAGCTGTGCTTGTGACAAATCTGCTTTAAGAAGACCTGGCAGCTCTACACGTTGGCGTATTTTATTTATGGTTTTGTCCAATACGTCTTGAGTTACAGCCTCAGGCTTTGCTTCATTCATCGCTTCTACATAACTCAACAACACCTCTGCATAACGCATAATAGGCGTATATGTATAGGTCGATCCCAGATTGTTTGTTACAGAAGGGTCACAACCCTTTTTAGGACAATAACCGTTGAATAAGGCAAACTTATTATATGCATCAGCAGAATTTGCACCCTTGTAACAATCATAAGTGATGTCGTTGTATTTTGTACCAGGATATGTTCCCAGTGGTGGCAGGAAAATAGATGCATATAAACGCAAATCTCTATTTGCATAAGGATCATTGTCATCATAGAGACTTGATTCTTCTATGCTTTTGCCGTCACTGCAGAAGTAATCCTTGACGAGTTCATTGTATGGCGCAAACTGATGCCATCCGCCATATGCACATTCGGGATAGAGATATTGATAACGAGAATTCGTATATTTGTCTTTTATGCCCATAATACAGAAAATTGTTTCCGGACTATACTCTCCTCCAATCTGGAATAACTTCTCGTAGCTATCCTTGCCATTTCTGGTGTCTATCTCATAGTTCCCGGAACTGATAACCTGTCCAAGAACATCAATTGCATCGTTCCATCGGTCTTGGGCCAGATAGAGGCGACTAAGCAATGTCTGGGCAGCTCCTTTTGTAAAGCGACCATACTCTTCGGAACTATAGTTTTCAGGAAGCAAGCCTACTGCCTCTTTCAAGTCATTTTCCACCTGCTTATAAACTTCAGACTGTGGAGTTTGTGCTATGCTATTAGCCTCCTGCAAAGTCAATGATTTCAAAGGCATAGGAACATCTTTGTAGTAGAATGCAAGATTAAAGAAGAAATAAGCTCGCAGGCATTTCACCTCAGCTACCATTTGCTTCTTCTTGACATCATCCATTGGACAATTCTCGATATTGTCTAAAAATGTATTGCAGTTGGCAATTTGCACATAAGCATTACCCCAATACCATCGCAAGTTACCATTGGTAGCTACGGTATTCGAACTTGCCATCAATGTCGTGAAGCTTTCCTTTTCCGTACCATTACCACCGGCAAAGTCAAGATATAACAATCCCTGTGGAGTGTCAAATGCATCATGTGACCATCCTGTCTGGAAACGATAGCATCCTGTAAGAGCAAGTTTGGCATCTCCTTCACTAGTCCAGAAATTGCCATTGGAGATAGCAGAAGGAGGTTCTTTTTCCAATAGATCAGAACAACCTGACACTACGCATAATAATGAAGACGCAACAATGCAAGCTTGAGCAGTCTTGAATATAGTTTTTAGATGTTTCATTTTTCTAAGAATTGAAAGTTCTACTTAAAACTTAATGTTTAATCCAAAAGAGTATATCTTGTTGATAGGGTAATAAGATGGAGCATCTCCTGTTCCTATTTCATTCTCAGGGTCCCATCCTTTGTAGAATTTGTTGATGTTCAGCAGATTCTGTCCACTTACGTAGATATGAATATTCTGCAATCCCACCTTGCTGACTAATTCCTTAGGCAATGTGTATCCTATCTGAACATTCTTTAGACGTAGATAACTTGCGTCGCGTACCCAATAGTCTGAAGTTTGAAGATTGGTATTGTTCATATTCAGAGTTTCCAAGCGTGGATATTCTGCCCATTTGTTTGGATTTTCTTCTGTCCAGCACTTTTCGGCTTGCCATCTTTGAATCTGTCCTCCATTATAGAATGCATATGCCATGTAAGAACCGATGAGTCTCTTATGACCGCCAAGTCCCTGGAACAAGGCAGAGAAATCGAATCCCTTATAAGCTGCTGTCAAGTTCAGACCATAGTAGAACTTAGGAGTAGTACTACCTAAGACTGTGCGATCATATTGCGCATCTACCTGACCATCTGGCACTCCATTTGGACCGCTGATATCCTGGTATTTAACGTAGCCAGGCTTGATGCCTGACTTACCAACCAACTGTTCCGGAGCATTGTCAATTTCTGCCTGATCAACAAAAAGGCCATTCGTCTTGTAGCCGTATATGATTCCAATTGGCTGGCCTACGATTCTACCATTGTTGATTTCTTCCTTTGCTCCATTGGCAAGCTTTTCTACTGCATTCTTGATCCATGTGAAGTTAGGTGACACACTGAAAATAAAGTCTTTGCCAATTTTCCCATTATAGGTAAGATTAACTTCAATACCCTTGTTGGAAACCGCTCCTACATTGGACTGACCAACTGAGCGTCCCATGATACTGGTAACTTCAACTGGAGCTAAAATGTCAGAAGTGTACTTGTAGAAATAGTCAACGGAACCACTGAAACGACCTTTCCAAAGACTGAAGTCAATGCCAACATCTGTTATTGCGGTTTTTTCCCAAGTGATGTCCTGATTGTTATAGCTTGCCATATAGGCACCCGACTGCAGGACGGCAGGATTACCAATTGGATAGTTATATCCGAGACTATATGTCTGCTGGTATGGATAAAGACCAATATTCTGATTACCAAGCACACCATAAGAAACACGAAGTTTTAAGTTGTCAACGGTCTCTGCGAGACAGCTCTGCTTCCAAAAATCTTCTTCCGTAATTCTCCAACCAGCCGATACAGATGGGAATAAACCCCATCGATGACCTTTGGCAAAACGTGAGGAACCATCATAGCGAAGGTTTGCCTCAAGAAGATAGCGATCATTGAATGAGTAGTTTACTCTACCAAAGAATGACTGCAGGGCATATTCTTCCAACGAACTGTTATTGCTTGCAGTAGAACCATCACCAGAACCTAATTCGTATAAGTAGTTGTTAGGGAAAGTATTTCTAGAACCTTCCAAACCCTTATTGGAACTTTGCTCTACAGATGTACCAGCCAACAACTTGAAGTAATGCTTCTTGATTTGCTTCTCATAAGTGGCAAGCGCTTCAAATGTGGTATAGGTATTGTTGGCAGTCCAAATACTCAATGTAGAAGGACCTATAGTCTTGTTGGCATCAAAATAAGTTTCTGCTCTATAAGCCTTATCGTATTTTGTCCAGTAGGTAACTCCAGCTTTTCCGATAACCGACAATCCCTTAATCGGCGTATCCCAGGTAAGCTGAGTGGATGCACTGACATTTCTGCTGACATTCTTCACGAAAGATTCGCTGTTAAGCCATGCTTCCGGGCTATAATTATCTTGATATCCAAAACTTCCATCCGACTTTCTACCAGCGTAAATAGCACCTTCTCTTACTGCATAACCAATCATTCCATCAATGCTCTGTGGTTCTCCGTTTGGAGCATTGTATTTGTTGTTGTATGCATTGATGTTCAAATTGAGGTGTAAACATTTTGAAAGTTCACTCTTCATGCTGAAAAGAGCAGTAAGACGCTCATTATTGGTGTTGGCAGTCATTCCCTCTTGGTTTCTGTAACCTACTGAAAGATTGTAGCTGAGGTTATTGTTGCCACCCTGAATGCTCAAATTGTGCTGGTGCTGAAAACCCGATCCAGACTCAAGAAGCCATTTTAGATGGTTTACATTAGGGTAGTTGTCAGGATCTGAGCCATCACGATACTTCTGAATTTGCTCTGCAGTGTATGCCTCTTGCTTTCCCATGTTCTTCATGGCCATGTTGTAATATGTGGCATATTCCCACGATGGCAAGAAGTCTGGAAGTTCTGTTGGTGACTGCCAGCCGAAAGAATTATTATAAGTGATGGTGGTTTTGCCGGTAGCCCCCTTCTTGGTTTCAATCAAGATTACACCATTGGCAGCGCGATTTCCGTAAATAGATGCAGACGCAGCATCCTTCAGGAAAGAGATGTTCTGTATATCATTAGGATCCACATCATCCAGATTGCCTGACAAGCCGTCAATCAAGACCAACGGAGCTGTACCTGCACTGGAGAATGTTCCTGTACCTCTGATTTTAACAGAAGCACCAGCGCCAGGACGTCCGGAATTTTGCAGTACACTCAAGCCAGGAGCCAGACCAGCTAATGCTTGCGCAGTACTAGTAACTGGCTTATTTGCCAATTCCTTGGCAGTAACAGCAGAGACAGATCCCGTCAGGTTTACTTTCTTTTGGGTTCCATAACCTACAACTACAACATCTTCCAGGATTTCCGAGTTTTCTTGAAGGACGATTTGTAAGGTCTTACCATTTTCGGCCTTGATTTCTTGTGAAATATAGCCAATGTAACTTACCTGAAGAAAGTTGCTCTTGCTGGTAGTTATGGCAAAGTTACCGTCTAAATCACTAACTGTACCATTAGAAGTGCCTTTCTCTTTGATACTGACACCTATTAATGGCTCACCTGAAACATCTTTAATGTTTCCTTTTACCTGAGTTTGCGCAATACTTATGCTGGTATAAAAGGAGACAATTACCATCATAAGAAATCGCCAGTAAGGCAAATTGTTTAAAGATAATTTGTACTTCATAACAAATATTTTTAGTTTAACAAAGAGATAGAAAGTACCTGTGACAGGTATAATACCTGTCACAAATTAGATTCTATATTATGATTAAAATTGTTACTTTCTGATTTTAATAACCGGAGCTATATCGTTTAACCTTTTAGCTGGAAGAGTTACAACAAGTCCCTCGGTAGTACGCGTGAAAGGTATCTTGCCATAGCCCAATAACTCTACCCTACTGATCTTCTTCTGGAAGAGAGGATTGTTGAGAGCCAATGACTTTATCGTTACCTTTTGCTCTGCAGGCCATGCCAGCATAGTTACGTATAGGGCTTTGGAAGTTTGTGTAAAACGTTTTTCTGCTGCAGTGGCATGTGTATAAGAACCTTCATTGAATCCCTGAGCATTGATCTTGATGTCAGATTCTGAGATTGGACCTTCACCAAACACCTTCCATGGCCGAGTATCGTAAATGGCCTCTTTGTTGATGTTCATCCAGGCACCAAACTCGTTCAGGACCTTTTCTTCCTTTTCATCGAAGCTGCCATCCGCCTTGAGAGGAACACTGAGCAATAAGTTTCCATTCTTGCTGACAATATCTACAAGCAGCTTGACTACCGAAGCTGCAGACTTATAGCCATTGTTCTCATAAATAGAGGTATTGTAGTGCCATCCTCCAATACAGGAACATGATTGCCAAGCAGTTTCTTGAATTTGGTTCGGAGCACCTCTTTCCACATCCCAAACAAGTCCTTTTCGCTGGTTCTCATCCAGAATCTTACCAAACATCACGGCTTCCAGCTTTCCTTTGTGTGTAGCCATGTTGTGATTATAGAAATGAGCAGCTATCTTCAAGCCTGCATCGCTAACTGGATAGAAAGGTACTGCAGTAACGTCAAAGTAAATCAAATCAGGATTATATCTGTTTATTGCATCAAGAGTTCTATTGTAGAAGTTGGTGCAGAACTTCTGGGAAGGGGTTGCAGCACCATTTCCCCAGGCCCATTGACGATGAATCATGCCATCAGCCCAACTACCCTTGCTTAAAGGGTGATTCTGTGCATAAAGATCCTGAGGGTCATATCCTTCCCACCATTTTCCCTTGCCGTCTGCTTTTGTCAAAGTACCATCATAACTTACACCCATTTTGTCTCCTTCTCTATCATAACGCTGGGCTGGCTCATACCAAGTCCAGGCATGATCTGCATGGAAACTGATACCAAATGGGAGACCGTATTTCTTGGCTGCTGCAGCCCAGCCTGCCAGAATATCTTGCTTAGGTCCCATATTCTTTGAGTTCCATGGCTGATACTTACTGTCCCAAAGATCAAAGTTGTCGTGGTGGTTGCCTAAGGCAAAGAAATATTGAGCACCGATTTTCTTATAGAAGGAAACGAGCTTGTCTGGATTCCATTTTTCTGCTTTAAACAGTGGAAGCAGGTCCTTGAATCCAAATTCTGAAGGATGCCCATAGTGTTCAACATGATACTTGTATTCTCTGCTTCCCTCGATATACATTGAACGTGCCATCCAGTCGCCAGTTCCTTCCACACATTGAGGCCCCCAATGTGCCCAAATGCCAAACTTTGCATTTTTAAACCAGTCTGGTACTTTGTAGTTATTTTCCAAAGATTCCCATGTTGGTTCAAATTTACCTTTCATCATTGGCTCATCAGCTTCAGAGACAGGAACCTGGCAGGTTTGCGCCTGCACTCCTTTTGCCATAGTCAAGATGACTCCTATTATAAAGAATATTTTTTTCATTTGCGTATTGTTATATTGCTTTAAAATAATTGTTTGTTAAATCTGCTGCAAAGATACACAGTTTTATCCGAAGTTCATGGGATTATATGATTCTATAATAGCACAATATTGATATTTTAATAGAAATCGCATTGCGGTATGAAAATAAAATGTTATCTTTGCACCAGAAACAATCATATAAACTTAGAATAAAGATGAATATACCTATAGAATCCTTGAATTTCCAGATGCTGAATGTTGGTCTGGCGAAACATGATGCAGATTGGAACTGGCAAAACGTGGTTTCTCCTTTTACTCGCATATACCTGGTCACAGAGGGATATGCCAAGCTTTATTTGCCCAACAGAGTTGTTGATTTGCTATCGGGGCATATGTATATTGTACCTGCGCATACAGTCCACAGTTATGAATGTGCAGGAAAATTCTCCCACTATTATCTGCATTTCTACGAAGGCTTCAAGAAGGAAACCGATATATTTGATTTTTATGATTTCCCTGTGGAAATTGACTCTAATGCCCTGGATGAAGCAATCTTTGATAATATGTGTAAGCATCATCCTGAAGCTCAATTACCTGCCAGTGACCCTACCGCGTATGATAATATGGGCAAATTCATTGATTATGTCCATCGGTATAATGAGTTATCATTGGCTGAGAAAATGGAGTTGAGAGGAAGTATTCTTATTCTCTTTTCAAAATTTGTGCACAAGGCTCAAGCTAAGGTCTGGACTCAGGATAAAAGACTAGCCAAAGTCTTGACCCATATACATAATAATATATATGAGGAAATCAGCATTGATGATTTAGCTGCAATAGCCTGTGTTACTAAATCCCATTTCATAAGAATATTCGTGAAAATGATAGGTATGTCTCCTCTGCAATATATAAACAGAAAGAAAATAGATAGAGCCGAGTTGCTGCTGATCACAGATGATCAGCCAATTAAAGAGATTGCTTATGATTTAGGCTATAATGACCACTCCTATTTTATACGTCTTTTTAAAAAGATTACAGGCATTACGCCTATGGCATATAGGAAAAACATGAGATAATAGTACAATATTGTCCTACCATACAACAAAATAATGCGATGCATTTCGCGAGATTATGAGTATTTTTGCAACATAATTCTAAAAGAACAAAAAAATGGATGGATATAAACAAAAGCAATACTCATGTCTCACAAAGAGATACGTTCAGTGTCTAGACTTAAAGTCTGATGAGGAAGCGATACATATTTACCGTAAGCTTCATTCAGAGGAGTGCCATTGGAAAGAAATCAGAGATGGCATCCGATGTGTTGGAATTTTGGAAATGGAAATCTATATCTCAGACAGTCATCTTGTCATGGTGGTGGATACACCTATTGACTTTGACTGGGATTCTTCCATGTCCAAGTTGGCTAAGTTACCTCGTCAGGAAGAATGGGAAGAATTAGTGGGTAAATTTCAACATTGTTGTGCGACAGCAACGAGCAATGAAAAATGGCAAATGATGGACAGAATGTTTTATCTCTATAATTAAAACGATATGCAATACAGAGAATTAGGAAATACGGGATTGAAAATCTCGAATTTGGGATTTGGAGCTTCTTCGCTGGGAAGTGTTTTTCACGAAACAAAGGAGAATGACAGCATTATGGCTGTGGAAGCAGCTATTGAGGGTGGCATCAATTTCATTGATGTAAGCCCATATTACGGCAGCTATAAAGCAGAAATGGTTCTGGGGAAAGCCTTGAAAGGAATACCTCGTGATAAGTATTATCTCTCTACAAAGGTGGGCAGATATTGCAAGGAAGGTATTAACAGTTGGGATTATAGTGCTAGACGGGCTACAGAAAGCGTTTATGAAAGTATGGAACGTCTGAATGTAGAATACCTGGATATTATTAACGTTCATGATATTGAGTTCCAAACCACCTTACCTGGCGGATTGCAAAAAATTTGCGAGGAAACACTTCCTGCACTGATAGAATTGAAACAAAAAGGAATTGTGGGACATGTGGGTATCACAGACTTACAATTGAAGAATATCAAATGGGTAATTGAACATTGTGATAGCGGTATGGTAGAATGTATTCTTAATTTTTGTCATTACTGCTTGAATGATGACGAATTAGTTGATTATCTGGAGTTTTTCGAGAAACATGGAATTGGCGTCATTAATGCTTCACCTCTTTCCATGGGACTATTATCGCAACGTGGGGTACCAGACTGGCATCCTGCCCCAAAAACACTTACAGAAGTTTGTAGCAGAGCAGCAAAATTCTGTATGGAAAAGGATTATCCCATTGAGAAACTAGCCATACAGTATAGTGTAGCAAACCCTCGAATAGCGAGCACACTCTTTTCATCTGCCAATCCGCAGAATGTAGCCCGTAACATAGAATGGGCCAACCAAGAGCCAGATGAACAGTTGGTAGCGGATGTAAGAAAAATCATTGGGAATCAAATGAGAGTAAGTTGGGCGAACACATAATCATTTAAGCTTATGATCATAGATGCGCATAGCCACCTTTGGCTTAAACAAGATGCAGTTGTTGATGGACAACCTATCCAGACATTACCAACCAATGGGTCTCGTTCTATTTTTTTCGGTGAAGAAGTGCAAATGTTACCACCATTTATGATAGATGGAATTAATTCGGCAGAGATCTTCCTTTCCAATATGGATTATGCACAGGTAGGTGGAGCAGTTGTAGTACAAGAAGTTATAGACGGCAATCAGAATTCTTATCTGGCAGAGGTCCAACGGAAATATGCTAATAGATTTTGCTGTTTAGGCATGGCTGATAGCATTCAGGATGTTGACAGGATAATGGAAATTGGCTTAAAGGGGATATCCATTCCTGGACATCGTCTTTTAGGTACATCTCTTTTGAACAAGATGCCTCTATTTAAGTATTTAGAAGAAAAGGGGCTGATTCTTTCCATGTGTTTGGCCGATAATGAAGTGCAGATTTCTGAAATGGCAGAAGTCATTGAAGAATGCCCCAATTTGAAAGTTGCCATCGGACATTTTGGTATGGCCAATACCGCTTCTTTCAAGTCACAAGTGATGTTAGCCCGTAAGAGCAGACATGTTCGTATTGAATCTGGCGGTATCACCTGGCTCTTTCATTCAGAGTTCTATCCTTACCCTTCTGCTATTAAATGCATTTATGATGCTGCAGAATGGATTGGTGAGGATAAGATTATGTGGGGCAGTGATTATCCTCGCACAATCACTGCCATAACTTATAAAATGGCTTACGACTTTGTATGGAAATCCAAAGAACTTTCAGATTCTTTAAAAGATAAGTTCCTGGGGGGCAATGCCTATGTTTTTTATCGTTTCCACGATATACCAGAACTTAGTTATATTAAAAATATGTCAGAATAAATAGTAGATATGAAAGCAATCAAAATTTTTCATGATAAAAAACTTGAAGTGATTGATATAGAAAAACCTAAGACACTTCAAGAAGGAGAAGTACTTCTTAAGTTACATTATATAGGTTTTTGCGGCTCAGATCTCAGTACGTTTAGAGGGCGCAATACAATGGCTTTAAATCCCGTGATTCCTGGCCATGAAATTGGCGCAACCATAGAGGCTGTCGGAGTAGGTGTGCCAAAAGGTTTAAAACCAGGAATGGTTGTAACTTGCAATCCATATACCAATTGTGGAAAATGTGCCTCATGTAGGAATGGACGCGTCAATGCCTGTCAGCATAATGAAACTTTAGGAGTTCAACGGGATGGTGCCATGCGGGAGTATATTGTTCTGCCGTGGGAAAAGGTGATTCCTGCAGGGCTTCTCTCACCTACGGCATGTGCATTAATAGAGCCGATGTCTGTTGGGTTTCATGCAGTAAGTCGTGCCCAAGTTACAGATATTGACGTTGTGGTAGTGATAGGTTGTGGCATGGTTGGTATGGGAGCCATTGTGCGTTCTGCCTTACGTGGTGCTACTGTTGTCGCAATTGATATCGACGAAGATAAATTGGTAATGGCGAAGGAAGTTGGAGCAAGTTATATCATCAATTCTACAACCGAAGATGTTCATTTACGTTTGCAAGAAATAACTGGTGGTTACGGTCCTGATGTAATTATTGAAGCAGTAGGTAGTGCACCTACCTATCAGCTTGCAGTAGAGGAAGTGGCATTTACGGGGCGTGTTGTGTGTATTGGATATTCAAAAAGTGAAGTAACATTCCAAACAAAGTATTTCGTTCAAAAAGAATTAGATATTCGTGGATCACGAAATGCTTTGCCACAAGATTTCCGTGCTGTAATCCATTATTTAGAGCGTGGGAAATGCCCAATAGAAAAGTTGATTACAAAGATTATTGAACCAAAAGATGCTTTAAGTACGTTGCATTGGTGGGATGCTAACCCTGGAAAAGTTTTTCGTATTTTGGTTCATTTTTAACCGTTTTAAGTATCTAACAATACTGCGTTAAATTAAGAAATGAAAGCCAAACTTTCTGCTTTGGCATTCATTATAATATTCAGTAATAAGACTATAATTGAGGGTGTGTCATAAGCCAGTGACACACCCTCACTCCATTTATCTTATGATCTTAATCCAGGAACTTAATCATATCCTGTCGTCTTGACTTTGCCTCTGGCGATTCATTTGGGTAGCCCAGACATCAATGTCCTTAAGTTCGAAATAATTCTTCCCTTAAAGGAATTACTTTCTACCTTTAAAGGAAAATGTTTCTAGAGTTAGTAGAAAGTTTCGTTCAGTGATTTTGAATGTCCGTTCAATGACGTTGAACGGAACTTTCTTCTAGTCTTAAAAACAATTTCCTTATATGAGTTACCGCGAATTCAACAAGCAAGTGCAAAATTTGGTGGTATCGAAGATTTTTCGTACCTTTGCCGCAAAATCATCAAACTTAGAAATTATGGCAAGAACAAGAATAAAGAATCCTGTAGTATTGACCCGCATTGCGCAATATGCCATGTATGCATATTGCATTTTCGCTTTGTTCTCGATGGTATTTTTTATTTGCGGGCAAGTTAACCTGTCCTTCAGAATAAGTCCAGTCCTGATTACCCTCAAGCAGTTGGTATTGCAGCTTACCCCTATAGCTTTATGGGGAATATTCCGCTTCACGCTACCAGCAGGCGTAAGATTGCTACGGCGCTGCACCGAGGTTATGGTGCTTTACTATATACTCTCATTCATCCTGGGACAATGCTTCAAGTTCAACTTTGTAACGATGATGCAGAACGGACAGATAACACCCACGGCAACGATTCTCACCTGGATACAAAGCACTATGTTATTGATTTCCGTCATCGCTTCCCTGGTAGCCGGCTGTCATCTGTGCAGCAAGCACAGGGGCAACATGCGCAAACTGGGCATAGCCCTTGTCCTGGTTTTCATCGCATGGCTGCTATGCTCGAATCTCCTCCCTGCGGCAGTGTTTTATCTGGCAGGCAACACCCAGCAGGCAGCCTTCACCTGCATGTATCTCATCAGTATGATAACCACAACATCGGCTTATATATACGCATACTATAGGATGTTTCGGGCAATAAAAACTATAGGATGTATCGGGCAATAAAACTAAATAAATACAAATTCTCGGATATACAGATTACAGAAAGGTTATCAGTTCTACAGAAAGAAATTTGCAATACACTGCAAATTTCACTCAGAAACACGAGAAATTTGCAATGCACTGCAAATTTCTCGAAAAAGTTTCGTATATTTGCAGCGCATTTCATTTTTAACAATCAAGATAGAATGCAAAATGAATAGCAAAGTGAATAAATAGAACATAAAGAGAATATG
>ONZR01000333.1_pt1 | contig 21981 bp, 23 predicted proteins | sample 1671691 | NCBI WGS metagenome assembly ONZR01 (sample SAMN06348182, study PRJEB24527) | human gut metagenome | biome: human gut; feature: ankylosing spondylitis patient; material: feces | host: Homo sapiens | place: China | collected 2015-10 | reverse complement strand
CACTTTGAGCCTGCACATAGGCCAAAAACGGGAAATTATCCACTCTCATTCTGTGGGCACTCATTTAAGTCTGTCCCCAATGAGTGCCCGGCAGCGTCGGCGGAGCTATAGGTCGCCACCCGTACCTAGCAGTTTGCGCATGACTTGCTCGGGGTTAACCGAGCCATCGCGCGGGGCCAGGGCGGTGATCTTCTTCTGCATCTTGTACTCGTGCAGCTCGTCCTCGAGCTGGCGCACGCGGGCGCGGAGCTTTTCGTTCTCGCGCTCGCGCTCCTCGGCACGCTCCTTCATATCGAGAATGCGCACCACGCCGGCAAGGTTGATGCCCTCGTCAGTCAGCTGGTTGATGAGCTCCAGGCGCTCGATATCGGCACGCGAATACAGACGCGTGTTGCCGCCCGAGCGCTGGGGGTTCACCAGGCCCTTAGACTCGTAGACGCGCAGAGTCTGCGGATGCATGCCGGTCAGCTCGGCCGCCACGCTGATCATGTACAGCGGTTTGTTCCTATTGTCCTCGGCCATGCTACCTGACCCCTTTCCGTCTCGTTATCGTCCATCATAAGCCCGCGGACGCGGGCGGGCGCCGCAACCACCCTAGTACGTCGCCTTGTAACGGTTGACCTTCTCGCGATAGTCGCGCGTGTCGGCCTCGCGCAGCTTGGTCATGGCATCGCGCTCGTCATCGGATAGGTTCGTGGGGACCTGCACCTTGATCTCGACGAGCAGCGCGCCCGTACGGCCACGGTGCTTAACGTCGGGCGCTCCCATCTCCTTAAAGCGGAACTTCTTGCCCGTCTGGGTACCCGCGGGCACTTTCAAACGGACCGTCGCACCGCCGGGTGTGGGCACGTCCACCGTGCAGCCGAGCGCCGCCTCGTAGACCGAGACCGGTACCTCCATGGTCACGTCGGCGCCTTTGCGCTTGAACAGCGGGTGCTCCTCCACATGCGTGGTCACGACCAGGTCGCCGCGCTCGCCACCCGCAACGCCATACTCGCCGCGACGCTTGTAGCGTAGCTTGCCGCCATCGACCGCGCCCGCGGGCACCGAGACCGTGATGGTCTGCTGCTCGCCTGTCGAGGGAATGCGATAGGTGACCTTGTGCGTCACGCCGCGAAACGCGTCCTCGGCCGAAACATCGACGGTCAGCGACAGGTCGCCGCCCTTGCGAGCGCGGCTGCGACCCGCGCCGGCACCGGCAGCGCCCGCAGCCCCGGCAAAGCCCGAGCCCCAATCGCTGCCCCAGGCGCCGTTGCCGCTAAAGATGCTGTCGAAGATGTCGCCCCAGCCGCTGGCGCCCGCGCCGGCACCGTAGCCGCCGCCATATGCGCCGCCCGCGCCCGGCATGCCGCCAAACATGAGCATCTGGTCGTACTCTTTGCGCTTCTTCTCGTCCGAAAGCGTCTCGTAGGCCTCGCTGATCTCCTTAAACTTAGCCTCGTCGCCGCCGGCATCGGGGTGATATTTTTGCGCGAGCTTGCGAAACGCGCTCTTGATCTCTTTGTCGGAGGCGCTCTTGGATACGCCCAGGATGTCATAGAAGGTTTTGCCTGCAGCCATCGTAGCTCCTCTCCTGTTTCATCCGCCGCCCAGCGGGCGGCGGCTCATGCTTTCATATGGCACTAGGCCAGAAAGGGCCCCGGGTGTTGCCCCGGGGCCCTTCTCAATTACTCCTCGGTGCTCTCGGCCGTATCGGCCGAAGCATCCTCGGGCGCCGCTTCGGGCTCCGGTGCGGGGCGCTTCTCGCCACCGTAGGTCACCGTCACCATCGCGGAACGCAGGATGCGATCCGCCATGCGGTAGCCCTTCTGGTACACGTCGTTGACGGTCTCGTCGTACTGCGATGCGTCCTCGACGCGACCCACAGCCTGGTGCTCGAGCGGATCGAACGCCTCGCCCTTGGGGTCGATGGGCTCAACGCCCTCGTGCGCAAACACATCGAGCAGCTTGGCATGCACCGCATCGACGCCATCGACGAACTGCTTAAAGTCGTCGGCAAGCTCTTGGCTGCGGGCATGGTCGATCGCGCGCTCGATATCGTCGATTACCGGCAACAGCGCGGTGACAAGCTTCTCAGTCGCGCGGTCGCGCTCGGCGATGCGCTCGTTGGCGGTGCGGCGACGGAAGTTCTCCCAGTCGGCCTGCAAACGGGCGGTGCGCTCGGTGGCGTCCTTCGCCTTGTCCTCGGCAGCCTTCTGAGCCTCTGCCGCAGCATCGAGCTCGCTGCGCACGTCGGCAAGCTCCTTTTGGGCCTGCTCGAACTTGAGCTTAAAGTCGTTGTCGGCGGCTTCCTCACCGGCGCGGATAGCGGCTTCCACCATCTCGTCCTCGGTCATCGTCGCCTCCTTGTTGGAATCCTCTACCTGGTTCTCGGCAGCCTCGGCGGCCTCGGCCTCGTTGGCCTCGGTATCGTCGACGGCCTCTACGGGAATCTTCACGTCCTTCTCCTCAGAGTCAACGGGGGCGGCGCCAGCGGCGGCCGCCTCCGTGCGAGCTTTACGGGCGGACATGATTACTTGTCCTCGTCGTCCACAACCTCGTAGTCGGCGTCGACCACGTCATCGTCGGCAGGCTGGGCGCCGGCGGCACCGTCGGTCTGCTGCTGAGCGTCGGCGTAGACAACCTGGGCCAGCTCGTAGGCCACGGACTGCAGGGACTCGCCAGCGGCCTTGATGGCCTCGACGTCAGAGCCCTCGAGCGCCTTCTTGGCATCGGCGATAGCGGCCTCGGCCTTGGACTTCACGTCGGCGGAAACCTTGTCGCCCAGCTCGTTGAGGGTCTGCTCGGTGGAGTAGCACAGGCTATCGGTCTGGTTGCGGACCTCGACCTCTTCCTTCTGCTTCTTGTCCTCCTCGGCATGAGCCTCGGCGTCCTTGACCATACGATCGACTTCGTCGTCGGACAGAGCGGTGGAGCCGGAAATGGTAATCTGCTGCTCCTTGCCGGTGCCCTTGTCCTTAGCGGAGACCTTGACGATGCCGTTGGCGTCGATGTCGAAGGTGACCTCGATCTGCGGCACGCCGCGGCGGGCAGCCGGGATGCCGGTCAGCTGGAACTTACCGAGCGACTTGTTATCGCGGGCAAGCTCGCGCTCGCCCTGGAGCACGTTGATCTCGACGCTGGTCTGGTTGTCGGCAGCGGTGGAGTAGACCTCGGTCTTGGAGGTCGGGATCGTGGTGTTGCGGTCGATCATCTTGGTCATGATGCCGCCCATGGTCTCGACGCCCAGCGACAGCGGGGTAACGTCGAGCAGCAGGATGCCCTCGACGTCGCCGGTGAGCACGCCGCCCTGGACGGCAGCGCCGTCGGCAACGACCTCGTCGGGGTTCACGGACATGTTGGGCTGCTTGCCGGTCATGGTCTTGACGAGCTCCTGGACGGCGGGCATACGGGTGGAGCCGCCGACGAGGATGACCTCGGTCAAATCGGAGAGCTTAAGCTTGGCGTCACGCAGGGCGTTGGTGACAGGCTGCTTGCAGCGCTCGAGCAGGTCGCGGGTGATCTTCTCGAACTCGGCGCGGGTCAGCGTGTAGTTGAGGTGCAGCGGGCCGGACTGGTTCATGGTAATGAACGGCAGGTTGATGGTGGTCTGCTGGGCGGCGGAGAGCTCCTTCTTGGCGTTCTCGGCGGCCTCCTTCAGACGCTGCAGGGCCATGGGGTCCTGACGCAGGTCGACGCCGTTCTCCTGCTGGAACTTGTCGGCCATCCAGTCGATGACGCGCTGATCCCAGTCGTCGCCGCCCAGGTGGTTGTCGCCCGAGGTGGACAGAACCTCAAACACGCCGTCGGCGAGGTCGAGGATGGAGACGTCGAAGGTGCCGCCGCCCAGGTCGAAGACCAGAATGCGCTGGTCGGTGCCCTGCTTGTCCAGGCCATAGGCCAGAGCAGCAGCGGTCGGCTCGTTGACGATACGCTTGACGTTGAGGCCGGCGATCTTACCGGCATCCTTGGTGGCCTGACGCTGGGCGTCGTTGAAGTAGGCCGGGACGGTGATGACGGCGTCGGTGACGGTCTCGCCCAGGTACTTCTCGGCGTCGGCCTTCATCTTTGCGAGCACCATGGCGCTCACCTGCTCGGCGGTGTAATCCTTGCCCTCGATGTCGACGACGGCACGGCCACCCTGGCCCTCCTTGACCTCATACGGCACGGTCTTGAGCTCGGAGGTGCACTCGGAGTACTTGCGGCCCATGAAGCGCTTGATGGAGAACACGGTGTTCTTGGGGTTGGTGACCGCCTGGTTCTTAGCGGCCTTGCCCACGACGCGATCGCCGTCGGCACGGAAGCCTACGACGGACGGAGTGGTGCGGTCGCCCTCGGCGTTCACGATGATGGTCGGAGAACCGCCCTCGAGGACGGCCATAGCGGAGTTAGTAGTACCAAGGTCGATACCAAGAATCTTGCCCATTAGAAATTCCCTCTCTCTTTTGCGTTCGCGCCGCCTCGACGGTCTGTCACGCGGCGCTTCGGCTTGTCTTTCAGGATGTAGTGTATCCCCTTATGGGCCGGAATATACAAAATCTAAGTCAATTCATATAAGATTTCTTATTGCCGAGAGTTTAGGTTCTCAAATGCGCAGGTAGATGCGCTGTTTGAGTTCTCGACAGATCTATTGAGATCTATGTAGAGATGGCTGAGGTTTGGACCGGAGCCACACGGAACGATCTTGGGGCACCCCCGAGGAAAGCGCGACCCGTTTTGAGCGTCGGTTCCGGGATGCGCTTTCCAAAGCGCGCTCAATAGCTCAATATTTCAAGTCACCTTTAGCTAACATTTGCGCAGCTCAGCGGCCCCACCTGCGCGTTTTTTAGTAAACCTTGGCATACTCGGCGAACGGTATGAAGATGCCGGCCAGAGGGTATTGCAAACGGTCGCTCCCGTGGTATGTTTTTGCCCGAATCAAACCGGCGCGCATCGCCTGTAGCGTCGGTCAACAGAGAGGAAACTACCATGGCTCATCCCGTAATTGATGCCGACTCCTGCCCCGCTGGCGTTCTGGAGCTCCAGGACGTCGCTACCGTCGCCGACGAGGACTCCTGCGTCGCCTGTGGCGCTTGCCAGGACGCTTGCCCCGCTGGCGCGATCACCGAGATCGTCGAGGAGTAACAACTCCCCCACCTGCACACTCAAAAGTACACCGTGCACAAACAAAAAGGAGGCCTCCGCATCGCCGCGGAGGCCTCCTTTTGCATGTGTTCTAGGACAAATCATCCTCGTAGGGCATTAAATCGGCAAGGTAGCCCTTCTCCTTGAGCATGGCCTCGATCTCGTCGAGGGTTTGCTCATCCTCTGCCGCAATGCGATGGAAGTGATAGCCGCTCGTCACCGTTAATAGTGGAAAGCTCTTGCCGCTCTCGATATCGTGCAGGTAGCGCTCAACATCGCGACGATTGCGAATGTCCAGGTCGGCCGTGATCTTACCGTACACGCGGTGATTGACGATCACGTTGAGCACGGCGCCGCCGGCGTCGACGATACTCGTGAGCTCATCGCCTGCCTGCTCAACGCTGTGGCGAACCTTAACAAGACGCGTGGGCACGGCGGGGCTACTCGCGGCTTCCTGCAGCACGTAGCCGCGGTTGGTCGCCACGATATCGTGCCCATCGGCACGCAACAGGGCAATATCCTGAACCACGACCTGACGGCTCACGCCAACCTCGCGGGCAAGTGCGCTGCCCGAAACGGGCTCCTTGGCTCCTTCGAGCACGCCCATGATGGCACGGCGACGCTCGCGGGCGTTCATTATTTACCGTCCAGCAGACGCAGGTGCTTAAGCGAGAGGTCGAGGATCGGCGCAGAGTGCGTCAGGGCGCCCGAGCTAATATAGTCGACACCCAGATCGGCCAGGGCGCGAATGTTGCTGGCGTCCACGTTGCCCGAGCACTCGGTCTTGGCGCGGCCATCGATAAGCTCAATCGCGGCAGCCATGTCGTCGTGGGTCATGTTGTCGAACATGATGATGTCGGCGCCGGCTTCCACGGCCTCGCGCACCATGTCCAGGTTCTCGCACTCGATCTCGACCGTCGTGGTAAACGATGCATGGGCGCGCGCCATCTCGATCGCACGCATCACGCCGCCGGCGGCATCGATGTGGTTGTCCTTGAGCATGACGGCCGTCGACAGGTTGTAGCGGTGGTTGCTGCCGCCGCCAATCTCAACCGCCGCCTTCTCAAACACGCGCATGCCCGGCGTGGTCTTGCGCGTGTCGACGAGCACGGTCTTGGTTCCCTCGAGCGCCGCGGCCATGCTGTGCGTGTAGGTAGCGATGCCGCTCATGCGCTGCAGGTAGTTGAGCGCCACGCGCTCGCCCGAAAGCAGCACGCGCGCGTCGCCGCGCACCTGGCCCACGTGGTCGCCGGCATGCACCTCGTCGCCATCCGAAACATCGAACAACACGGAGCTCTGCGGATCCAGCAGCTCAAAGGTGCGAGCGAATACGTCCAGGCCGGCGATAATGCCATCGGCCTTGGCGATGAGCTCAACGGTAGCGGGGCGCGCCGTGGGGCACACGCTCGCCGTACTCACGTCCTCAAACGTGATGTCCTCGCGCAGAGCCTGCAAAATCAGATCATCGACGACGAGCTTCATGGTAATGGGATTCATGGTCTACTCCTCCACGGCCTGCGTGCCGGCGGCACGGGCCAAATCATCGATTGCAAGGGTATCGGCGCTCAGGGCGCGGTGACGCCCGTCAAGTGCGGGCTCACCGGCCTGCTCCACGGTCAGCGACTCGCCGGTGCGCATACGCCAAGCAGCGCGGCGGCCCCAAACTAGGGACTCGAGCAGGCTGTTAGAAGCCAGGCGGTTCTTGCCGTGCACGCCATTGCAAGCCGTCTCGCCGGCGGCGTAGAGCTCGGGCATCGAGGTGCGGCCGTCCTTGTCGACCCATACGCCGCCCATAAAGTAGTGCTGCGTGGGTGTGACAGGGATGGGCTCGTCCAGGATGTCGCGTCCGTCCTCCAGGCAGCGCGCACGGATATTGGCAAAATGCCCGGTCACCACGTCGCGCTCGACGGGGGCAAAGCTCAGCCACTCGTGCTCGGTGCCGTCGAGCTTCATCTGCTCGCGAATAGCGGCGGCGACAACATCGCGCGGCTGCAGCTCGTCGGTAAAGCGCTCGCCGGCGGCGTTGAGCAAAATTGCGCCTTCGCCGCGGCAGCTCTCGCTGATCAGGAAGGTGCGGCCCGGCTGCGGCGAGAACAGTCCCGTGGGATGGATCTGCACGTAGTCCAGGTGCTCCATCTTAATGCCATGCTCCTGAGCGATATAGCAGGCATCGCCCGTGAGCTGCGGGTAGTTGGTCGAGTGGTCGTATACGCCGCCGATGCCGCCCGTTGCCCACAGCGTATGGCGGGCATGGATCTTAAAGGGCTCGCCGGCATGCACGTCCTCAGCGGCATTTGTCAGCTCGTCGGCGGGGCGAGCTGAATCGTCCTCGTCCACGGAAACGGCGACGACGCCGGTGCACGCCGTGGCGCCATCGCGCTCGGCAGTCAGGATATCGGTCATGGCAACGTGTTCGAGAATCTGCACGTTGTCCAGCTTGCGGACAGCCTGGAGCAGTTTGGTCGTAATCTCCTTGCCCGTAATATCGGCATGGAAGGCGATGCGCGGGCGGCTGTGCGCGCCCTCGCGGGTAAAGTCGAGGCTGCCGTCGGCCTTGCGCTCAAAGTCCACGCCCATGGCCAGCAGGTCATTGATGACCGAACGGCTCGAGCGAATCATGATGTCAACACTCTCGCGGCGGTTCTCGTAATGGCCGGCGTGCATGGTGTCCTCAAAGAAGGCATCGTAGTCAGAGCCTTCGGGCAGCACGCAGACACCGCCCTGCGCGAGCATCGAATCGCACTCGTCGACGGCGCCCTTGGAGAGCATGATTACGCGCGTGCTCGTCGGCAGATTGAGAGCCGCATACAGGCCCGCCACGCCGCAACCGGCAATGACGACATCGCACTCCATATCGGGGTATTGTTTGGTTTCCACAGGAATCCTCTCCCTTGTAATGTGACATAAGGGATGGTCCCTCATGTCACATTGGCTTAGCGCGCCGCGTACTCGAGCATGCGGTCGAGCGTGAGCTTGGCCTGATCGGCGGCCTCGTCCGACACGCCAATCCGCACCTCGCCCTCGCCCGTCTCCAGGCAGCGCACGAGCTTTTCGAGCGTGATGAGATCCATGTTGACGCAGGTGGGCTGCACCGCAGGGAAGTAGAACTTCTTGCCGGTGCCCTGGCAGCGGCGCTCAAGTTCGTAGAGCACGCCGCGGACCGTCACGATGATGAACTCGCTCGCGTCCGACTCCTCGGCATACTTGATGATGCCGGCGGTGGAGCCGATGTAGTCGGCCTCGGCCAGGACGTCGGCCTTGCACTCGGGATGCGCCAGCACGAGCGCGTCGGGGTGGGCCTCCGTCGCGTCAACGATCTGCTCGACGGTGATGATGTGATGGCGCGGGCAGTAGCCGTTGTTGAGGATGACGTGCTTTTGGGGCACCTGCTCGGCTACGAAGCGGCCCAGGTTCTGGTCGGGAATGAACAAGATGTGCTGCTGCGGCAGCTCGGAGACGATCTTGACGGCGTTTGAGCTGGTAACGCACACGTCACTCCAGCTCTTGATCTCGACCGTGGAGTTGACGTAGCAGACCACGGCCAGGTCGTCGCCGTACTCGGCGCGCGCCGCATCGACCGTCTCGCGCTTGACCATGTGCGCCATGGGACAGTCCGCGCCCGGCTCGGGCAGCAGCACGGTCTTGGTGGGATTGAGCAGCTTGGCGCTCTCGCCCATAAACTCCACGCCGCACAGCACGATGGTCTGCTGCGGCAGGCTCTTGGCAAGCTTTGCCAGGTAGAAGCTGTCGCCGACGTAATCGGCCACAGCCTGAACCTCGGGCGCCACGTAATAGTGCGCCAGGATCACCGCGTCGCGTTGGGTTTTAAGTTGCTGAATGGCCTCGACGAGCTCTGCGGGCACCAGTGCCGCGCGCTCCGTTGCCGTCGTTGCCGATGCTAGGCCGGCCGCGATATCGCGTGCAAGCTCCGACGCATCCATGTTCGCGCTCTGTGCCATCAAGGCCCCTCTCTTTTGGCGAATCTTGGGGCTTTAGTATGACACCTAGGTTTACAGCTGACAAGACAGCTGTAAACCTAGGTGTAAAGTTGAAATAAAGATTCAATCATGCGGCAGGTCCATTTTCGAACTGGCAAGCTGAGGAAAGCCGAAAATGGACCCGCCCCATGATTCGGGCAGCCCGTTTTGTCCTGGACCAAGGGGCAGTGGTCAAAAAGGGCCAAATATGAGTACTGTCACCAAATTAGTAGCATCGATTTTCCGGTCCAGAGCAGCAAAATCGCCTTGTTTGGAGCCCGATCGCGACTCTGAAGAACGAAAATCGATGCACTTTTGGCCTCTGGCACCGATTTTTGAGGCCATTTGGCTGCCACCAAACTGGTAACAGTACTCATATTTGGCCCTTTTTGACCACCGGGTTTCCGGCAGGCCCCAAAAGCGGGCCCGAATCGCTCGATCCGGGCCCGCTGGGGGTAGCGAGCACAATCGAGGTGTAAGAAGCAAGAGAGGGCCATCGCCTAGAATCGTCAGCGCCTAGATATTCAACGAGAGGAAAGACAATGGTCCGCAGCGACATGCTACCCCAGCCGGACCGGGGGCTCGGCCTCGACCGGCCCCAGACCGAGGCATTTCACCGACGAGTTCAAGAGGAAGATAGTCGATCTCCACAACGCCGGAAAGCCCAGGCGCGAGGCCATGGACGAGTGCGACCTCGACAAGAGCACCGTGGAGAGGCGGGTCAAGTCGATAAACGAGACCGGCTCGCCGCGCGCCGCCGACAACCGCACGCCCGAGTAGAACCGGATCCTGGAGCCCGAGCGCGAGAACCGCAGGCTCCGGATGGAGGTCAACGTCTTAAGACGAGCGGCGCCAGCATACGCTCGGAAGTCAGGGCCATGGCGGCCAACGGGGGGCCGCTGCCCCATATCGGCGCAGCGCTGGCATCGAGGCCTTCTGACCTGTGTCAAGATTTCGGACACGCATGCTCGAGAAATCAAGCGGCCATAGGCATGGCCTCGAGCTTGGGCTCGGTTCTCTCGAAGAAGGCCGCCATGGCCTCGGCCGGCACCTTGTAGCCGATCGTCGAGCGGGGCCTTCGGCGGTTGTAGTACGCCTCGATGAACTCGACCACCGCGTGCTTGGCGGAATCCCTGGTCGGGAAGCTGCGCCTGTAGTACATCTCGTTCTTCAGCGTGGCGAGGAACGACTCGGCCACCGCGTTGTCGTGGCAGTTGCCGGCGCGGCTGCAGGACAGCCGCACGTCGTTGTCGCGCGCCCATTCAGCCAGAAGCCTGCTGGTGTACTGGGCGCCGCGGTCGGCGTGGAATATCGCGTTGCCGGCCACGTAGCCGCGCGATTTGGCCGACGCCAGCGCCGAAACCACGATGTCGGCGGTCATGCGCTCGGAGAGCGACCAGCCCACCACCATGCGGGTGTTGAGGTCGATGACCGTCGACAGGTACAGCCATCCCTCGCCGGTGCGCAGGTAGGTGATGTCGCCCACGAGCTTGCAGGTTGGAACGGGACTGGTGAAGTCGCGGCGCACCAGGTCGGGCCGGGGCCTGGCCTTCGGGTCGGGGATGGTGGTGCGCTTCCTGGCGTTGGGCGTGCAGCCGCGTATTCCCAGCTCGCGCATCAGCTTGCGCACCCTGTACAGGGTCAATCCGGAGAACTCGCCGGGCAGGAAGCATTTCACGAACCGGAAGCCGAACCTGCGGTCCGACTCCAGCCACACGCGCCGGACCGCCTCGCGCTCGGCCGACCAGTCTTCTCGCGGGCAGCCGTTGGAGAGCCACGAGTAGAAGCCCGATCGGCTCACGCCGAGCACGCGGGCCATCATTTTCACCGGGAATTCGGCCTTCTCCGCCAACATCATCCGGTAGCATGCGGCTACGCCTGGCTTTTGGCGAAGAAGGCCGCGGCTTTTTTCAAGAAGGCGTTCTCCATCTCGAGCTCGCGTATGCGCCTTTTCGCCTCGCGAAGCTCGCGGTCCTCGGCCTTGGGGTCGGGCCCGCCGGCAAGCTCGCGCCGGCGGCTCTGCACCCACTTGTTCACGGTCTTGGAATTCAGGCCCAGTTCTGCGCAGCATTCCGTTATCGGCCTGCCCGTCGAGATGATGTAGTCGGCGGTCTCGCGCCTGAACTCGTCGGTGTACTTGGCGGCTGGGTTGGACATAGCATACCGTCCTCTCGGTCGTCGATGAATGCATTCTAAAGGATTGGGCCTCTAGCATGCGTGTCCGAAAAGACGATACAGGTCAGACAACCCAATCAGACGTCGTCTCGAGCACGTCCTCTGCACGGTCGAGCGTGCTTCTGGCCTTGGCACCCTGTTTGAACCACGAGCGCAGGTCCTCGAGCGTGCTGCCCGCTGCGTACACCTTGATTTTGCGACCGCCTTTCGTGGTCACCGTGCAACGGTCGCCGCTCTCGCTATCCTCGTGCGCCGTGACCTTCTTGAGATAATCGCGGCGGAACGCCACGACGCGGGCGTTGCTGATCTCGATGAACCAATCGTCGTCGACAAGCGAGGTGCCCGTGGCACCTCGGCTCGCCATCTCCTCGGCGAAGGAGAAACCGAGTTCGCGCTCCTGTCTGCCGATCTCGTAGATACCACTGGCGGGCATGCTGAGCATGAGCAGAGGCAGGAGTCCCCCTATGAACAGGAAGAGGCATGGGACGAGCAGGAGCAGACGAGCACCGGCGTCGGTGAAAACAGCCATGAAGGCGATCACGAGCGAGAAGACGAGCGCCATACCGTTGAAAACAATCGTCAACGGCTTGATGGCAGACCAACACAGACCCGCCTTGGTCATCGGGCCGTCAACAGCGTCCGAGACCTCGATGCCCTCTTCCTCCAGACGGGCGAGGAGGTTGAGCGAGCACACCCCCTCGAGGCTTATCGAGCAGAACTTCCGGTCGCCCTCGAACAGGTCGATCCTCATCATCTGCGTGTGAAGCGTTGCACGGGTGATGTTGCCAAACGTCGTCTCCTTGCGGATGCCGAAGGCGTTACGCGAGAGAATTCGCTCACCGTCCACGTCGATGCGCGGGATGCTCAGCAGGGCCCAGATGGCCATGCCCGCGAGCGCCATGGCGTGACCGAACCACACAAGTTCGTGGTCCCACTCGCCCAACGAGACGCCCTGCCAGACGTAGACACCCAGCATGAGCAGTTCGAACGCGACGGCGCAGCAGGCGATGATCGTGCGAATGGCAGCGGGCATGCGCACCGTGAAGCGATCGAGGCTGTCCGTCGCCTCACTGCGCTCGCGCGCGCCGCGACGGGCGACCCATGCAGTGAGCGGACCGACGATGAACACCACCATCGCCACGCGCAGGAACGATTCGAGTATGTCGCCCATATTAACCACCATCCCAATAGAAAACGTGAATTTGGGAGACTATAGCAGAGCGAAGCGATCTGCACGGCATCGTCCGGGTGTTTTCGGCATACGGTGGAAGCTGGTGGGGGTCGGCGCCGTAACCGGATGCGCATTCGGCCTCGCCAATGCCGTCGGCGGCGAGCTTTTCGCCCGACAGGCCTATCCACTCGTCGTGCATCTGCCGCTTGTCGTCTACCTGTGCGTACGCTATCGCCTGAGTCCGCTGCTCGCCATCCTGGGCGTTACCAGTGCCTACCTGAGCTGCCAGTTTAGCAACTGGATGGGCATCGCCGCATTCGCTGCCACCGATTCGCAAATCGCATATTACGCGGCGCGCATCATCACGACGCTCGGCGTCTTTGCGATCTTGCTGCATTGGGCCAGAGACATCGGTCCGCGCCTGGCGGCCAAAAGCCCCACCGAGTTGGAGATTCTGCTCATCCTGCCGCTCGTCTACTACATCTTCGACTACGCCACCAACGTCTATACCACGCTCTTCCACTCGGGCTCGGTAGTAACCGTTGAGTTTTTGGCGTTCGCCCTCTGCGCGTTCTACCTTATGTTTCTTGCCGTCTACCTTCGCGAATACGAGGCAAAGGAAATCGCCGAGCGCGAGCGCTGGATGCTCGCGACCCGCGACAGCGCGGCCATCAAAGAGCTCGAAGCCTGGCGCCAGTCCGGACGCGAGCTCTCGGTTCTCCGTCACGACATGCGCCACTACCTGCGCGGTCTAGCGGCCCTGATCGAAGAGGGTCACACCGATGAGGCACTCGAGCGCATCGACGCGCTCTGCGAGACCAACGACCGCACCGCCGTGCGCCGCTACTGCGCCAACGAAACGGTCAACATTGCGCTCTCGTCGCTTTCCGCGGACATCAACGCGCACGGCATCACCGCCGACCTGCACGCCGCCGTGCCCGAAACCGTCCACGTGGGCGATGTCGATCTATTCAGTGTGGTATCGAACGCCCTGGACAATGCCATCGCCGCGGCGAGCGCCGCCCCCGAAGGCAAGCGGTTTGTCGACCTGGACCTTCGCTACGAAGACGGTCAGCTTCTATTGCTGGTTTCCAACACGTTTGGCCGTGCGCCGCACATGGTCGACGGCATGCCCGTGACTCAGCACACTGGGCACGGCTTTGGCACCAAGAGCATTATGCTTGCCGTCGAGCGCATGAACGGCAACTGCCAGTTCCGCATTAACGGCGACCGGTTTGAGCTGCGCGCCGTGATGTAGGGGCTGCCGCCAACCTCGCTACAGCGGTGCAGCCGCCGGGGTCAGCTGCTTAATGTAGGCCCACATGCGCTGCTTGGCGGCCTTGTCGGTGAGCGCCGCCTCAAAACCGTCGAGCGCCAGCACGCGGCGCCCCTGCACATGGGCGACCAGGCCGGGCTTGAGCATGGCGGTGTCAAAGTCATCAATTGCCACAAGCATATCGGCATAGGTCTCGCGCATGACATCGGCCGCACTGTTGTCCAGCAGCAGCACCGCCTCGGGGTCCAAGGTCTCCAGCGCCTCGCGGAACAGGTCGCACGTCAGGGCCTCGCCCGCCGCGACCGCTCCGTCGCCCGCGCCGGCGACGCTTGCCAGCACACAAAAATCCTCGGGGGCATATCCGATGGCACCGAGCGCCTTGCGCAACGCGGCGCCATCCGCGCCGGCGGCCAGCTCGCCGCCCGAGCACTCGGCTTCATCCAAATCGCCTTTGACCAGCACAATCGGCGAGCACGCGTTGCCCGCGATACGCACACCGCGATCTGCAAGCGACGCGAGCTCCTGCTCGGTCGCCTGAGCGATGGCTTCTTTTTTCTGGCTTTGTGACGTGGGCATGCGCTCTCCAATCGTTTGCGTGCCCACCATTATATAAAAGAGCCGCCCGCGAGTGGTTGCTTTGCGGGCCGCTGGGTATAAGCACGGTCGTACTGAGTTTTACGCGGCCGAGCCGCGTCGTATTATGGAGGTCACCATGGCTGACATTAAGCAGATTACCCCCGAGAACTTCGGCGCTGTCGTCAACGATAGCCTGCCCGTACTGGTTGATTTTTGGGCCCCGTGGTGCGGCCCCTGCCGCTCGCTCTCGCCCATCGTAGACGAGGTTGCCGACGAGCTGGCCGGCAAGTTGGCTGTGGCCAAGTGCAACGTCGACGACAACCAGGACCTGGCCATGAAGTTTGGCGTCATGAGCATCCCCACGCTGATCGTCTTTAAGAACGGCGAGGAGGTCGACCGCTCGGTTGGCGCCTTACCCAAGGCAAGACTTCAGGCACTGCTGGAGAAACATCTGTAATACGCTTGTTACTTGTCTGCCGTCCATGAGCGGTTTCGCACCGCTCACCGGAGTGTCAAACGCAAGGCATGCGACCACGGATAGTATGGTAGTTACAAACAGCCCCCAGTGAACGGGTGCGGGTCGCACAGGCTCGCACCCGTTTTCTTATGCAGCTGCGCGCAAAGCGGGCGTAGTAAAATCTGAACCACTGAACTGCCCCATACAAAAGGAGATTTCCCATGCATGATGTTGGAATGAACATGAGCCAGCTTGCCATGAGCGTCAAACAGGTCGACGACACCATCGAGCTCGCTCACGAATGGAGCCATCAGTTGCTGCATGCGACCGAGAATTTTGACATGGAGCGCATCGGCGCCAAGCTCGAGGCCGCCATGGCCGCGCTGCACGAGGCCCACGGCGCGCTCGAGGGCTACGAAGAGGCCATCGAGGCCGACCACAACTCCGTCGGCTCCGTGAAGCTGGTGTAACGTGGCCGAACACGAGCACGGCTGCGGATACGAGCACGAGCATCCGCACGGGGCGGACGGCGACGCGGGCTGCCACTGTAGTGGCTCCGGCTCCGAGCTGGTCCGTTTTTCGGTTACCGCACCGGATGACCTGCTGCGCCGTTTTGACGAACAGATCGCGCGCCGCGGCGACGTGGCCAACCGCTCCGAGGCCGTGCGCGACCTGATTCGCGCCTCGATCGCCAAGGAGCAGATGCGCACGCCCGATGAGCATGTTATCGGGTCGCTCACCATGATCTACGACCACCATACCGGCGACCTGACGCGCCGTCTGGACGAAGTGCAGCACGACTACACCGACGAGATCGTATCGACCATGCACGTGCATCTGGATCACCACAACTGCTTAGAGATTCTGGCGCTCAAGGGTCGCGGCGAGCGCGTCTACGAGCTGGCCGACCGTCTGCTGGGCCTGCGCGGCGTTAAGCACGGCGAGCTCACGTGCGCCGCCACCAAGCAGAGCCTGGGACTGTAGCGCACCTGCCAAAAAGGGACAGGTTTGTTGTGGCAGGTTTAGAAGTTTTACCGACCAAAATAAACCTGTCCCTTTTTGGTCGGTTTTGATGAGGGGTGTCGCATGCGGCATGTGCATATTCATGTGACGGGCATTGTGCAGGGCGTTGGCATGCGACCGTTTGTGTATCGCGAGGCCATGGCGCATGGCATTTGCGGATGGGTGCTCAACGCGGGCGACGGCGTGCATATCGAGGCGCACGCTCCGGCCGATGCGCTCGATGCTTTTGTTGCCGCGCTTTCTGAGCATGCGCCTGCGGCAGCCCGCGTTGAGCGAGTCGATATTGCGGATTTGGGGCCTGGCGGTTGGAGCGCTGCCGGTGAGCAGGGCTTTCGCATTGTGGCATCGCAGGACCAGACCGCGCACACGACGCTCGTCTCGCCCGATATCGCTACCTGTGACGATTGCCTGCGCGAGTTGTTCGATCCCGCCGACCGACGCTATCACTACCCCTTTATCAACTGCACTAACTGCGGGCCGCGCTTTACCATCATCCGCTCGCTGCCTTACGATCGAGCGGCCACCTCGATGGATTGTTTTCCCATGTGTCCCAAGTGCGCCGCGGAGTATGCCGACCCACTCGACCGGCGTTTTCACGCGCAGCCCGATGCCTGCTTTGATTGCGGGCCGCATATTACGTGGCGCGAGGCTGTGAACGGCAATGCGTGCGGGAATTCGTCCGCGACACCGGCCGTCGGCACCACACGCGAGGCCAGCGACGCCATTATCGACCGCTGTGTTGAGTTGCTGGCCGGTGGCGGTATCGTCGCCATCAAGGGGCTGGGCGGATTTCACTTGGCATGCGACGCCTCCAACGAGCAGGCGGTAGCCGAGCTTCGCCGCCGCAAACGCCGCAGCAACAAGCCGCTTGCCGTTATGGTGCGCGACCTTGCCGACGTTGAACGCCTGTGCCATGTCAGCGACGTTGAGCGCGGCTTGCTGACCGGCAGCATTCGCCCCATTGTGCTGCTGCGCCGACGTGCCGTTTGCGAGAGTGGAGATTCCCCCGACGCCCTCGCGCTCGCGCCGTCCGTCGCGCATGACCTTCCCGAGCTCGGTGTTATGCTCCCCTACACCCCGCTTCAGCATCTGCTGCTTGCCGCGGTAGAAGTCTGCGGTATGCACGCGCTCGTCATGACCAGCGGAAACCTGAGCGAAGAACCCATCGAGACCGACGACGACCTTGCCTGGAAACACCTCATTGCCGCCGGCATCGCCGACTCGTTGCTCGGTAACGACCGCGCGATCCTCTCGCGCTACGACGACTCTGTAGTGCGCGTGGTCGACGGCGCCGTTATGCCCGTGCGCCGCGCCCGCGGATACGCTCCGCAGCCGTTACCGCTGCCGGCATGCGACGGCACTGCACCCTGCATCCTCGCCTGCGGCCCGCAGCAAAAGGCGACGATTGCGCTCACTCGTGAAGGGGCGAACGGCGAGGTAACCTGTTTTGTGTCGCAGCATATCGGCGATGTTGAAAACGGCGGGACCTTCGATGCCTGGAACGCCGCGCGCACGCGCTTGGAAGATCTCTTTGACTTGGCGCCCGCCGCCTTGGCCTGCGATTTACACCCCAGCTATCTGTCGAGCCAGTGGGCGCGCGAACAGGCACGGGAGCACAATCTGCCGCTTATCGAAGTCCAACATCATCATGCGCACATCGCGAGCGTAATGGCAGAGGCGATTGTCGCAGGCCGGCTTGCAACCGACGCGCGTGTCCTTGGCATCGCCTTTGACGGCACCGGCGCCGGCACCGATGGGACCATTTGGGGCGGCGAGTTCCTTGTCGCCGGCCTTGGCGGCTTTGAGCGCGCCGCGCACCTGCGCACCTGGGCGCTCCCCGGCGGGGCGGCCTCCGTGCGCGACGCCCGCCGCAACGCCTTTGCCCTGCTCAGTGAGCTCGGCCTGCTCGAGCACCCGGGTGCCGCTCGGCTTTTGGACAGCCTCGACGAGCAAACGCGCAGCGTGACAGCCACCATGATCGAGCGCGGCATCAACAGCCCGCGCACCAGCAGCATGGGGCGTCTCTTTGATGCCGCAGCAGCGATTCTGGGCATCTGCGACAAGGCAACCTACGAGGGCGAACCCGCCATAGAACTCGAAGCCGCCGCCTGGCGCGCGCTTGACGGTAAGCCCGTTCGTCTCGACGGCAATCATACAGGCGTATTCACGTCTGCCGACGACTCCCCCATCTTGGACCCCCGACCGCTCATCGAAGCTCTTCTGAATGGAATCGAGGCAGGCGCGCCGGCTCGCCCTCGGGTTTCACATCGCCATTACGCACGCTACGACCCACATCGCACGCGAGATCTGTGATCACGAAAGCCTCGATACCGTCGCGCTCTCGGGCGGTGTGTTCATGAACCGGCTTTTGCTTCAGCTCCTTACCCACGAACTCAAAGACGCCGGTCTTGCCGTCTTGATCCCCCACGCCGTGCCCGTTAACGACGGCTGCATCGCCTACGGTCAGGCCGCCATCGCTCGCGCTCGCCTCGCGTAGACAGCATTGCGATAGGCTGTTTTGCCAGCCTGCGCGCCGCCGTCTCACAGGTGTAACGCGTTTGCTCGTGACTCCCGCGAGCGCTACCATCAACTGATGGGTAATTAGGCGCCTATCCAGCGCAAAACGTATAAAAGGGGAACATTATGTGCCTTGCCGTTCCCGGTAAAGTGGTCAAACGCGACGACGACCTTAAGGCGACCGTCGACATGATGGGCATCGAGCGCCCCGTTTCGCTGCGCCTCGTGCCGACGGCACAGGTAGGCGACTATATTCTCGTGCACGCCGGCTTTGGCATTCAGATCGTCGACGAGCAGGAAGCCCAAGAGACACTCGAACTCGTCAATACCATGGCCGAGCTGGCCGAAGAGGACCAGCTCGCCACCAACCCGGCCGAGGCATACTAGTGGCGGCGGCGCAGCCGGTTCGCTCCGGTATCGACTTTTCGGCATTTCGCGACCCCAAGCTGGCTCGCGAGCTCATTGATCGTATTCACGAGCTTGTCGGCAACCGCAGCATCAACCTTATGGAAGTCTGCGGTACGCATACCGTGAGCATTGGCCGCTATGGCTTTCGCTCCATTATGCCGACGGGACTCAAACTGCTAAGCGGCCCGGGATGCCCCGTTTGCGTCACCGCCAACCGCGACATCGATCACGCAATTGCGCTTTCCAACATGGACGGCGCCATCATCACCACCTTTGGCGACATGATGCGCGTGCCCGGATCGTCCACCTCGCTTGCCGCGCAAAAGGCGGCGGGGCGCGACATCCGCATCGTCTACTCTCCGCTCGACGCACTCGACATTGCCGAGCAAAATCCCGAACGCCCGGTCATCTTTATGGGCGTCGGCTTTGAGACCACAACGCCCACCATTGCCGCCGCTGTCCTGGAGGCCGACGCGCGCGGGCTCCAGAACTTCTCGGTCTACTGTGCTCACAAGACCACGCCGCCGGCTCTGCGTGCGATCTCCAACGACCCCGAGACGACCATCGACGGCTTTATCCTGCCTGGTCACGTCGCTACCATCACGGGCCTGGCACCCTTTAGGTTTTTGGTCGATGAGTTCGAGACCCCCGGCGTGGTCACGGGATTTGAGCCGGTCGATATCTTGCAGGGCATCAGCATGCTAGTCCAGATGGTTGTCGAGCACAGGCCCGCAATCGACAACGCCTACCGCCGTGGCGTCAACGCTGACGGCAACCCCGTGGCACGCCAGCTGGTCGAGCAGGTGTTTGAGCCGTGCGACACCACGTGGCGCGGGCTGGGACCGATTGCCAACTCGGGTCTTTCCATCCGACCCGAATTCGCGCGCTTTGATGCCGGCGCCCGCTTTGACGTGCCCATTGAGGCGACGGTCGAGCCGCGCGGGTGCCGCTGCGGCGACGTGCTGCGCGGTGCCATCACGCCGAGCGACTGCCCATTGTTTGGCCGCACCTGCACGCCCGAGCACCCCGTCGGCCCGTGCATGGTGAGCTCCGAAGGCAGCTGCGCGGCGTACTACCGCTACCGCGACTAACCCGGACGCGCCCGCATGCTGACACCACCCACGATTGGAGTTTTCGATATGTCCCGTACTGCCACCGATAGCACTGTCCTGCTGGGCCACGGCTCCGGCGGCCAGATGATGAAGCGCATTATCGATGAGGTCTTTCTGGATGCCTTTGGGTCGCCCGAGCTGCTTGCGGGCAACGATGCTGGTGTCGCCGCGCTGCCCGCAAGCGAGCGAATCGCCATGTCGACCGACAGCTTTGTGGTAACGCCGCAGTTCTTCCCCGGCGGCAATATCGGCCGCCTCGCCGTATGCGGAACCGTCAACGACGTCGCGACCTCGGGCGCTAACGTGCGCTACCTCTCATGCGGCTTTATCCTCGAAGAGGGCTATCCCATGGACAAGCTGCGCCAGATTGTGCAGACCATGGCCGAAACGGCACATGAGGCAGGCGTGAAGATTATCACCGGCGACACCAAGGTGGTCGAGCGTGGCGGTGCCGACGGCGTCTACATCAATACCGCTGGCGTAGGCGAGGTGCCCGCAGGCGTGACACTCAGCGGTGCCAACTGCCGGCCCGGCGACGTCATCCTGGTGTCGGGCACACTGGGAGACCACGGCATCGCCATCATGAGCCAACGCGAGGGCCTAGCGTTTTCGAGCACCATCGAAAGCGATGCCGCGCCGCTCAACCACCTGATTGCCGACGTTCTGGCCGCAGCGCCCGGCACGCGTTGCTTTCGCGACCCCACGCGCGGTGGCCTGGCGTCCACACTCAACGAGTTTGCCCAGGCCAGCGGTGTTGCCATGGAGGTCGACGAGGATGCCGTGCCCGTGCGTCCCGACGTGCAAGCCGCCTGCGAGATGCTCGGCTACGATGTGCTACAGGTGGCAAACGAGGGCAAGATGGTCGCCGTGGTGCCGGCCGAGCAAGCCGATGCCGCGTTGAGCGCCATGCGCGCCGCCCGCTACGGCGAGAATGCCGCCATCATCGGTCGCGTGCTGCCGCTTGCCGAGGGTGCCCGTCCCGCCGTGCGCGTGCGCACCGGCTGGGGCTCGACCCGCATCCTCGACATGCTCGTGGGAGAGCAGCTGCCGAGAATTTGCTAGGGCGGAATTGCACAGCTGGCGCGATATGGCCTGATAACCCTGGAGATGTTCAGATTCCAGCCACGCCAGACACGTAAGCCCAGTATTATGAGGTGCGTTTTAAACCCAATGACGGGAGCTTTCATGGCAGCAGCTTTTTCCACCGTGATCTTTGACCTTGACGGCACCATCCTCAACACGCTCGAGGACCTGGCGGCCGCCGGCAACCACACCTGCGAGATGCACGGCTGGCCCACGTTTGCCGTGGACGAGTACCGCTACAAGGTGGGAAACGGCATGCTTAAGCTGGTCGAGCGCTTTATGCCCGCCGAGTACGCGGGCGACGGCCGTATGTTTGAGCAGACGCTTGCCGAGTTTAGGGCCTATTACGGCGAGCACAAGGAGGACCACACCTCGCCCTACGCCGGCACGATTGAGATGCTCGACCGTCTGCGCACAGCGGGCGTTCAGCTTGCCGTGCTCACCAACAAGGATCATATTTCGGCAGCCCCGCTTATCGAGAAATACTTTGGCCCCGATCGCTTTGCGCTGGTACAGGGCCGTGTGGGCGCATTTCCGCCCAAGCCCGAGGCACCCGTCACGTTGCATGTGATGAAAGAGCTGGGCGCCGATCCGGCAACCACGCTCTATGTGGGCGATTCGAATGTCGATGTTCTGACCGGCCACAACGCCGGCCTTAAGAGCGCGGGCGTCAGCTGGGGCTTCCGCGGCCGCGCAGAGCTGGAAGCCGCCGGCGCCGACTACGTGGTAGATACGCAGGACGAACTCGCCGAGCTAATCTTGGGCGAGTAGCGAGCGACACCGCTTAACGCAGCTGCGACAATTCTTCCACGCGGAAAGTGCATCCCGTTTTGGAGCTCCGAAATGGGATGCACTTTCCATTTGAGGCGCGTCGGGGAAACCGCATCCCGTTTCAGAGCAATATTCCGGGTCGCGGTTTCCGCAACCCACCCCATCCGGAAACCGCGACCCGGAATTCGGCCAAAAACCGGGTCGCATTTTCCCGAGCATTTGATGCGGCGTTGATACAAGGAGTGTCCCCAACTGCCGGCAGAAAAGGAACGTCCCCAACTGCCACCTCAATGACTACCATGGCAACGCCGCAGGTAGAGGACGGGCAGCGA
>ONZR01000322.1_pt1 | contig 22567 bp, 18 predicted proteins | sample 1671691 | NCBI WGS metagenome assembly ONZR01 (sample SAMN06348182, study PRJEB24527) | human gut metagenome | biome: human gut; feature: ankylosing spondylitis patient; material: feces | host: Homo sapiens | place: China | collected 2015-10 | reverse complement strand
CGAGCTTACAGCCGTGATAAATGGTTACGTGAGGGTAGATGAGGGCATTCTTGCCCACCTTCACACCCTCGCCGATGTAGGCGTGAGGATAAATCTGGCTACCTTCGCCTACCTCTGCGCCATCGCTGATATAGGCGAAAGCACCAATATAGACGTTTTCTGCCACCTTAGCCTTTGGAGAAACAAAGGCCAATGGGTCGATGCCAGTCTTTTTAGGTTTCATAGACTCGTACATCTGAAGCAACTTAGCCACACATTCGTAGGCATTCTTCACACGGATGAGGGTAGCGCTGACTGGGTGTTCCAGCTCCACGGTTTCATCGATGAGTACGATGCTAGACTTCGTGTCGTACACGAAGTGAGTATATTTAGGGTTTGAAAGGAACGAGATAGCACCTTCCTTACCTTCTTCAATTTTGGCGAAGGTGTTGACTTTTGCATTCTCATCACCTTCCACACGGCCCTGAACGAACTGGGCTATTTGCGATGCGGTAAATTCCATATTTATCTATCTTCTAGTTTGTTCTACTTGAGTCTCCTGATAAGATTCTCTTTAGGAAACACATTTTGTTTGCAAAAATAACAAAAAAGATTTAAATACTTGTCATTCTTTCGTAATATTTTGCTTTTTTCGCCTATAAATAGGTATTTTTAAGGCGCAAAGCGTCTTTTTCAAGATACTTTGCGCCTAAAATGATGCTTTATGAAGGGGGATGGGATTAGAGCTTAGCAAGCACTGCTGCCATTTGCTCCTGCAGCTCCTTTGCCTTCTGACCTGCTACCTCGGCGAAGTCATCGCCATTGCTGGCGTAGATGATGCCGCGGGATGAATTGACGAGCAGACCGCAATCCTTGATGATGCCATACTTGCAAACCTCCTGGAGGCTTCCACCCTGGGCACCTACACCTGGTACGAGAAGGAAGTGGTTAGGAGCTACCTTGCGGATGTCCTCGAACATCTGACCCTGAGTAGCACCCACTACGTACATCATGTTCTCATCGTTGCCCCATTCCTGGCTCTTCTTCAGAACCTTCTCAAAGAGGCGCTCGCCTTCCTTATCCTCTGTGAGCTGGAAGTCGTGGCTACCCTTGTTGCTGGTCAAAGCCAGGAGGATGACCCACTTGCCTTCATACTCGAGGAAAGGCTTGACAGAATCCTCGCCCATGTAAGGAGCTACGGTTACAGAATCGAGATTATACTCCTCGAAGAAAGTCTGGGCATACATCTTGGATGTATTGCCGATATCGCCACGCTTAGCATCAGCGATGATGAAGTGGTTTGGATAGTGGCTCTTGAGATACTTGATGGTGTTCTCGAAGGCGATCATGCCGTCGATGCCGCGGCTCTCGTAGAAAGCCAGGTTTGGCTTGTAAGCCACGCAGTAAGGAGCGGTGGCGTCGATGATAGCCTGGTTGAACTTAAACATCATCTCGGCTTCTGCGCCCTGGATGTCTTCACTCTCAGTGATGCACTTAGGCAACTTATTGATATCTGTATCAAGACCTACGCACAAGAAACTCTTCTTGGCGAAAATCTGCTCTACAAGTTCTTTTCTGTTCATTTCTTTTTAAGTTATTTGAATTTCATATGTTTGCTCCACACTTGATTTCAGATGTTTGCTTCACACTTGAATTTCAAATGTTTGCTCCACACGCCCTGAAAGGGCAGAAGCCCCTAGCCCAGGGCAACACCCTGGGTAGTCATGGCATCAAGCCTGTCGCCCTGTAAGGGCAAAAGCTTTAAAACTGCGGAGCCACATACGAAACCCTGGTAAGGTTTTACAATTCTGTTTCTTTCAGCTTCTCAGCATTCTCTGCCACAGTCAGGGCATCAATCATATCCTGGATGTTACCAGCCAGGAAACCATTGAGGTCGTGGGTGGTGTAACCGATACGGTGGTCGGTAACACGGCCCTGTGGGAAGTTGTAGGTACGGATCTTCGCACTGCGGTCGCCGGTAGAAACGAGGCTCTTGCGGCGGCTGGCGATATCGTCAACATACTTCTGGTGCTCACGGTCGTGGATGAATGTATAGAGGCGGCTCAAAGCACGCTCCTTGTTCTTTGGCTGGTCACGGGTTTCGGTACACTCGATGAGGATTTCCTCTACCTCGCCTGTGTTAGGGTTTTTCCAAGGGTAGCGGAGACGTACACCAGACTCCACCTTGTTCACGTTCTGACCACCGGCACCTGAGCTTCGGAAGGTATCCCACTTGATATCGCCTTCGTTGATGTTCACCTCAAACTTGTCTGCCTCTGGCAATACTGCCACGGTAGCGGCTGAGGTATGCATACGGCCCTGAGTCTCAGTAGCAGGCACACGCTGAACACGGTGAACACCAGACTCATACTTCAATGTACCGTAAACATCTGTTCCGCTTACGGCGAAGTCGATTTCCTTGTATCCACCTACTGCACCTTCAGAGACAGATGTCACGCTGATGGTCCATCCCTTAGACTCACAATATTTCTTATACATAGAGAAGAGGTCACCGGCGAAGAGGGCAGCCTCGTCGCCACCGGCACCGCCACGGATCTCCATCTGTACATTCTTGGCATCCTCTGGGTCCTTAGGAACCAGGGCGATCTTGATTTCTTCTTCGAGCTTAGGCTGCAGAGCCTCGTTCTCGTTGAGTTCCTCGCGCGCCATCTCCTTCATTTCAGGGTCGCTTTCGTTGGCGAGGATATCCTTAGCCTCCTTGATGCTGTTCAGACAGTTGATGTATCGCTTGCGTGCGTCCATGATGTCGCCAAGGTCTTTCCACTCCTTGGTGAGCTTCACGTAGCGTGGCTGGTCGGCGATGACATCAGGGTCGGTAATGAGGGTGCTTACTTCCTCGTATCGGCTCTCTAAGCCTTCTAGCTTCTGTAATATGTTGTTATTATCCATTAATTTTTAATTCTATTTTTAGTATTCGAATGTTCCGAATTCGCTCTTGATGGTCAGGCTGCGCTTGCCTTCCTCGATGTGACCCACAATCTGGGCATCGATGTTGAAGCTCTTGCTGATGGCGATAACCTTCTCGGCTACCTCTGGGCGAACGTAGATTTCCATACGATGACCCATGTTGAATACCTGGTACATCTCCTTCCAGTCGGTCTCAGAGCAGTCGTGGATTGCCTTGAAGAGTGGAGGTACAGGGAACATGTTGTCCTTCACTACCTTGCAGTTCTCGCCTACGAAGTGCAGAACCTTGGTCTGGGCACCACCTGTGCAGTGAACCATACCGTGAACCTCTGGGCGAAGCTCATCCAGAATCTTCTTGATTACTGGGGCATAGGTGCGGGTAGGAGAGAGTACCAGCTCTCCGGCGTTGATAGGAGAACCCTCAACCTCATCGGTCAACTTATACTTACCGCTGTAAACCAACTCGTCTGGCACGGCGTGGTCGTAGCTCTCTGGATAGTTCTCAGCGAGATACTTGGCGAATACATCGTGGCGGGCAGAAGTCAAACCGTTGCTACCCATACCGCCGTTGTACTTCTTCTCGTAAGTAGCCTGACCTGTAGAAGAAAGACCTACGATAACATCGCCTGGACGGATGTTGGCGTTGTTGATGACATCGCTTCGCTTCATGCGGCAGGTAACGGTAGAGTCAACGATGATGGTACGAACCAGGTCGCCTACATCGGCAGTCTCACCACCTGTAGGATAGATGCCGATACCCATCTCGCGCATCTCGTGGAGCAGGTCGTCGGTACCGTTGATGATAGCCGAGATTACCTCGCCAGGGATGAGCATCTTGTTGCGGCCGATGGTAGAGCTGACGAGGATGTTATCTACGGCACCCACGCAGAGCAGGTCGTCGGTATTCATCACGATAGCATCCTGAGCGATACCCTTCCATACAGAGAGGTCGCCAGTCTCCTTCCAGTACATGTATGCCAAGCTAGACTTGGTACCTGCACCGTCGGCATGCATAATGTTGCAATACTCTGGGTCACCTCCCAGGATATCAGGGATAATCTTGCAGAAAGCCTGTGGGAAGATACCCTTGTCGATGTTCTTGATAGCGTTGTGAACATCTTCCTTTGCTGCGCTAACACCGCGCATCATATATCTATTGTTACTCATATTCTTACTTTGAATTTTGTTCTTTGAACTTTATGATATGCTTATTTTTCCTGGTGCCAGAAATCCCATGATGCAAAGGCTTGCAACAAGAGCATCTCCAAGCCATTCTTTACTGTGGCTCCATGTTCTTTGCCCTTCTTCATGAAGAGGGTTTCGTCGGGATTGTAGATGAGGTCGTAGAGCAGGGTGTGGCTGTCCATTGCCTCGTAAGGCAGCGCAGGGCACTCGTCTACGTGTGGGTACATGCCCACTGGAGTACAGTTTACGATGACGTTATACTCCTTGATAACCTCAGGGGTGATTTTTTCGTACTGGATAGTACCCGGACGCTCGTATCGACTCACGAAGGCTGTTTCCAGTCCGAGCGATTTCAGACCGAAGTTGATAGCCTTTGAAGCTCCGCCTGTACCCAGGATGAGAGCCTTCTTGTGATAAGGCTCGATATAAGGTTCGATGCTCTTGGTAAAACCGATTACATCGCTGTTATATCCTTTCAGATAAACATCTTCGCCTCTGTGCTCCACCTTGATCACGTTGACGGCTCCGATAGCATTCGCCTCAGGGCTTACCACGTCGAGATAGCTGATCACTTTCTCCTTGTAAGGAATGGTGACGTTGAGACCCTTAAGCTCAGGATTTGAGTCGAGAATCTCGGTAAGATTTTCGATAGAAGGTATCTCGAAGTTGATGTATTGGGCATCGATGCCCTCGTTCTCAAACTTTTCGTTGAAATAGTTTTTTGAGAACGAATGCCCCAGAGGGTAACCTATGAGTCCATACTTGTCCATAATATTTTTGTTTTATTTGGTTGCGAAATAGAGTGTGCAGATGCCGAAGGTGAGTCGCTTGAACTCTGCCTTTGCGAATCCTGCCTTTTTGAACACCTCCATCATGACCTCGCCCTGAGGGAATGCCTCGATGGTCTTATTGAGATAACTGTAGGCGCTCTGGTCTTTGCTGATGAGTTTGCCATACATCGGCAAGACAGTGTTGCTGTAGATGCTGAACAGCTGCTTCATCGGGAAACTGACCGGCGTGGTGAGTTCTACGATGCAGAGATGTCCGCCTTTTTTCAGTACCCGGCACATTTCCTTCAGTCCCTGATCCAGGTTCTGGAAGTTCCTGATACCGAAGGCTGCGGTTACAGCGTCGAAGCTCTCGTCCTGGAACGAGAGGTTGAGGCAGTCTTCCTTGGCAAAGGAGATGGTGTTTTCCAGTCCCAGCTGCTTTACCTTCTGTCTGCCTATCTCCATCATGCCTTCCGAGATGTCTGCTCCGATCAGCTGGTCGGGATGTAGCATCTGTGCGGCAAGGATGGCGAAATCGCCGGTACCGGTAGCGATGTCGAGCATCTTTTTAGGAGAGAAGGGCGCAAGACGCCTGATTGCCTTCTTGCGCCATCCCTTATCGATATCCCACGAGAGACGGTGGTTCAGGGTATCGTAGGTAGGGGCGATGTTGTCGAACATCTCCTCTACCAGCTTGCCCTTGTCTCCTGTGCCCTCGTAGGGCTTTATCTGTTCTTGCTTATACATTTATATATAGTTTACTTGTGTGCAGCAAGCCACTCGCTTACGTTCTTCTCGATGCGGGCAGCGATGTCGCCTTCCTCGGCAGCCTTGTCGAACTTCTCGCCTGTGATGTGCTCGTACAGCTCGATGTAGCGGTCGGATACGCTCTCTGCATACTCGTCGGTAATCTCTGGCATAGTCTGACCAGGCTCGTTCATGAAGTTGTGCTCGATGAGCCACTGGCGAACGAACTCCTTAGAAAGCTGGCGCTGAGGCTCACCCTTCTCAAACTTCTCCTCGTAACCGTCGGCATAGAAGTAGCGGCTAGAGTCTGGAGTATGGATCTCGTCGATGAGGTAAACCTTGCCGTCGCGCTTGCCGAACTCGTACTTGGTATCTACGAGAATCAAGCCCTGCTTGGCAGCGATTTCCTGACCACGGGCGAAGATGCGGCGTGTGTAGTCTTCCATCACGGCGTAATCCTCTGCACTAACAATACCCTGGGCGATGATCTCTTCCTTAGAGATGTTCATATCGTGACCCTCGTCAGCCTTTGTAGTAGGGGTGATGATAGGCTCTGGGAAACGCTGGTTCTCGCGCATACCGTCTGGCAACTTCACACCGCAGATCTCGCGGCAGCCCTTTTGATACTCGCGCCATGCACTACCGGTGAGGATAGAACGGATGATCATCTCCACGCGGAAACCTTCGCACTTCAAACCTACGGTAACCATTGGGTCTGGAGTAGCCAACTTCCAGTTTGGACAGATGTCTGTAGTTGTGTCCAGGAACTTAGCTGCAATCTGATTGAGCACCTGTCCTTTGAAAGGGATACCCTTAGGCAGAACAACGTCGAACGCTGAGATTCTGTCGGTAGCGACCATCACGAGGATGTCGTCGTTAATGTCATACACATCACGTACTTTACCGTGGTAAACACTCTTCTGTCCATCGAAATGGAAATCTGTCTTTGTTAATGCTTTCATTTTATTTAATTTATAATTAATTTGTTTTTTGAGCTTCCCGTGCTTCCGCTCTCTCCTTGTCATACTTGTCGTATGCGTTGACGATGCGGGTTACGAGCTTGTGGCGCACGATGTCCTTCTGTCCCAGTTTCACCACTCCGATGCCTTCCACGCCGTCTAGAATTTTGAGGGCTTCCTTCAGTCCGCTTCGCTGCTCTCTAGGCAGGTCTATCTGGGTCAGGTCGCCGGTGATGATCATCTTGGTGTTCATGCCCATTCGGGTGAGGAACATGCGAATCTGCTGTGAGGTGGTGTTCTGCGCCTCGTCGAGGATGACGACGGCGTCGCTGAGTGTGCGTCCGCGCATGAAGGCGAGGGGCGCTATCTGGATGATGTGCTTTTCCATCATGTCCTGCAGTTTCACGGCAGGAATCATGTCTTCCAACGCATCATAGAGCGGTTGCAAGTAAGGGTCAATTTTATCTTTCATGTCTCCTGGCAGGAATCCGAGTTTCTCTCCGGCTTCCACGGCAGGGCGTGAGAGGATGATTTTCTTGATGGTCTTCTCCTTCAGGGCTTTCACGGCAAGGGCGATGCTGAGGTAGGTCTTACCAGTTCCGGCAGGACCCACGGCAAATACCATGTCGTTCTTTTCGTAAGCCTCGATGAGTTGCTGCTGGTTTTCGCTGCGGCTCTTGATTGGTCGGCCGCTGATGCTGTAAACCAGTACTCCCTTCACGGAGTCAGCCTTGGTCTGTTTTCCTTTTACTATATCAAGAATATCTTCTTCGTTGAGCATGTTATATTTGGCTAAGTGCTTGCGCATCAGTTCGATGTCTTCTTCTGCCTTAGCCATTTCTTCCTCGTCGCCAAGCACACGAAGCACGTTGTCGCGTGCCACGATACGCAACTTAGGATACAGTGACTTAATCATCTGCAGGTGGGCATTGCCTACACCGTAGAACATCACTGGATCTACATCTTCGAGTATAATATGTTTCTCTATCAAAATCTTTATCTTTCTAAATGGTTTGCAACCTTAAATGTTCTAAATAATGTTATATAACGCTGCAAAATTACTACTTTTCCTTGAAATGAGCAAATATTTCGATAGATTTTGTTACCTTTGCAAGAAATTTTTAGATATGAAGATAAGTAAGAATAGATATTTGCAAGGTTTTGTAGTGGTTGTGCTGCTGCTGGCGCTGGTTCGCCTGGTGTTTCCAAGCGTGGCTGAGCCGAGATTGGCGGAGAATGAAAAGGGACAGGATTCTGCGGAAGTGGATTCCCTGAAAGGGATGAAGAAGGATGAACTCTCTGCTGCGCCTGATACGGCGATGGCGGGCATGGCTTCCATTTTCTTCGATAAGGATGGCAAGGAGGTGAAGCACCGCATTTTCTCGGTGCCTCATTTCGGCAATACTTTCCCTGACCAGCAGGATGTTCAGATTCTGGCTGCCAACCAGCATGGTGTGGCTCCAGTTCAGAATCGTGAGGAGGCGGAGCATAGCAAGGGCAAACTGGTGTATGTGGGCAGCAACCCGTTCTTTTATGTGGATAAGCTGAACAACAGTATTCCTTATCTGGTGCCTAAGGCTTCGGTGTTGCTGCAGGATATAGGCAGGGCGTATTTCGATTCCCTGCAGATTAAGGGTATTCCGCTGCATAAGATCATCGTGACGAGCATCCTGCGCACCAAGGATGATGTGGCGAAACTCAGAACCCGTAATGGTAATGCCACCGAGAATTCGTGCCATCTCTATGGTACCACATTCGATATCTGCTACAACAGATACAAGCAGATTCAGACCAAGGACCAGCCTCGCCGCCAGGTTCAGAATGATACCTTGAAGTGGGTGTTCAGCGAGGTGTTGAGGGATTTCCGCAATAAGAACCGCTGCTACATCAAATACGAGGTGCATCAGGGTTGCTTCCATATCACCGTAAGATAATTTTCTGATTTTTCTCAAGTAAGCCCCACACGCCCTGAAAGGGCAGAAGCTCCTAGCCCAGGGCAACGCTCTGGGTTAAGCCCATCTCTACGAAGTCGCCCTGTAAGGGCAAAAGCTTTGAATATGAGAAGCTTTTGCCCTTACAGGGCGTTGTTGTGTCTGCGTATTTACCCAGGGCGTTGCCCTGGGCTAGGAGCTTCTGCCCTTTCAGGGCGTGCTGCTTCTTTCCTTTCAGAACATGTGGGACAAAAATTTAGCTTTTTTCCTGAATCTTCTGAAGGTCAGCCTCTTCGCCTACCAGCCAGATGATATCGCCTTTTTTGAATACTCGGGTAGGCAGAACGCGGGTCAGGTTTTCCCGGCCCTCTTCCAGTCCTACCACCATACAATTATATTTATCCCTTATTCCGCTTTCTATCAGCGTCTTTCCCAGAAATTCGCTGCCGCCGCTGATGATGAGCTGGCGCAGCTTCATTTCCCTCTTTTCTATATCCACATCCTCAGGAGCAAGCTCTGATGTGAGTGCTTGGGCAAACTTGTGATTCTGGTCGTCGTTGCCGATAATCTGAAGCTTGTCGCCAGGGAAAATCACCGTGTCACCGTTCGGAATGTTCAGGCGCTGCGAACCGCGGCGGATGCTGCTCATGTCGATGCCGAAACGCTCACGAAGATGAAGCTCCTTCAGCGATTTGCCACACCAGGTGCTATCCTCCGGCACCTCAATCTCACTGATGTGAATATCTCTATCTAGCAGATGACCCGCATAGAGCGGACGCTTCTCGCCGTTCACCTGGGCGGCAATATCGCGCGAACGCAGGTTGTGGATAAAGAGGCGCTCCATCACGATGCTGCGCTTCTTGATGTGGCGCGATGCCACCATCAGCAGTACCACCACGGCTCCGATGCAGACGATGAGCGCATTGGTGAAGCGCGAGAGATAGTTGATGATGTAGAAGATGAACGCCAGGGCGATGATGTATCTCACCACGATGGTGAAGAGCAGCGGAACGCGGTTGATGCTGCTTTCCACCCACAGGCGCTTCCATTCCGGGCTGTGGTTCTTCTTCATCACGATGGCGCGCAGGAAAGGCGAAATCAGTACCACCGTGAGCAGACCCGTAAGGGCATTGGCATACCAGTGCAACTGCCAGCCTGGCAGCAGATTGCGCATCAGCGGCAGCACGAAGGTGAACATCATGGCGATGGTTGCCGCCGAAAGAATGGAGTAGGCCACGGTGTTGATGGCCATCTGGCGGATGAGCGACTTCCACTTGCTCTGCTGCTGCGTAGAAGGATGGCTCATCGCAAAATGGTTCAGAATATTGATGAACTTGCAGGGCAGATGCTTCTCCATCAGCTGATAGGAAGGCAGAGCCAGGCGAATCATGTAGGGCGTAAGGAAGGTGGTAATCACGGATACAGCTACCACCACCGGATAGAGGAAGTTGCTGATAACCCCCAGCGACAGACCCAGCGAAGCGATGATAAACGAGAACTCGCCTATCTGAGCCATCGAAAAACCGCAGCGCATTGCCGACTTCAGCGATTCGCCGCCCAGCATGAATCCGAAGGTGCCGAATATAGCCTGTCCCACCAGGATGGTGCCCACCAGGGCGAGGATAGGAACGGCATATTCCACCAATATCTTGGGGTCTACCAGCATACCTACCGACACGAAGAAGATGGCTCCGAAGAGATTCTTCACCGGTTCTACCAGTTTGATAATCTTCTCAGCCTCAATGGTTTCGGCAAGGATGCTGCCCATGACGAAGGCTCCGAAGGCGCTGGAGAATCCCACCTTGGTGGATAATACCGCCATGCCGCAGCAGAGGCCCAGCGAAACGACGAGCAGGGTTTCGCCATTGATGAGCTTCCTCACCGACCGCAGGAAGAGCGGGATGGCGAAGATGCCCACGATGAACCAGAGCACCAGGAAGAAACCAATTCTCAATACCGAGGAAATCATCTGCTCGCCATCCGGATTACTGCCTCCGGCGATGGCGGAAAGCATCACCATCATTACGATGGCAAGGATATCTTCCAGGATGAGCACGCTCATCACCATGGAGGCAAACTTCTGCTGCCTGAGTCCCATATCATCGAACGCCTTATATATAATGGTGGTAGAGCTCATGGCGAGCATACCGCCCAGGAAGATGCAGTCCATCCGGTCCCATCCGAATCCGTGGCCCACGCTGATGCCCAGCATCATCATGCAGAAAACGATGACGATGCAGGCGATGACGGGCGAGGCACCCATCTTCACGATTTTCTTGAAGGAGAAATCCAAGCCCAGCGAGAAGAGGGTGAAGATGACACCGATGTCTGCCCAGGTCTGGATATCCGTTTCGTCCATCACCGATACGGTGTAGGGCATGTGGGGCGACACGAGGAAGCCCGCCACGATGTAACCCAGCACCAGGGGCTGCTTCAGCCGCTTGAAGATGAGGGTAACAACGCCAGCCACCATCAGGATGAGGGCGAGGTCTTTTACTAAAAATGGAATTTCTGCCATTAGTTATAATTTATAGTTTATAATTTTAATTTATAGTTTATAGCGGCTTCGCCGTATAGGCAAACTAGCTTAAAGTAGGGGGAAGCTGATAAAAATAATAGTTTATAGTAGATAAGTATCCTGCCTGGCAGCACGGATGCCCTATAAACTATAAACTATTAACTATAAATTAATCATTAAATTCTTCTGTAATTTCCGCAATCTTCACGATGGTATCCACCACCTTCTGCATCACCTGGATGCTCACGAACTCGTGAGGACCATGGAAGTTGACGCCGCCGGCGAAGATGTTTGGACAAGGCAGACCCTTGAAACTGAGCTGTGCTCCGTCGGTACCGCCACGGATAGGCTCCACGCGAGGTGGAACGCCGCTCTCCTGCATTGCACGCAGCACGATATCAATCACGTGCATGTTAGGATCTATCTTCTCCTTCATGTTGTAATACTGGTCCTGGATGGCTACGCTCACTGTGCCCTCGCCGTATTTCTCGTTCATCTTCTTCGCGCAGTCCTCGATGAAGTCCTTGCGGTCTTCAAACTTCTCTCTGTCGTGGTCGCGGATGATATAGCTCAGCTTGGCCTCCTCGCAGCGGCTCTCGATGCCGAGCAGGTGGTAGAAGCCTTGGTAACCTTCGGTATGCTCAGGAGTCTCAGCTTCCGGAATCATGTTCTGGAACTCCACGGCAAGTCGGCTGGCATTCACCATCTTACCCTTGGCATAGCCCGTGTGTACGCTCACGCCCTTGATGAACACCTTGGCGCCCGCAGCGTTGAAGTTCTCGTATTCCAGGTCGCCCAGGTCGCCGCCGTCTACGGTGTACGCCCAGTCGCAGCCAAACTTCTCCACGTCGAAATGATGAGCACCCATACCGATTTCCTCGTCAGGGTTGAAGCCCACGCGGATGTCGCCGTGCTTGATTTCCTTGTGGTCGCGCAGGTAGCACATCGCCTGAACGATTTCGGCGATGCCCGCCTTGTCGTCAGCTCCGAGCAGGGTAGTTCCGTCGGTAACGATGATGTCCTCGCCCTTGTGTGCCTTGAGTTCAGGGAATTTCTCAACGCTCGATATGATGCCCGGGCTCAGTTCGATGTCCTCGCCGTCATAGTTCTTGATGACGCGCGCCTTTACATCCTTTCCGCTGGCATCAGGACTGGTGTCCATGTGAGAGATAAAGCCGATAGTTGGAGTCTTTTTCTTGGTATTTCCCTTCAGGGTGGCGTAGATATAGCCCTTGTCGTCCATCTCTACGTCGCTGAGGCCTTCATCCTCAAGCTCCTGCTTCAGGTACTTGGCAAACTCAAGCTGTTTTGCCGTGCTTGGCACACTCTCGGAGTCTTCGCTCGATTGTGTGTCGAATTTTGTATAGTTTATGAAACGTTCTACTAAGTCCATGTTCTTAATTATTATAATAATGTAGTAGTGATCTCGGTGGGACTCAAACCCACGACCTCCAGAACCGGAATCTGCTGCTCTATTCAACTAAGCTACGAGACCATTTTTATACGCTTTTTATCCGCCGGAATAGCCATCCCGGTACATAAATGAAACATATACGAGTGCAAAGTTAGTGATTTAATTTGAAACCGCCAAATATTCTTGCCACTTTTTCTGAAGAAGATGAAGAAAAACTCAAGTTTCGCAAGTGAACTCCACACGCCCTGAAAGGGCAGAAGCTCCTAGCCCAGGGCAGCGCCCTGGGTAATCATGGACGCAAGTTTGTCGCCCTGTAAGGGCAAAAGCTTCAAAAGAATCAGGCAATTTACAAAGCTTTTGCCCTTACAGGGCGCCTTGTTGATTGCTATTATACCCAGGGCGATGCCCTGGGCTAGGAGCTTTTGGGCCTTCAGCCCGTACTTGAACCACTTGCGAAACTTCAATGAAAAAGAGATGAAAAAGAGATGAAAACAGACGGTGAAGGGAGAAAGATGGCGAAAAAAGATTGAAAACAGACGATGAATGGAGAAAATTCGCGAAAAACAAGAAGAAAACAAGGCAAAAAGATAGAAAAGAAAGAAAAATGCTATCATTTTGAGAAAAATTTCGAGAAAAAGCTTGCAGTTTAATTTTTATTTTGTACCTTTGCACCGTCTTTAAGAAAACAAGTCTCGGAAACGTGACGATAAACTTTAAAAAGACAAGTCTCGAAAACGGGACGGTATAAAACAGTAAAACGAAAACAATAAAAGAATACTAAAAATGAGTAAACTGATAAAACCTGAAGGTTACAAGGCGCTGCTGGATATGCGCCAGACCGAAATGGGTATCAAGATGATAAAGGAGTTCTTCCAGCAGAACCTTGCCACAGAGTTGCGCCTGCGCCGAGTAACAGCCCCTCTTTTCGTGATGAAGGGCTTGGGAATCAATGACGACTTGAATGGTGTGGAGCGCCCTGTAACTTTTCCTATCAAGGATCTGGGCGATGCCAAGGCCGAGGTGGTTCACTCCCTCGCCAAGTGGAAGCGACTCACCCTCGCTGAGTACGAGGTGGAGCCTGGATATGGCGTATATACCGATATGAACGCCATCCGTGCCGACGAGGAGCTGGATAACCTGCACTCGCTCTATGTAGACCAGTGGGACTGGGAGGCTGTGATTACCAAGGAAGACCGCACCATCGCATTCCTTGAGGACATCGTTCGCCGCATCTATGCCGCCATCCTCCGCACCGAGTTCCTCACTTGCGAGCACTATCCTCAGCTCAAGCCATTCCTGCCTAAGGAGATTCATTTCATCCATGCGCAGGATTTGCTCGATATGTATCCTGACAAGACTCCGAAGGAGCGCGAGGATGCCATCTGCGAGAAATATGGCGCCGTGTTCGTTGAGGGTATCGGCGGAAAGCTGAGCGACGGAAAGAAGCACGACGGCCGTGCCCCTGACTATGACGACTGGAGCACCATGGCCGAGAACGGCAAGGAGGGATTGAATGGTGATATTCTTATCTGGTATCCTGTGCTGGGCAGAAGCTTCGAGCTGAGTTCCATGGGTATCCGTGTGGATAAGGAGAGCCTGCTGCGCCAGCTGAAGCTGGAGGGCAAGGAAGATAGAGAGAAGCTCTATTTCCACCAGCAGCTCCTGAATGATAAATTGCCATTGAGCATTGGCGGCGGTATCGGTCAGAGCCGCTTGTGCATGGTGATGCTCCACAAGGCACACATCGGCGAGATTCAGGCTAGCATCTGGCCTGAGGAGATGCGCCAGGAGTGCGAAGAGGCAGGAATGCCTTTAATTTAATTTGAGTCATATCAGCATAATGAGGTTGTATCAGTATAACAGCTTCAATTTATATTGAAGAATCCCGGTTCTCCTAGCAATAGGAAAACCGGGATTATTGTTTTGTATAGAAATAATTTGTTTAGAAATAATAAGTGCCTCCAAGCATAGCAGCTCTGTTGCCGAAATGCTGCCCTGCTATATCATGATATCTGGCCTCCAGCGTCCAGTGCCTGTTAATCGTCTTGTATACCCCCATCTCAGCATATAGGTTGGCAGGAGTATAGTTTGGCGTGATGGTATGCCTGCGGGTACACCATATCATGTTCGATGCAAGGCGCCAGCCCGAAGGTAGCGAAAGCTGGGGAGCCAGCTTGAAAACCGCAAAGTGGCTGTATTCCTGAGCCTTTCCCTGTGGCTTGATATCCGTTTCAAACACCTCAGCCTTTTCCCAGAAATAGTTGAAGCCAGCCGTCAGTCGCAGAATACCCTTGTGCCAGAAGGCAGTGGTACCAATGCCCAGCGTGTTGTCCCTATCCACGCCCGGCAAATCCTGATGGATGTTCTTCACCGAGGTGCTCACCACCAGATTCGGCTTGCTGTAGGTATATTTCAGCTCCGCCACATAAGCCAGGCGCTCGCTGATATCCGCCGTATATACAGGCTTCCAGGCCCCCTCCATGTCGCCCGCCGTAATGAAATCGCCGAAGTCGGGGTTGAAGATGCGGCGGCAGAAGGTGCCCTGCAGCGTGTTGCCAGGGGTAAACTGGTGATAGATGCTCAGCGTGTAGCTGTGGTTGTGCGTGGTGTTCTTCCACTTCTCTTCCGTCTTTAGCTGCTTAGGATGGAAGTGGATGGTGCGATAGCGGTCGCCCACCATGAATCCCCATTTACCGATGTGATAGTCTATCTGACCATAGAGATCCTGATAGTTGGAATGGTTGGTATAACCCTTCACGCAATTCTTCTCTATGGAAAGTCCGCCCTCGAAACCGGCTGTAATCCAGAGATTCTGCGAGAATACAGGCGTGGCATATTCCACCACCATGAAGGGATAGGTGGAATGATTGCGGTAGGGAGATGCACTGCCTCCCCCTTGGTCGCTGATATTCTCGGCACCCAGAGTAAAGAGGATGCTCGACCCGTTTTCGCCCAGGGTTCGGGTGTAATCCGCCTGGAGATGGTAGGCACGCACGAAATCGGCTGCATCGCCCGAGAAATGATTGCGGGTATAGGTCTGCATCGCATCCACCTCCAGTACATCCTTCTCCGTAGGAGTCCAGAGGATATTCAGCTTGGCACCCTCGTGCGAATAATGGTTGATGGAAGTGCTGCCGTTGTCGCCCGCATAAGCCCCCTGGGGATGAAAAGAAGACCGCTGCATGCTGCCCTCCACGTGGCTCAGGATGCGCAGCTTCTGCTGCTGGCTCAGCACGCTCACGATGCCCTTGCCTCCGCCGTAGGTATCGCCGAAGAATCCCACTCTTCCGCTCACGCCATTCTCGCTGCTTCCTCCATTTCCTTCCTTTCCTCTCTTTCTCAGCGTGATGTCAATCACCTTTTTCAGACTGCTGCAGCCCTTCATCACCTCAGCGTTCTGGCAAACCTTGATGGTTTCTATTTCTCTCGCCTTGAAATGATGGAGCAGGGTAGCGTAATCCAGTCCGTATTCCTGATTGTCGATACGGATTACGAATTTTCCATATAGATTGGCAAAGGGGTCACCGCCGATGATGTTGTTGCCATCCAGGGTCATCACCTCGGGACACATCATCAGCACGTCGAGCAGCGATTCCTCGCCCGTGAGTTCCAGTTCCGGAACATGAATCATATATCGGTCGCCGATATGTTCTATCGGTGCTGCCGCCAGTTGCTGGTTGGCACCTCCTAGTGCCAAGGCTAGTAGTAACAGGCGGCTGGTTTTCATTATGTTTTTTCTCTTCATTCTCTTCATTCTATTCTTTTCTTTATATTGATTGTTTATTCCTATCTTCCTTTCCTAGCTGAAAAGCTGCGTTATCAGGGGGATGGTGATGATGCTTCCCAGGGTAGTGATGAAAGTCATTTCCGTAATCAGCGACGGGTTCCTGCCGTATTTCAGGCAGAACATCGTGCCGAAGCTTGCCACAGGCATCGCTATCACCACCGTGTTGATATTATTCACCACGTCGCTCACGCCGCACACCTTGAAGAAGAAGTAAAGGCTAAGCGGAACCACCACGAGGCGGAGCACAGAAGCCACGTAAACCTTCGGACTTCCGATAATCTCCCTCACGGGCAGCTTCGCCATACTGCTTCCGATAATCATCAGCGCAGCAGGCACCGTCACGTTGCCCACCATCGTAATAGGACGGGCGATGACATCGGGCGTATGAACCCCCAGAGCCACCAGCAGAGCTGCCACGGCTGCCGCTATCAGCGCTGGACTCAGCAACACCTTGGGGTTAAACTGCTTCACGCTGTACTCGCCCTTGATGAGCATCACGCCAGCCGTGAAGATGAAAAACGTGTTAGGCATGTTGAGCAGGGCAGCATAGAATATCGCCTTCGGACCGAAGATGCTCGAAACTATCGGGTATCCGATGAACCCCACGTTGGCAAACATCAGGGCGAAACCTATCATTCCCTGGTTGTCATGGTTCTTGCTGATGAGGCGGGGCACCCCGAAACCGAACACCAGCAGCAGGATATAGGTTAGAAAACCTATGCCCAGAAGCGGGAGGATGAGCGTGCGGTCGGGCAGTTCTTCTCCCATCACCGACGAGAGCACCAGCAGGGGGCAGGTGATATCTACCACGATGCTGGAAAGCTTCTTGTCAAACTTGTCGCCCATATAGCCCAGCTTGCAGGCGACGTAACCCAAAATCACGATGATGAATAACACCACCATCACCTCTAAATTTTCCATCTATCCTGAATTTCTAATCTCTTATACCTTAAAGGTATACCTTTTTTTATCGAAAATCTCAATCAATCTCCATCTATCTTAATCAATGAATCTCCTGGTGATATCGCCGTAGTTTTCGATGCGGCGGTCGCGCAGGAACGGCCACCAGCGGCGCACATCCTCGCTGTGTTTCAGGTCGATATCCACCACCAGGCTCTCTTCCTCCTTGTCGCTCGCACGATAGTGGAGCTCGCCCTGAGGACCTGCCACGAAACTGCTGCCCCAGAACTGGATGCCCTCAGTCTGACCGCTTGGATCCGGCTCGAAGCCAACTCTGTTCACCGCCACCACAGGCAAACCGTTGGCCACGGCATGACCTCTCATCACTGTGGTCCACGCCTCACGCTGGCGCTGCTGCTCCTCCTCGGTGTCGTAGGTGGCATAGCCGATGGCAGTAGGATAGATGAGGATATCCGCACCCTGCAGCGCCATCAGGCGGGCAGCCTCCGGATACCACTGATCCCAGCAAACCAGCACGCCCAGCTTGCCCACCGAAGTCTGGATGGGGTTGAAGCCCAGGTCGCCAGGGGTGAAGTAGAATTTTTCGTAGTAGGCAGGATCATCCGGAATATGCATCTTGCGGTATTTTCCGGCGATGGTTCCATCCTTCTCTATCACCACCGCCGTGTTGTGATAGAGGCCCGGCGCACGGCGCTCGAAGAGCGATGTAACGATTACCACGCCCAGATCCTTTGCCAGTTTGCCGTAGAATTCGGTAGATGGCCCCGGGATGGGTTCGGCAAGGTTGAAGTTCTCCACATCCTCTACCTGGCAGAAGTAGAGCGAGTTGTGGAGTTCCTGCAATACGATGAGTTCAGCGCCACGCTTAGCCAGGTCGATGATGCCCTCGGCGAGGCGCGTCTTGTTATCGGCGATATCCGCCGTGATGTGTAGTTGTAATAATCCTAATTTCATGAAATTTTGTTTTTTTATTTTATTTGATAGCCCCCTCCGGCAACTGCATGGTGAGACAGTGGATGCTGCCGTGCTGGCGGATGATGGTGAGCGAATCCACGCCTATCACCTCTCTGTCCGGGAAGGCAAGCTGAATCTGGCGCTTCGCCTCCTCGTCCTTCTCCGGCTGGTTATACGTAGGGTAAATCACCGCACTGTTCAGAATCAGGAAGTTGGCGTAGGTGGCAGGCAGTCGGTCGCCCTTGCTGCCCTTCTCCGTAGTCAGCCGGTCGCCCTCGTCGTAGATGGCGTCCGGCATCGGCAGCTTCAGCAGGCGGTAAGGATATCCCTCGTAGTTGAACAGCTTCTTCAGCTGCTTCTCCAGCGCCTGGAAATCCTCATACTGCTCATCCTCAGGGTCGTCGCAGCCCACATATAATAAGGTGTCGTGCGGAGCCACCCTCACGATGGTGTCGATATGCCCGTCGGTATCATCGCCCACCAGGTTGCCATGGTCGAGCCATACCACCTGCTTGGCGAAGAAGAACGTCTTGAGCAGACTGTTGATATTCTCCCTGGTGAAAGGCTGGTTTCTGTGGGGTGCCAGCAGGCATTGCGAGGTGGTGAAGATGGTACCCTTTCCGTCGCTCTCGATGCTTCCGCCCTCGAGCACGAATCCCTGGTGGTTCTCCATCGCCGCATCAAAGGCACCCTGGTAGTAGAGCTGCAGGTTGATGGCGTTGTCCTTCTGCCAGGCGAATTTCTCGCCCCATCCGTTAAACTTGAAGTCGAGCAGATGGATAGGGATGACATGCGAGTTTCGCCTGCCTCTCGATACCATGCTGATAGGTCCGTGGTCGCGCGCCCATGTATCATTGGTGTCCATCTCGTAGAGGTGTACGCGGTTCATCTGACCCTCCGAGAGCCGTTCGGCGAGCATTCTGCGTGTACTCTCCACGATGGGTGTAACCACAAGCAGCTGCTCGTAGCGGGTGATGATGTCGGCAAGTTCCAGATAAGTGTTGGTTATCTGCCTGAGATAGGGTTTCCAGTCTGTACCACCATGTGGCCAGGTCAGCATAATGGCGCTCTGAGGCTCCCATTCTGCCGGAAGTGCGAAATCGCAAGGTAATTCTGAATGATACATAAGCTTTCAATTTTTATTATTTATTATATAGCCAGCCCTTGTGTGGGTTGCATAGTTTAGTCCGTTCTTTCTCCCTTCTGGAAGAAGAGTTAGCGAATTATAGGTGCAAAAATAATAAAAAAAACGGCAACTTCCATAATTTTTTGAAATTTTTTAGTGAAACTCTTGCTAATTTCATGAGAAATGCTTAACTTTGCAGCCTAAATTTAAGAATAAGACATATTAGGAGCGTGAAAATAAAACAAGTAGTTGATGCCCTTGAACATTACGCGCCTCTGCCCTTGCAGGAAGGATATGATAATGCCGGCCTGCAAGTTGGATTGACAGAGGCGGTAGAAATGTCAGGGGCATTGTTGTGTCTTGACGTCACCGAGGCGGTGGTGGATGAGGCCCTCCGGAAGGGCTGCAATCTCATCGTGAGCCACCATCCGCTGATATTCCGCAAGCTGCAGAGAATCTCGGACGAGAACTACGTGCAGCGCACGGTGGTGAAGGCCATCAAGAATGATATAACGATAGTTTCCATGCACACCAACATGGATGCCGCCCAGGGCGGCGTGAACTTCAAGATAGCCGAGAAGTTGGGATTGCAGAACCTTCAGTTCTTCGGCGGCGAGAAGGAAGTGGATGGTGTGAAGGGTGGAAACGGTGTGATGGGAGAAATCTCAGACCAGGATATCCAGGAGGCTGCCCGGGCAGGCAGGCTTTCGGAAGAGGTGAAGGAGCATTTTGCCGAGGGCATTGCTGCCGACGACCTGGTGCTGCTCTTGCGCCAGCGTTTCGGCGTGGAGTGCGTGCAGTGCAACCAGCTCTTGCGCCGTCCTATCAGGAAGGTGGCACTCTGTGGCGGTTCGGGTTCGTTCCTGCTGGGCGATGCGATAGCAGCCGGGGCGGATGCCTTCATCACGGGCGAGATGAGCTATCATGAGTATTTCGGGCACGATCAGGAGATTCAGATCTGCGTCATCGGCCACTACCAGAGTGAGCAGTTTACCAGCGAAATCTTCCGTAGCATCATCCTCGAGAATTTCCCCGATGCCAAATGCTGCATCTCGGAAATCAACACCAATCCTATCATCTATTTATAAAAAGCTTCAAAGCATCAAAAGTATTAAAGAAGAATAAATAAAGGTTTAAAGATAAAATCAAGAAATTATGGCAAAGAAAGATCCTACAGATTTGACGGTAGAAGAGAAGTTGAAGACTCTCTACCAGCTTCAGGTAACCTTGTCAGGCATTGACGAGAATCGTGAGTTGAGAGGTGAGCTTCCTCTCGAGGTTCAGGACTTGGAAGACGACATTGCAGGTCTCACCACCCGCATCGAGAACATCCAGCGCGAGATTGAGCAGTTCGACCACGCAGTGGCTCAGAAGCAGGCAGAGATTGCTGACGCCCAGGCTAGCCTGGAGCGCTATCACAGCCAGCTGGAGACCGTGAGCAACAACCGTGAGTACGACACTCTGAGCAAGGAAATCGAGTTCCAGGAGCTGGAAATCGAGCTTTGCAACAAGAAGATTCGCGAGGGCTTGGCAAAGATGCGTGAGCGTGAGTACGACCTTCACAAGGCTGAGGAGCAGAAGGCCGACCGTGAGCACGGATTGGTTGAGAAGCGTTCTGAGCTTGAGGACATCATGGCTGAGACCCGTGAGGAGGAGGAGCGCCTTACAGAGAAGGCTCTTGAGCTTGAGAAGAAGATTGAGCCACGTCTGCTCGCCAGCTTCAAGCGCATCCGCAAGGGTGCCCGCAACGGATTGGGCATCGTATACGTGCAGCGTGATGCCTGCGGTGGTTGCTTCAACAAGATTCCGCCTCAGCGCCAGTTGGATATCAAGATGCACAAGAAGATTATCCCTTGTGAGTATTGCGGCCGTATCCTCATCGACCCAGAGTTGGCAGGTGTAAAGATTGAGACTCCAGCCGCAGATGAGAAGCCAAAGCGCAAGCGCGTATCTCGCCGCAAGAAGGCTGAGGATGGAGAATAATATTCTGGATAAAATATATAAAAAAAGAGGGTGAGTCATAAGCCACATCCCATACGCCCTGAAAGGGCAAAAGCTCCTAGCCCAGGGCAGCGCCCTGGGTTTTAGAATAAATACAACAAAGCCGCCCTGAAAGGGCAAAAGCTTTCTATTTCAAAGCTTTTGCCCTTTCAGGGCGACTTTGTTTTTTGCCAACATTACCCAGGGCGCTGCCCTGGGCTAAGAGCTTTTGGGCTTTCAGCCCGTCCTCGGCTGCCATTATTTAGACTTATGACACACCCTCTCTTTTTTTCGTTTTTCTACAACTTTTTTAACTCATGCAGCTCGTGACTCCGAGCGAAGTGGCTACGGCAGTCAGAATAGAGATTAAAATCTGAATAACAGTCTTCCATGTTTCCTTCTTCATAGGCAGTTTTTTTTAGTGATTAGTGATTAGTGATTAGTGATGAATGATTAGTGGTAAATGATTATTTTTAGCGATGTGATAGGATAGAAGAGTAGCCCCCGAAGGGGCTAACTCTACAGAGTGATGTGCTCGTTATCGCCATTGCTTCCGGTTCCGTCACCGGTTCCGCCGCCCTGACTGGTGTTGTCACCAGAGCCTTCACTGCCCGTTCCGCCTGAGGTACCGCCGCCTTCCTGGGTGTTGCCGCTTCCGCCTCCGTTGGTTCCGCCTCCGTTGGTTCCGCCTCCGTCGGTTCCGCCTCCGTTGGTTCCGCCGCCAGGAGTATTCTCGGCCCTGCCGTCCTCTTCGCCGCCACGGGCGTCGTAGGCAGTAATCTTGCAGAGCTTCTTCAATTCCGAATTACTCCAGTTCTTGGTATTTTTCACCAGAAGATGGATATCCTGCACACTTGCCGAAGTAACCTTGTCTCTGCTCACCTCACCACGCGAACTCATGCCGATGGAGAAGAGGCCCAGGTCGCCCAGACGCACGCTCTTGCCGTCGAGGATAAGTTCCTTCAGACAGTCGAGCATATCCATCATCACGCCGTGCACGGTGCCGCGGCTGTAAGGCGAGTTGTGGGATGAAATGTGATCCACGAACTCCTCGAAGTTCATCTCTCTGTCGGTAACCACAGTGGCATACCAGAGCTCTTTACCTGCGTTCTCACCCGTCTGAGGGGTACGCTTTACTTTACGATACTTAATGTTTCCTTGTCCCATAAGCTTTTTAGTGATTAATGATTAGTGATTAATGTTCTCTTTGTCATCAGCAGCCTTTCTTCTGAATGACGGTGCAAAGAAAGTGCAAACGAGTGCAGAGCCAAGCTTGCTTGAGCTATGCCGAGTGCAGCCTTTCTTATTACGCAGTGCAAAGATACGGCTTTTTTCTGATACCACCAAATTTCGGGTGGCGATAAGACC
>ONZR01000319.1_pt1 | contig 22681 bp, 23 predicted proteins | sample 1671691 | NCBI WGS metagenome assembly ONZR01 (sample SAMN06348182, study PRJEB24527) | human gut metagenome | biome: human gut; feature: ankylosing spondylitis patient; material: feces | host: Homo sapiens | place: China | collected 2015-10 | reverse complement strand
AGTATGGCTTGAATGAAAAAGTGGTGTACCCTCACTCGTTCCGCCATCGTTATGCTAAGAATTTCTTGGAGAAGTTCAATGACATTGCCCTGCTTGCAGACCTTATGGGACATGAAAGCATAGAAACGACACGTATTTATCTACGAAGAAGCAGCATTGAGCAACAAGAGATAGTTGACAAAGTGATAACCTGGTAATCGGAGCATATTCTATATCTTTTGATATGTTATCCATGCTATTAAACTATGCAAACGAGTATGTGCTTTTTACAACAAGTAGAATTGATTATCAGCGTTTTGCATTACCTTTGTACTCAAAAGAAAATACGCATGGGACTATTCAAGAAGATAAAAGACATATTCAGCAACGACAAAGGCAAGGAGACAAACACGCAAGAGACCGTTTCCTTGCCTTCTTCTATAAATGTACCTCAACAGTTCACCAAGCAGCCTTTGGTAATGCCTGGTGTTACAGATGTTATAAAGGCAAGGTCATATCTGAAAGCAAATGACACAGAACAGACTAAATGCCAATACGAGAGTGCGGTTCAAAAAGGATATTCATTGAACCTTGAACCCTATAATTGGCTACTTCGCCATTATACAAGCAAAGAACAATGGAGCGATGCCAAGCGTGTTCTATTGCTTGTCCCTGCAAAATTCAGCCAAGATGCGCTTGTTGTCGAATTTAGGGAAGTAATAAGGCAACGAGAAGACAAACTACCCAAACAAGCCAATCTCCACAGAAACATTACCACCAAAGATACATTGGCAAACCGATACAAAAGTTTGATTGCTCAACTGCCCGAATTTGATTTCTATACAAATGGAAACGACACATTGTTTTCAGAAGACGTTCCAGTGTGCCATCAGATAGAAGATATTATCAGCCATATAGAGGATGAACTACGCAAGGCAAAGGTTGCCGAAAAAAGCAAGGATTACATCACTGCAACCAATATCTATGAAGAGCTGATTGCCAATGGCTATTGGAAGCCAGAGCCTTACAACCGTCTGCTTTATATCTATGACAAGGCAGGGCTTACAAATGGTGTAAAGGAGTTGCTTGTTCTTACAATAAGTTTCTTTGAAAATCAGCAAAAGAAACAGAAACAGGAATTGTTACGCCTTGCCGACAAGTACAAAAGCAGAGCCTATGCAGAGGCGAAAATAAATCAAGGAAAGACAGTGGCATATTTCGATGGTTTCTTTGAAATATACATGCCTTTCCCTGATATTGATGTCTGGAAGCGAATACTCGCTGATACTACCGCTTAATGCCCGAACTCTTTTTGGGATAGTGTTTGCTGTGGGCGAATCTCATGCAGCGTCTGGCAAAGCTGAAAATATCCTCGTCCTTATCCCTCCAAGGCAATTCCGAATTGGAGCCACCGCCACCTCCCGACTGCGTGATGCTTGTTACCCCATTGATGCCCTCAATGAACATCTTGACGGCTGTGCCAAGTACATCTTTGAAACGCATATCGCACATATCTTCAATAATGGTGTTCTCTGCCATTTTCTTGGCTTCGGGTACATTGGCGCAAATTCTACTGCTCATAGTCAGCAGTTCTTGAAAACTGCCAGCAAGAATAGAGGCTTGGGCGTATGTCTGCAAAGTACGTGATGTCTGCTCCTGCACGACACGCAATGTTTCAGCCTCAGACTTTTGCGCCCTTGTCATGGCTCTGAACTCGGCAAGGGCTTCATCGGCTGCACTCAGTTTTTCTCGTTTGTCCGTCAGCTTGAACTCCAAGGTGGACAACTGACTTTTGAGCCGTTCCAGTTCCTTTGAAAACTCGGAATGTTCGCCATTCTGTTGTTCCAACAATTTCTCAACCTCATGGATTTTGTTCTCCACCTCAAACTTCTGGTGAGTGAGGTTTTCTATCATTGTTTTCAGACCTTTAACGGCATTCTCCTTTCTGCGAATGTCAAGTTCCAGTTTGCCATTTGCGATTTCCAACTCACGGCTTTCGGCTTGGAGTTGTCTATACCATTCGTCACGAGGGACATGCTGGGCATTGGTAGCCGAAACGGATTCGCCACGTACCAAGCCCCACTTTTTGTTGACCTCTGCCAAGTAGTCGTGGATAGCATCCAGTTTGTTTGCGTCACCACCAAAAGTATCTCGGTATTTGATACGCATCTTCTGTTTCTTCTCATCGTACATAATTGGCGTTACAAGACAATGGATATGCGGTGAAGACTCGTCAAGATGAACGGAAAAGTCAATGATGTTGTCTTCGCCCCATGCATCGGCAACAGCCTTGTAGATGTCCTTTGCCCACAATTCTATCTCCGCTTTGCGCTTGACATGACTGTTGTCTGCGCCTTTCGCTCGCTCCACATTCTGGTCTCCGAAAGCCATTTCTCGCATTCTGTCGGCATCGCCCGAAAATATCATGTTGCAGGCAATGCGGTATTTGGGCGTTTCAAGCCCTTTGTTAGGGTCTTCCGCACCAGTGGCTTCCAAACGGTCTTGAAACCGCTCCAAAATGGGCTTAGAAGAGCCGAGAGGTACAATCTTACTGCCCTTGACTATCTCAAAGTTGAGATGCGCACGGCTCTTGTCGTAGTTAAACTTCTTGTTGGAGGCTTTGGCTTCCCATTGGGATTCCGTCCAACGCCTCTGATGTTCGTTGTCTTCACCTGCCGAAAACGACTTGACAGCTTGTTGGTGAAACACTTGGTATTCTGGCATAATGTTATTTCTTAGATGGGGTAATGAAATTTTAAAATGAGCTTGCTCTGGTGTCCTCCTGAGGGCTTGCCCGACGGAGCATAATTCGGTTGGTGATAACCATACCGAGGATTATGTTCCCCATCTACATTATGAATACATATAGGCAAGCCTCTTCTGTTGTGTACCATCACTGCTCTAAAACGGTTTTGATGAAGTCTTGGCATTGCGTTCTTACTAGCAAACTGACAGCATGAAGGCAAATGCCAAGACTAAAAATGAATGAATGGTAGGTTACATTTCACGTTGTTCGTGGAATTGCTCCATATCTTCAGCTAACAACTGCTCTCTCACATCATCAGGGATTTCTTCCAAGGAATGGATTTGCTCCATTTCCGAAGGAGTGATTTCTGATGAATCGGAAGAAGGCAAAGGTAAAGTTGAAGAAGTCGGATCTGAAACAGACTTGTTCGGGTTCTGTTCCGACTTCGCTTTGCCGTTGTCTCGCTTATAAAGGGCATTGGCTGTATAAACCGTTTCACCCTCATGCTTCCACGCTGCTATGCACCTCATATCCATAATGGTGGTAAGGCAATCAGTTTTTATTGTTACGATACCCAACTGTTCCAACTGTTTCAAGAAGCGGATAACTGTCTTTCGGTTGCAGTTCCATTCCTTTGAAAGTTCAAGGGCAGATACACAAGTTTGTCCTTGCATTAGTGGTTTGGATATGCCACGCTTGGTATAGGTGGTATCGGCAGTTGCCGTGTGGTGAAGTAGTCTGCGGAAACATTGTATTCTGTTGATGCCTCCTTCGTTGCTACTGAGAAAATTCAGTTGTTCGTCCGTCAATGACAAATAGTAAGTGACAGGGCGAGTTTTGTCTATCTCTTTTCTTTCCATGTCCGAATGGTTTATAAATGGTGAATGACTGAAAGGACAACAAATCATCGGTGAAGACCATGCTGTTGCCGTGGCATATCCTCACTGACAATCTCCATGAGTTTTCTATCCAAGCGTTGAAGTTCATCTTTGTTAAGACTGTTTATTGCCTCTATGCTTACTCGTAATGCAACGGCACGTCTTCCATACAAAATGGCTTGTTCGTCATTGTCTATGGCATGGTTTGCACCAGTTACTTCAATGTAATCATTGACGGCATCCCTCATGGATAGTTCACGAAGTCCTGTCTTAGCCCAGAGGACAGACAGTTTGACTGCCTGTTCCTTCTTGGCTTCAAATTCTGTTGTCCTCATGGCTACTTGACACTTAAATTTTTCAAGATACGGTTGGCTTCTTCTGAAACCTGTGCCTTTGACGCAATCGCATTTCTGCGAATCCATGTCAAGAGTTCAGCTTTCTCGAAATACACCATCTTGCCATTCGGCTTGTAATAAGGAATGGTCTGCTCATGTGTCATCTTATAGAGTGAACTTTTTGTCACTCCCATAAATCGGGCAGTTTCTTCCAAAGTCAGCACTTCCTTACCTGCTGACAGAGTATTTTCAAGCACTTCCACTCGCTTGGCGAGTTTTAGGTTCTCCAGCATGAGTGCTTGAACATCTGGAGTAACGCTTTGATTGGTTCGTGATTCCATAATCTGTTGATGTTTTAATTTGACTATTTCATCATGACCATTGTTTGTGATTGCAAGTTGAAAGTGGTGCAAAGGTATGTAAGAAATTTCTCATTCTGTTAGAAATGGTTGGTCAATGACGAAATCTTAAGTTATATTATAATAATGAAGTTGTTTCATACTCTAAATCATACTTGGATGAAATAAAGTGAAGACAAAATCAAACTTAGAAACGATAGTAAGAATACAAGAGAAACGCTGTTTTTGAAACTTGGTTGTCAAACCCTCAAAATAGACATAAAATGCAGAAATGGTGCTTGGGCTGTAATTTTATAGTTGCAAATACGCAATTATCTCTTTTTTATTTGGAAATTTTTGTTGCACGTTTGTTACGTGGAGGTGTTTTGTAAAATATCAGCACTGATAATCAGTGAGTTACATAGCGAAATAATCCGACGAAGTAGAGCATGGCTCCATAGAAATGCACGGTCAGATACCTTGTCAGCCACTTCGCCCAACTGCTTTCCCATTTCGGCAGTAGCGAGAACGCCCATTGTATCGGTCCAAATATCGTCAGCATTCCCAACAGTATCTGTTGACAATAGATGGTGCTCCACCAACCGATACGGAAGACGATCAATGCTATCAGCATCACAATCTTGTCGATGTTCACTACGGCTCCTGCAGTCAGTGAGGTAAACCACAGCTTGGCTGCGTCCTTTTCCATGTTGGTCACTTCATCCACACCTGTCTGCTCCATGGTCGACTCCACCAGATTCGGGTCTGTTGTTCCCTTATGGGCAATGTCTGCCTGGGCTTGTACGTTGGTGTACATCGTGTCTCTGGTGTAGATGAGCTGCTGAACTTCCGTAAACTTGTCCTCTATCTGTGTGGCTTCCGCCTCATATAGGTCATGGGTATAACTTCCAATGGAGTTTGGTATGTAACTCAGAAAGTCCAGTACGCACCAATTGCTGCCACTGTTCGTCATGCCTGTATCGGCAGGTGGGTACCACCAACAGAGGATGATGCTTATCACCAATGGCTTGAATAGTTTCATCACATCCAGTGGTTCATGCTTCACCATCATCTTGTAAGCCATGTTCGCTGCCACCACGATAGAGAAGAGGGCTGCGAGTGCCATACACATTTGAACGACCCACCAAAAAGGCCCATTCGAGCCTGTGAAAGTAGCGTCGCACAGGAACTCGTTGGTCTGGAAAATCACGTCATCAATCTCTTCTTCCAAGATGTTGATGCCGAAGTCGGATAATATGCTGCTGTTGTCTGCCATAACTCCTTATCTGTTTATTTTCAAATCATTGTCATCCTCGTTCGAACCGTTATTACTGCCAGAAGATGTGTTGTTTCTCACTGCCATTCCTGCCTCTCGCCATTTGCTGGATGCACTGCTGATGATACTTCGTTTGTTGGCGGTCTGGTAGTTGCTGTTTGCTGTCAACAATTCCTTGGTCTTGCTGGCATTCGAAATCTGCACCAGTTGCTTCACAAGTGTCTCGTTCTGTTTTGCCACATCTGCATAAATCTGTAGGTACATCTTCTTACGCTTGGCATTGGGCATATAGGCATCCTTGGTGGCTTTGATGGCTGTCTCATAGACATGATAGTATTCTGTCCAGCGTTGCTTGTCACCGATGGATCCGCCTACAGGCAGGATGCGGTCGATGTTCTTCTTGAAGGCATCCATCTTGCTGTTTATCTTGCTTCCTTCCACCTTCCATGCCAGATCCACCTGTCGGTCTGCCATATTCAACGCCTCAATCTCTGCTCTTTTGGTCAGGGCAGAGTCGATGGCTTCGGCATATTCCACTTGATTGTAAGCTCCAATTCCTGCCGTGGTACGAAAACCGAGTTTGTTCTTGCTGGCAGCCGACTTCTTGTAACTGCTGTGCAGTAACTGATAGTACAATTCTGGTGACAGACTACCACTACCGATTTCCATCACCGTTATCTGGTTCTTTTTCGAACTGTCATGATTGTATGTCACACCACTTTGGGCATTGCCGCTGATAGCGACTCCCAACATCAACATGATGGTTCCTATTCTTGTTTTCTTTCTATCCATGCCTATACATTATTATATATGGGATTATAAATTCTTCGTTCTCTCAATATCCGAGTTTACCTGCCACTCGCCACCGACCGAAGGCATCTTCCAGTATTTGCTGCTTGCTTTTGGTTCGGTAAACCTTTTCTTTCCAATAGCCGATGCGCACTTGGATATATCGCCACGACTCAAAGTAGCTTTTGTTCAGATGCTTCTCTATATTGTCAAGCGAGGTATTGATGCTTTCCAATACCACAAGAAGGTCTGCCGTGGAACACGCTGCCGCTCCTGTGGCATACAGCACCAAGTCGCTCACGCTTTTGTAGAGGTATTCGCCTTCATTTGCGATATTCTCTATGGCTCGTCGGTTGATGCCTATCAGTATGGTATCGGCAAGCGAAATGCGCTTTCGTTTGATGACTTTCTCGTTGTATTCATCAAGCAGTTTCTTATAGTCCGATATTCTGTCGCTCACACCCTCGTAGGTGGAGTACACGTTCAGACTGGTTCGTAAACTTTGATATAGCACATCTATCACATCAAATGCCCTGGTGTATTTGTCAAGGTCAACGTTCAGTTCCTTGTATGCCTTGGTCTCGTCCTTACTGTAACTGTGCAATAGTTTATTGCTGTATTCCAAAGTGCTTCTTGCAAGCAACAGGCTCCGCTGTTTCTTGTGGTCATTGATGTAGGCTTCTACGCTGGCAACATCAAATCCCCATTGGGCGAATGTTTTAGAGGGGAGGGCGAGGAGCAAGATTGCTACCAGCAATGTTCTCACAATATCCATTCGTCGCTTCTTGCTCACTGACCCTGCAACCCTCTCCGCTGCATCAGCCTTGTATTCTTTTCTATTTCTCATTTTCATTGTCTTCATCATTAAACTTACCGTGATAATCATCTGAATGTTTGGTGTCGGCAGCTTTCCTTAACCAACGTTTCTTGCATTTCTCCACCAGTGTCAACCGTCGTCCTTCGTCAGCATTGATATGTGGAGCGATGTCCATCAGCACGTCGATGATGTTGCGCTTGTAGTGCATCATCTTCTCCAACGATACCAAGTCTGCGTATATCTTGGTGATTCTGCTGTCCACCTCTCTGGCTATCTCTAACCTATCGCTCGACCATAGCAGATGAAAGGTATCATCGGTGTTATTGTCATCGGCAGGTGCGCTCTTAGCATATTCGGTGGTTATCTTGCACGATGGATATTCCTGTGCGATTTCCGAGATGCGCTTGTTCACTTCGTCCGCCTTTTCCTGCTCGGTCTTGCTTGGGTCAAGCGTCATCACATCCACTACCGAGGTGTTGGTGTATTCCGATGTCAGCTCCCAACTGATCTGCAGGATGGCTCTGTGTATCTTGATGCCCAAGAAATATTTCGGCTTTCGGGCAATCTTCAATGTTGCCTTGAAGGTGATGATGCCGTTGATGTTGGGCATGGTGGCTTTTCGAATGTAAGTATAGCCGCTCCATGTTCCTTCCCCTTGCCAAGTCAGGTTGTAGGCACTCTTGCAGTCGTTCATAATGGCTGGTATGCGATAGTAGTCATCCGTCGCCACGTCATTGTCCTTTCCTGCCTCTGCCTTGGCTTCCTCTATTTCCCTTTGTTTCTGTTGCCATGTGGCAAGTTCTTTGTTCAGTTGTTCGATGGAAGCCTTGTTCTTGTTGTATTGCTCCCGATACTTGGCTGCATCTTCCACACTTGCATTGGCGATTTGCTTGACAAGTGACTTGTTCTCGGCTTCCAACTGACTGATTTGAGATTGCAGAGAGGCTATCTTGGCATTGGCTTCCTGCTCTTGTTTATACAAGTCAGAGAGGTCAAGGTTGTTCTCTGTCACAGATGTTGTCATGGCGCATTTCTTGCTGTGGTCATTCAGCGAACCGCCACAACTCTTGCATTTGTATTGTGTGGTGCCTTGCCCCAACTGCACACCGTCGCTGCATGTCACACTAATGGTCACGCTCTCGCATCCCTTCAGTTTGGCGGCATCGGTTGCCTGATAGTAGTTGCGTGCATCACTGCCCATATAATAGGTATAGCCTTCCTCGTTGTCATTCCATTCGCTCAACCGGGCTTGCAGTTGTGCCTTGAAGGTGTTCAAGTCCATCGAATAGGAGTCAAAGACTGCCTCATACACTTCTTCTGTCCTGTTCCAACTCTTGTACACCTGTATCTCGTAGGCGTATGCCTTCTGTTTCTGTCCTTTTTTCTTGCTACTGATGATGTAGCTGTTCAACCAATAGCTGATACTGTAGGTAAAGCCATCATTCTGGTTGTTGAGCTGCTGCACCCTTGTTCTTGACCATCCTGCATGATTCTCCGAGTTTTGCAGGATGGCTTCCTTTTGGCTATTGTTGGGATGGAAGTTGGCATCCTTGGTGTTGATTCTGTACCAGTGGTCGCCTTTCAAGATGCTGTTGTCATCGGTGGGCGGTACATAGTCGCACAGTTTTTCTCGTCCTTGGTCTCGTCGGGCGATATACCATCTTTGCGTGTAGTAGTTTCCTGCCGTCTCATCCAGATAGTCCGTCATCCATGAGGTGAGGTTATAGTTGGCAAGAGAGAAAAGTCCTGCCACGTTGTCCTTGCCTCCAATCATGCCCAAGAGTGTATTGCCTACGCTCTTGTCGAGAGTATTGAACAGCGAGGAATAGTTATCCACAATGTCGATGGCTGCACTTAGCTTGCCTTGGAAGAGATCGTTGAACTGGCTGCTCTGCAAAAGGGCATTGCCGATATTGTTCATTCCTGCTCCTGCAAGGTTGGCTCCTGCCTTATACAGATTGTCGATGTCGGCTTTCAGATTGTCCACTGTAAAATTGCCTGGCACCTTCGACAAATCGTCCAACATCTTCTTCCAATCCACGTTGCCAATCTCTGAAAGTTTCAGTATGGCAGCTATCTCCTGGTTGATTTGCAGAAAGGCGATGTCCGAGAATGTGAGGGTGCTGTTTGTTACCACACTCTCAAACTGCATGCACAGGTTCTTGGTGTCGTCACATATCTTCATCAGATAGGTTCCCCAATACAGGGCAGTCTGTGGACTTTTCAGCATCATTCCTGCCACCGTCCATATCTTCGGCATGATTTTGCCCGACACCATGTTGTAGATACGGCGGTAATAGTAGTTCTCTGTGCTACTGTTCCAGATGCCCAACTCCGTCATTGCCTTGTGTTCCAAGAATTTTGAGGCGAAGATGCCGGCACTTGCCACTTCTGCTGCATTATAGTGCTTCAAGATGTTCTGCACCTGCTCGTTATAGTATGCCTCTGCCACGGCTTCCGTTCCGTATGCAGCTGCCATAGCAGCCACCGTCTGCCTGTCATAGTTCACGCTGTAGTACTGTGCGTCAGCCTTTGCCAACACACAGACTATCAGCATTATGATGGATAGAAGTCGTTTCATCTTTGATTACTTTTTATTTTTGTTCCCTAAATTCAGTACTTTTCCTGCCTGATTTACCTTTTGAGCAAAAGCGAGGCTCTTGCTGATACCACTTGCATCCCAATCCCTGCAATAGGCTTCGATAGCTTGTTGGTGGTTGCATTTCAACACTCGCTTGTAGAGTTTTAATGCTTCCTTCTCCGCTCGTTCCGTGGTGTAGGTCATATAGCACTCATGCGGTTCTTCCACACCATACACATTGCTGGTCTGTCCTCGCCTGATAAAGACTTCACGGAAGAAACTGCGTCCTTCCTTGTTCTCCAAGCGGTTGATGGTGAATATCTTCTTGCAGTCCACATCGGTCAAACCGAGTATCGCCTTGATGGTGTCGAAGCGTTCCTTAAACTTACTCTGGTCGAGCAGCATCACCACATCCGAGTTGTTGATGATGGCTTCCTTCACTATCTCACTGCCGATGATGTCCTGTATCTCCTGTGTCACCACACCCACGCTTGCCCAGAATTTTCTGGCGGTCTTATACAGATATTTTATGTATTCCGCCATCATGGGCGAGGCGATGGCTTTCCATGCCTCCTCGATGATAAGCATCTTTCGGTTCTTCTTGATGCGCATCTTCTGCAGGAACACGTCCATGATGATGAGTGTCACCAGTGGAAAGAGCAGTGGATCATCCTTGATACTGTCGATTTCGAAGACGATGAAGGTCTCATCAAACAGACTGCTGTCCATATTCTCATTCAGCGTCACATCGTGGCTGCCTCCTTTATAGAAGTCCTTCAACAGATAGTTGTAGGATGACAGGTCTATGCCATGCAGACCATTCTCCTCGCATATCTTCGGCAGTCGCTCAGTACTGAACTCATAGAAGCTGTTGAAACAGAGGTTGCTCACTCGCTTGGTGGTGAAGTAGGCATCATAATACTCGTTGATGACTTGTTCTATCAGTCTGCCTTCGGTCTTGTTCACTGTGCCTTGACTTCCTTTCCATATCAGCATCACCAGGTTCTTTAGGAATCCCAACTTCTCGATGTTCCATTCCTCTCGCTTGATTTTGAAAGGGTTCATCGTGATAGGATGCTCCTCGGTATAGGAAATGTATTTTCCGCCGAAGTATTCACACAGTCCCTCATACGAGTTACCTGTATCTACCAGCACGATGTCGGTGTCTTGCTCATGGGCTTGGCGCACCATGGAGTTTACATAAAAACTCTTGCCGCTTCCCGAAGGACCGAGGACAAAGAAGTTGCTGTTGTCGGTCAGCTTGTTTCGTCCCTCTTTTCCTGATATGTCGATGGCTACTGGCACTCCTTGGCGGTCGGTATAATAGACCTTGAATGGCGTGTCCTCGCTATGCACAATCTTCTCCTTGTACATCAGGCAGGTGGCAGCATCGCCCAAGGTCATGAATCGATCGTAGTCGGCATTCATCCCATAGCAGTTGCCGGGAAATGAGTTGACAAACAGTTCCAACTGGTTGTAGGCTCGCTTCGAAATATGGATGCCCATCCTGCCAAAGGCATTCTCCAGATGGTTGGTACATTTCTGTATGTCCGTCTCTGGCTTCACCGTCACTATCATATTATAGTGGGTATATACCAGTTGCTTGTTTTCTCTCGCTATCACCTCCTGCACTCGCTTGATGTCCTCTACGGCTATCAGATTGCTTGGGTTCGGCATGCTGGCATGGCGGTTCTTCTTTTTGTCGAGCAGGGCAAGCTCACGCTTCTGATTCGGCACAAAGATGATTTGGTTATACACCACACTCTCCACTCCTGGTATGCTGTCCACCAAGGCTACCAAATCCACTGGCATGCTGGTGTTGTTCACCTCGATGTTGGTGAAGGGGCGTATCTGCGTCGGCAGATTGGCGCTATCGACATCCACCAGACTATACACCTTGCAGCGTCTGTCACCCATACCTATCATCTCGTCATCCACCTTGAAACCAGTCATGCTCACCATCTTGTCACGGAAGTTCATGGCAAAGAAGCGGTCAACATACACACTTGCTTCTTGCTTGTTCAAGAACTCCGACTTGATACCGGCATCCTTCAGCTGGTCTTGCACCTTTCTGATTTTCACTAAGAAATCTCGCCATTTCTTGTTGTCGAAAGACATCAGACGACTCTTCTTGTTCTCCTGCGTAATGGTCAGATAGGTCATGCTGTCCGTATATTCTCTTCCGTTGAAATAGCGGAAGTAGGATTCGGAAAGGAACTCGTGTCCCTTGCCACTCTCATCCTTGAAGTGTTTTCTGGTAAAGATGTCCTGCTTGTGCAGGGCATAGCCTTCACCCAGAGTCTGTGCGATGGCAGCAAACAGATTGGTGAACTCATAATAGCTGTCTATATTGGCAGAATATTTCTGCACTGGGTTCTCCATTCTCAGGATGGCAGAATACTCTCCAGTCTTTGTATAGAGCACACCGATACCGTCCGTGTCTTCCACGGAGAAGTAGATGTCCTGAAAGATTTTCTTCCGCTTGCCACCAGTACCAAAGGCATAGACCGATATGGCCATGCCAATGCAGATTGCCACGAAAAATAAGATTACATATAGTACCATATTCGTTTATTCTTCTGTTTCTTCGGATGATTGATGATTTTCTCCCATACTGGATGATTTGTTGTCATTCTCTTTATAAGAGGTATTGGAGCTTTTCTCGCTATAAAGGGGTGATATACTATCTTTTGCAGTGGAATCCATCCTGCTTGTTTGCGTTTCCACAGTTGCAGGACGTTCTTCTGTTTCTCTCGCCCAAATAGCCCTTGCCTTGTCAGCACTCCTCATGGCATCCAATGTGGGTGGCTTGTAGGTCTTATCCTTGCAAGCGATTAGCAATATGCCAGCCAATGCCATCATTATTATGTTCTTTGCTTTCATGCTCATAACTATTCATTTATGTCGAAGATGCAATGTTCTTTTCGCAGAAACGAATAAAGGTAGACCCACACCCTTGGGGGAGAATGAGCCTACCAGTCGTTCACTTTCTACTTGTCATCCACATCTTGGTCATGTCGATACTTTTTTTGTTTCACATTTTTATATGCGCTTGCTGTAGGCATAGATAAACACTCCTTGGTCGTTCTTCTTGGTATGCAGTCCCTTCCGTTGCTTGAACATGATGAGACCTACACCCGTAGTGATTGCCACGACCAACACTATCAGTCCTGCAATAATACCCATCAGACAGTAGGCGGCAATGAAGCCGATGATGGCTCCTCCTGCCGTGGCTGCTGCCCAATAGATATACCGCCCTTGTATTCCCATGAATTCAAGGGGCTTCTGGAGTCCCTTGAACAGTGGGTAATCGGGGTAGCGGATTTCCTGCTCTTCTCTTGCCATTCTTCACGTCGTTTCTCACTTACTGAATATGCACGGAATAACTCTCACTCGTTAGTTGGTCACACCGAAGAACAATGGCAATGCCTGTGCTGCTGCCACGAGGAAGATACATGCTCCTACAATCATCATGATCTTTTTCTTGACATCCTGCTCCTCATTGTTCATAGCGATGTAAACGCTGATGGCACCCACTACGGCAACAACACCTGCAATGGCATAACAGAGCTTGACCACAATAGGCACGTATTTGGCTATTTCCTCCGTCACAGTTGTCAAGGCAGTGGTTCCTGCTGTGTAGTCACCTGCCGAGTTTTGCGCCATGGCAATGCCACCACCCACAAGGAGCATAAATGCCAATGTCTTCAAGCGTCCTGAAGAGAGAACGCTCTTGGCGGTCTTCTTCAAATAGTTCGTTGTTTTCTTAAACATTCTTTCTTGTTTTACTTGTTAATGATTCGTTTGGAAACACCTTATTATAATTATATAGAAAGGTGTTTTCGCTTTCACATGATATACTCTTCTGCAGTTGAGTCTTAAATCTGGTAGCCAAAGAATGCTGGGAACAGTATGGATGCGCCTATCATAAACAGACAGGCTCCTATCAGCGTCAGTATGGACTTGGTAACTCCATCTTCCCCTGTGTTCATCTTGATGTATATCTGCAAAGCGGATATAATCACCATCACAGCAGCGACAGCGTATGTCAGATACAGCACATACAGCATCATCGTCACCACATAGTCGTGCATCCCTGCCAGTGCGTCTGCTCCCCAGCTATAGTCCACATTACCGCATTTGGCTGATGCTGACAGGGGGAGCAGCGCAAAGACAAAGGAACTTACTACATTCTTTATGATATGGCTAAATTTCATCCTTGACTGGTATTGTTTTGATGTTTGGTTGTCCTGGCTTTGTCTCGCCTTGTTTCAATAGGCTCTCCGTGAAGTCGTCCTGCCATAGTCCGTCTATCCATATGGGAGAAGTGGACTCCATCTGCCCATCCATCTTTTCCTGCAACGACTCGGCTGTGTTCTTCGGCTTCTGTTGGTTGACTTCATTTCCTTCGTCTTCATCAACATCATCTTCTCTGCCGGAAGAATCCGTTTCTGGAGAATAATCACTCATTCCGTTGTTCTCTGTTCCCATACCATAGCCCTCATCGTATGATGTGCCGTCTTGGAAACTTGTGTCGTATTGCTTGTCGGCAACGCTAAAGCCACCATCGCTTTCATTGACGGCTACTGCGGCTTCCTCTTCCGTTATGTTGCTGATGTCAAACATTTCCTCGTTGCTCTTGGCTTCTTCCTTCTTACCATACAGGTCTCTGGTTATCATCACCGCATAGTAGATGGCGTATGCAATGGTAAGGCTGATTGCGAATATCAAAAATGGACTCATATAATACTTTGTTTTATTGATGATTTATACTCTATGCAGTGGCAAAAGTGCCAGTTACGAGTGCAAAGTAAAGAGTAAAATCCGACATAAAAGAATTTTGTAAAGTATGGCCATCAAAGTTTAAGATATATTCAAATTATAATTATATTTCATACTCTCAATCATACTTTAATCAGCTTTTTCTGTTAGTTTTCGCATGTTTGGGAAAAGGGCATAAAAAAAGCCCTCCGAATGGGAGAGCTTGATAAGGTATATCGTAATACCTTTATTTTTCCATGTATTGTTTCAGTTCCTGTGTGATATATGTCCAAACTTCTTGGAAGGTTAGTGGCTCCTTGAATTTGATTTTCTTCAAATAACTATTCCACATAATATTTCGTTTGGCATCTGTCGCAAAAGAATCCTCAAAAAGGCTATATTCCGTAGAGATGGCGGTGCCTCTATTCTCAAACGTGGCAGTGATGGCTTCTTGCAATGTGTTCAAGTCAATATTTCCTGCTTTTAGTATTCTGTACACATCAAAGAAGTCTTTCATGCGGCTGTTCTCTGTCGCATGGTCTATCATTGCCTGATACTTTTCAGCCACCACGGTCTCTAAAGAGTAAGCCAAGATGTCAACTTCTGGTAATGTGTCCAGCAACACCGGATAAGAAAGGTCAACGGGTGCAGGAGTTATGATGTCGCCAAAGCCTACATCCATGGAAATAACTTGGCTTGCCGTGTCAAGTCCTACCTTGACATGCACTCGCACACCATTATATTCTTTCTTGAGAGTGATTTCTTCTACGCTAATGCTGTCCTTTTCAAAGACAACTCCGTCTTCCAGACATTCTATGTCGCATAAATTTCTGAATGTCTCCTTGATATTGTCCAACTCACGGCTAATCTGTTGACCAAGGAAGTCTATATCCAATGTTGGTCTTGCTTTCAAATGCTCATGGGCATACAGTAATGCACCACCTTTCAATATAAAGCGTTCTTTGTATGGACTTACCGACAGACGGTACAACAGACGCTCCTGAAAGTATCGTGTCAATATCGATTGGTAGAAGACATTCTCTTCTTTCGATATATTAAGCAGTTTCGCTCTTACCGAGCGAGCATAATTCTTCGTTGTCATATTTATTATTTTATAGTTCCATTTGTAGATATGTTCCCAATGTTTTGGCAACTCTCAGTTGTGAGGCATATTTCATCAGTTTGCTGACATTACGATCTCTGCGTTTCAAATATTCCTTTATAATCTCCGTACAGACATCTATGCCGATTTTGTTTCTATACTTTACTGCATCACAGACACATTTCTCCACGTCATATATCCTCACGTTGAAACCTTCAATCTCAGTATTCGTAATTCCAAGGTTAAAGGCGGTATCACTCCAATGGTATAGTGTAATTGGGGGATAATCTGGAAGGGTGATTTTTCGGCCTCTTTTTATTGCAAGACAATATTCTTGTGGTACCTGTGTAGTCAACTGATAATGTGACCAAGCGGAATACAGACACAACACGCCACCAGGAACAACCTTTTCCACATCAAGCATTTGACTTGCCAAATGGTCATCGGTTGCATACACACCTCTTTTTATTCTGGTGAGTTCGCCATTCTTGGCGGCTTGCAATACTTTATAGTATGCAGCTCTTCCTGCCATATCTTTTGCAGAGATATAGCCTTCAGATTTTGGATTTGTCATACGCTTTTCCATGATTTGCATCTTTAATTCTGTACAAAGTTACTACATATTTTCAAAAGTGTAGTATGTTTGTACGGAAATCTACGCAAAAATCACGCAAAATATAGTTTTCTACGGAGAATATTGACTTTCTCCGTAGAAAATTATCGTTTTTATACATCCTCTTTATGCGGAATAATGGATTTTCTGCCGATAAGATAATCATTGACATCCTTGTATTCTGCATATCTTATGGATTCGTTGATTGCCCTGTTTTGATAACAGTCCATGATTGTATGGGCAGCCACCGTTCCTGCTTGGTCATTATCAAGATAACAATGGATAGCAGTGTAACACGCCAATTGTTCCATGCATTTCCCAAGGCTACTGATGGAGTTCAGTACAATATAATCACATGGCTCTTGTATGCAAATCACATTGTCGCCTCGCTTTTCCAAAGTCTTGTACGAAAGAAAGTCCATAAACCCCTCGAAGATGCAGCATCTGTCCTGCACTCCAACTTGCTGTGAATGTATCAAGGATATGTCTTTCTCGCCCAAACAACCTTTATAATATGGGTTACGCAGCTCATAACCATCCCTGTTATTTGGAAAGGCAATACCAAAATACCGCTTGCCCTTAAACGTGTACCAGATCTCCTTGCAATAGCGTTTACCTATGTCCGCATCCACATGGCGTGAACGCAGATACGACATAAGCACAGGGTAGGACAATTCTTGGATATGTACCTTGTCCATCTTGTCTGTCTCTACTTGTGTCGGTATGGGAGGTTTTGCCTTTGTGGACTTTGGGTTGTTCATGTCCGCTGCTATATGCTGCAATGCAGCACCCACATCATCCGTATTGTAGAGAAGTTGGGCAAGAGCAATGATGTTGCCACCCTTGCCAAGAGCAAAGTCATACCATTGGTTTCGGCTGAAGTTCACCTTGAACGATGGCTTTGTCTCCGCATGCAATGGCGACAGATAATAAGATGTGGACTTGCTGCATCGTTTGGGCTGATGTCCCAATGCGCTCAGATAGTCCGTGAGTTTGATTTCCTTTGCTTGTTGTATGTTCATCTTTCATTCATTTTTTGTTCATTCGTGCGCTTATTATATATACACCAGAGTGAATGAACGGTTTTGTGAAGTCATTTTGTCGTATGTCCATGTAGTTAAATATGATGCCACTTCACAAAATCCGTCCGTTCTACTATTATATATACACCGAGGTGAATGAAGTGATTTTTGAAGTGATTTTCGCTTCATCCTCACTTCTTTACCTCCTGCCCTTCAAGCAGCGGAAGCGAAGGATAATCCTTCATTCTGCAATACTCGTTGTTGCCGCACTTCACCACCATTTTGCTCTTCAATAGGAAGGTCAGCAGCTTTGACATCACTGTTCTACCTCTGGCAAAACCAATAGTTGTATAACCTTTTGTCAATGCGTTTATCACATTCTCATAGCCTGACACCACTTTCTTGCCGAAAGCCATTTCAAGTGCCTTGTCATGCTGCTCATCGGTAATGTCGGCTATCGTCATCTTCGGCTGTTTGGCTGTGGGGGAGTCAACCACATAGTCCTTGGCAATCTCTGGAAGTCCCTCCTTGTTTATTTGGAACGCAAAGGGCGCAAAGTCCTTGTCTCGGATGTTGAGCGGTTTCACTTCACTCACATTCGCCATCGAATTGCTCTTGCTTATCACCAGTACCGTCTCTGCCTTGTTGCTGAGTTCCGTTCCTATGTGACCTCTTACATTGTCATCACCCTTGTTCAAGTGTAGGACACAATGTATGTGCAGGTCATAGCGGCTTGACCACTGCATCAGTTTGTTGATGATATGGACGGACTCGCTCGGATTGTTGATGTCGAGCATCAAGTCCCTTATGCCGTCAATGATGACCAAGCCAAAGCCCTTTTGCGTCTGCAAGGCATATTCTATCAGTCGCAGTCTGAGGTTGGGACTGTACTCTCGCAGTCCGAAGAACACAAGGTTCTCACTGTTCATGTTGTCGGGCAATCCTGCAAGCCGTAGGATGCGCTGCATCACGCTGTGACAGTGGAAACGGCTCTGCTCCGTATCAACGTAGAGTATCTTACGCTTGTCATCGGGTAGTTTTGCCGTATATTGCAGCACCTTTCCGTTAGCAAGCGAGGCAGCTACCAAAGCGGACACGTTGAACGTCTTTCGGCTCTTCGCCTTGCCTGTGGAGGCACTGAAGTTGCCAAGCGTGGCTATGGTCGAGTTGTCCACCCATATTATCTGTGGCGGTGTCTGGTAGGTCTCGTCCGCATGGATAAGCGATGCCTTCAGCAACTTTTCCAACAAATCAGCATTGTCCGCTGCGCCTTCAAAGAGGCTCATGTCGTTCATTTCTTCCATCGTCATCTGCTCTTCAAGGGTTTGTTCATCACATAGCGTATGGCATCCTGCTCATACACCTCTTTTGTTTTCACAGGGTGCTTCTTGATCCATTCCACCAGTTCTTCCTTGCTGAAATAGATGGTCTTGCCGTTTGGCTTGTAATGGGGAATGGCAAAGGTACGTGTCAGTTTGTAAAGCTGACTCTTTGAAGCGTCAAGGAATACGCTTGCCTCGTCAAGGGTGAGCACGTCTTTTCCTGCAAAGAGCCATTTCTCCAAGCACTTGATGCGGTTCAGCACATCCTCCACTGGTCCAAGCAGCTTGAATGCTTCTTCCATCTGTTGAATGCGCTCGGCAAGTCTCATTGGTGTCATGTCTGCCAGTTCTTGTTCTGTCAACTCGTGTTTATCCACGTCTATCGTTGGCGGTAGGATAGTGCCATCCTTTGGCGGATTGTTTGCCTGATTTGTTGTCTGTCCAATCATTGTCGTAATTTTATTTATCGTTACACATAACGAGGTCGCCCTCCATAACCAGGTTTCTGATTACGGAGGGCAAAGGTAAGGGCATTTCTGCCCAATCGGATGGAAGGGCGCTTGACTGTCAACCGACTATCAAGCCAACTGTCAAGGTTTTCATCTGTCAGATGGTGTCCTTGCTATCATTTTTACCGCATTCTGCTATTTCTTGCACTTTCTTGCGGATAGCCTCATAGATACTGGCGTTTGTACCTTTGGCATCACTGGTTGCTGAGGACAGCTTGGTTGTTGTAAGTGGTTTGTCTGTTGATGAAGACAGGATGAGTTTATGCTTGGCAATGACCGATTGCCATTGCTTGCAAATCAAGTTCTTGCTGCAGAGCATGTCAAAGAAGAATGCCACACGTCTGTTACTTCTCGCCTTTAGCTGCTTGCAGACTTGGCACGAGAAGAGTTTTCGCATATCCTCTTCCGACACATCGGCTGAGAACAAATGAACCTCATTGGCATGGCGCGCAATGAGGTTCAACTGAGTAGAATCAAAGTAACATTGAAAGTCCTGTTTCGGTTTGGTTTCTTGTGCTGTTTGTAATATTGACGGTGGTTTACCATGGAGATACTGACCATTTGGAGGCGGCTCCGTGGTGTTGAACTTGTGATGAAGAGCCTTGTAGTCATGATACTCGAAATCCACTTTGGTAAAGAATATGACTACTAAGTCCTCACGTTCTTCAAGAAACTCCTCCATGATGTAGAAGTTCTTCTTGTGCTCGTTCTTTCCTGCCGCATACTGGCAGTCCGTATAGGAATGGCTGTTGAGAAAGTCCTTTTTGTAGCGGTGATACAGTTTACCGCATCCTATTACTTCCGTCTGATAGCACTCATGGGCTTCCTTGAAGAACAGCCACAATTTGTTGGTACCACAAATGCCACCTACACCGTTAGCGAAGGTGCATTCATTGCATTGGGGTAAAAAGAGAGAACGAGGAGTCTTCTCGTCCTTGGTTGTTTGATGTATTATTATGTTCCATTTTTATTATTCGAACGCACTGTCCAACAGAGAAACAGCCTCGTCCTTTTTCTTGTTGATGATTTTTGCGTAAATTTGTGTCGTGCGCACCTCCGTATGACCGAGAAGTTTGCTTGTAGTGTATAGGTCTGCGCCCATGGTCAGCTCCATCGTGGCGAACGTGTGTCTTGAGACATGGTAGGTCACATGTTTGCTGATACCTGCCGCACGGCTCCATTCCGGGATGCAGTCGTAGTTCTTGCTTGGCAGTGTTGGAAACACCTTGTCCTCGTCACTCGCAGATCCACGCTCAGGCATCCAACGAAGGGCTTGCTTGTTGAGAGGAAGATAGAGAGGCTGCTTGGTCTTGTACTGCAATATCTCAACTCGTGTCTTGTCACCCTCGGTGATGATGTTTTTCCACTTCAAACTCTTCACGTCACTGATACGGAGTCCGCAGAAACATGAAAACAGAAACGCCGCCTTGATATCCTCACGCTTGCAAGGGGTGTCAATCAGTCTCTTCACCTCGTCAACGGTCAGGTACTCTCGCTTGGTGCCGCCACCTTTCAGAACATCCATGCGAAGACGCAATACGGGATTGTCGTCCATTATCTCTTCCTCAATAGCCATGTTGAAGGCTGCTTTGAGGCATTTGAGATAGTTCATCACCGTGGACTTGGACGGATGGGTGTGCTTGTAGGTGATATAGTCGTTCAACAAGAACACCATGAAACCATTGCAGTATTCCTTGGTCATCTCTGCGAGTGTCACGTTTGGCGAGTGTTCTCTCACTGCATTCAGCACGCTGTTCACCCAGTTTCGGGCAGATTGTCTTCCTCGCTCCACTTGTGCGTCACGGAATATCTCCAACCAATCCACAAGTCGCATTTTGATTCTTGACTTGTCTTTGAGCCCTGCGATACCGTTAGTGATACTCATGATGCGTTGTGCCTTGATGGCATAGACTGCTTGCATCGTCTGCTTATTCTGCTCCCTGGCAGCTGCGTCAACCTCTGGTATGAGATAAAGGCGCAGATAATCATAGGTACGGCGACCGTTGACATTGATGGATAGATAGACCGACTTGTTGCCGTTGGCAAGTTCCTTGAAGCGGATTCTCACAGGCTCCTTGGTCTTGGAATTTCTCTTGCGCTCAGTCTCTGCAACGGCAATCTCTGTCTTCACCTTCTTAGTGGCAAGATACTCCTTGTATTTGTCCACGTTGGCATCCGAATCTTCTCCATGCGGCTTGTAGCCTCTTCTGCCGACACGCTTCTCAAAGGTTCCGTCCTTCAATGCCTTCATGCGTTCCTTGGCCTTTTTCTCAGCTTCTTTCCAGATTTCCTTGTGTTTCTCCTCGCTGTCATCCTTGCGAAGGTAAAGACCAACAGACTCATAGGCACGTTGTCCCTTACCATAATATATATCAAGGAAGAGGGAACGGTCTCCATTGCGCATCTTGCGACTACGGACTATCACAGAACTGGTGTATTCCTCAACTTTCTCCACTTGGTTCAGCTCGTCAGAAGGATCTGTGAAAGTCTCTCCATTGACAACCTCTCGCGTCTTGCGTTCTTTCAAACGCTCTGCGGTTTCCATGACCAAGGCATTATTCTGCTTGTCAGCCTCGGTAATCTCTGGATTGATATAGAGCTTCAGAAACTCGTACTTGCGCTCACCATTATAATATATGTCGAAGTAGAGCGACTTGCTGCCGTTGGCAAGGTTCTTGAAACGAAGAGTGACAGCTTCACGCTTGTTGGGTCTGCCTCTATGTTTTTTGATTGTTCCATCTATGGCTCTGTCCTCACCGTCATCGTCAATAAACTTCCATTGGTGTCCTTCTCTGCCAGAAACAGCTCCGACAACTTCGTTTGTCTCACTTTCCTTTCCCTTGACACTTTCGCCAGTTTTATCACTGCCGACTTTTTTCTTCTTACTTAAACGTGCGTTCTTCTTGCTTGAAGTTGTTGTAGAAGCAGGATGCTCCAAGGAAGCCTTCACTGTTTCCAACTTTCCCGACAAGATTTCTTGCACTCGTTGGTTCTTGACAGCTTCTGCCTTCTGCAAGGTCTCGGCATTGACAGCCTTAGCCTTGTCATCGTCCTCTGGAAGCAGATAAAGCTTCAAGAACTCATACGACCTCTTTCCACTTTTGTAAGTGTCGAGATAAATCGACTTTGTGCCATTCGCCAAATCCTTGTAGCGTATGCGCACAGGTTCATTGTTACTTCTCATGTTACTTTGTTATTTATTCTACTTATTGTCATTTTGCGAGATTTGTTACTCACGGTGCAAAGATACGAAAAATAATCGGATTTGTTACCCAAAACAAGAACCAATTACGAACCATTAACTATGATAAATTATAAAATCAAATGGTAAAGTAACAAACAAATAACAAAATACACACTTTGTTAAACTCCTGCTATATGCTGTATATATTAGCATTTACGCACAATTTCTTGTATTTTTGAATGTTGCATGAGATTTGACGTTGTATTGGCGTTGCTCGTTTCGACAACTTGGGCGATGCCAGAGCCTTTACACTGTGGAACGAGTGACAGGATTGGCTCCACGTTTTCATGTATATATATCAACCATTTATTAATCCTAAAATCCGCAACTATCATTCAATACACGATTAAGGGTAGATTTATGAATCGT
>ONZR01000315.1_pt1 | contig 22788 bp, 20 predicted proteins | sample 1671691 | NCBI WGS metagenome assembly ONZR01 (sample SAMN06348182, study PRJEB24527) | human gut metagenome | biome: human gut; feature: ankylosing spondylitis patient; material: feces | host: Homo sapiens | place: China | collected 2015-10 | reverse complement strand
TTTGTTGCTCAGGAACTTATAAATAAAGTTAAATTATAGTGTTGCGGAATTAAGGTTTACAAAGATATATAAAATATCGTATTGTGTAAATAAAACAAGCGTGATTAACATATATTTAATCATGTGATTCGTTTTGTGTTGTCTTCGGTTTGTACTATCTTTGCAGAAAGAAAAATAATATTATGGAGAAACAAACAAGGTATAGCGAACTGGTCTCTCAGATTGAAGTGTTCGCGAATGATGCTGACCATCCTATCAGCGTATTGTCTAATTGTGCTGCAGTAATGAAGACAATCTTTCCAGAGGAATACTTCTGGGTAGGTTTCTATATAGTGAAAGGCGGTGAACTGATACTCGGTCCGTTTCAGGGTACACCGGCATGTACACGCATCAAGTTCGGACGCGGAGTATGTGGCACGGCATGGAAGGAGCAGCGCACACTTGTTGTTGAGGATGTCGAGAAATTCCCTGATCATATAGCCTGCTCGTCGCTCTCTCGATCGGAGATTGTCGTTCCGTTGAAGCACAATGGAGTGGTGGTTGGCGAAATAGACATCGACAGCACCGAATTGGCTACATTCGACGACGTGGACAGACAGTTTCTTGAGCATGCGGCAGAGGTGATTGCGCCTTATATGGCGAAACTCGCCATACCTTTATGAATCTATAGTGTGCGTGGGTATGGCAAGAATGCCATACCCTCCTATAATGCTGCATAAGTATGGCGAGACAGTTCTGTTTTATATAGATCTTAGGGTTTAAAAGCAGAAAAATGTAAGTTTGTAGTTAAAAAGTTGCGTGATTGTTTGGTGGTTTCAAAACTAATACGTACCTTTGCAACCGCTTACAGAGCAATACGGGTAAGTCTTGCACGGCCAGCTCCCTTCGAACCCTCCAGGACGGGAACGTAGCAAAGGTAGTTGGTTGTAGCGGCGCGATGTAAGTAGCTTGCCCACCCGCCTCTTTAGCTCAGTTGGCCAGAGCACGTGATTTGTAATCTCGGGGTCGTTGGTTCGAATCCGACAAGAGGCTCAAAATGATGACGAGACAAGACTTTAAGTTTTGTCTCGTTTTTTGTATTTGCATATTTGAGGTGTTACACGGTTGCGCCTCGGATGCAATGTGATGGTAAAACATGATGCGGTGGAGCTTGTCACTTCTGCTGCGTTTAAAAAAGAAATAATTATGGAAAAGATTGACATTACGACACTCAACGATAATGTGTTCACTACTATTGGTAAGGAGTGGATGCTCGTTGCTGCAGGCAACGAAAAGAAGTTCAATATGATGACAGCCTCTTGGGGCTGTCTTGGCTGGTTGTGGAACCGCCCAGTGGCTATTGTGTACATCCGTCCGGAGCGTTACACCCACGAGTTCATTGAGGCTAACGACACGATGAACCTTGTTTTTCTCGGCAACTCGGAGGAGGCACGCAAGGCGTATGCGTTCTGCGGTGCTAAGTCGGGCAGAGACTTCGATAAGGCGAAGGAGGCCCATCTCACACCCGTTGCAACCGAGAACGGCTGCGTAACATTCGACGAAGCACGCCTCACACTCACCTGCCGCAAGCTGTACAAGACGCAGATTCGTCCGGAGGAAATGCTCGACAAGTCGATCGAGCAGTGGTACGGCGAGAAGGGCGGCTTGCACGACGTGTATGTGGTGGAGATTCTTGACGCTTACAAAAAGTAATGCGCTAATAAGCAAAACCATTCTATATACATAATATTATATCGTACGGGTCAATTAACATTCAAACCGAACTTTGATGACAGAGAAAATAGATAAGTATAAGGTTCAGGCAGCTTTGGTGCGCTCGTTCTTCGATGCCTTCTCGCATGGCGTGATAGAGAGTCAGGTGGAAGACCGGAAGGAGAAGACGACACCGCAATCGGTTAAGAAGCTGATGTTGGAGCATTATGAGCACATCGCGCCCGCTTTCTTCGACACCATGTTCTTCCCGTTGGCAGCCATGAACTACAAGTACGAGGACATTGCAGCACTGGCTCGCGAAGCGCAGCAGCGTGGCGACGACATGATGGCACTTGTGCGCACTGCGTGTGGCGACGAGGCGTACTACAACGCTATGGTTGAGGAGTACAAACGCAACTTCTCGATGCTGCTTGCAGGCAAATATCTCTCAAATGCCGACCATCTTGAGGGCTATGTGCGCAAGGCGAAGGAGGAGACGGAAGCATCGGTAGACTCCGACCGTGCCATCGAACTGACCGTGCGTGTCGTGATGTTCGCATACGTTCGCGGTCTGCGTCAGACGGGGGAGAGTGCACGTTTTGATAAATCGGTGCACTTGGGACAAGTGCACCCCCTACGTGGGGCTACGCTCTTCCGTTTGATGCTCGACGCGATGAACGTCCTGCTGCTCGACGAGGCTGTAGACTTCGCCGATGTGGAGGAGGCCGACCTTGCTTCGCTCTTTTTGAAGGTTTGTCAGACGCAGCATAACTTCACGGTTATGACCGACGAGATGGATCGTACATACTCTGAATTAATGAAGGAATAATAACATATACTATGACACAGATTCCGGTTTTGCTGCTCACAGGTTATCTGGGCAGCGGTAAGACAACATTATTAAATCGCATTCTTTCCAACGAGAAAGGAATTAAGTTTGCCGTTATCGTGAACGATATCGGCGAGGTGAACATCGATGCCGACCTTATTCAGCAGGGTGGAGTAGTGAACAAGCAGGACGACAGTTTGGTGGCTCTGCAGAACGGCTGTATCTGCTGCACGCTGAAGATGGATCTCATCGACCAGTTGCGCGACATTGTGAATATGAAGCGCTTCGACTATATCGTCATCGAGGCGAGTGGCATCTGCGAACCAGCACCAATCGCACAGACAATCAGTTCGATGGCGACACTCGGTCCGCAGTACATCACCAACGGCATTCCGCGTCTTGACAGCATCGTGACCGTGGTGGACGCGCTGCGCATGAGAGACGAATTCAACAACGGCGACGCTCTGACACGCGACGGACTTGAAGACGAAGACCTCGAAAACCTCGTAATACAGCAGATAGAGTTCTGCAACACGATACTTCTCAACAAGGCTGCGGAGGTGAGTGCTGACGATCTGCGCAAGCTCACCGAGATCATCCGCGCCATTCAGCCTAAAGCAGAAATCATTCCGTGCAACTACGGCGACGTAGACTTGGGGCGTCTGCTCAACACCGGTCGTTTCAACTTCAACGAGGTGGCTACATCGGCAGCATGGATCAACGAGCTTGAGAACCATCACGGCGATGAGGAGGATGATGACGACGACGATGAGGAGCACGAGCACCATCATCACGATCATGATGAGCATGAACATCATCATCACGATCACGATGATGAAGAGCACGAGCATCATCACGACCACGACTGCCATAGCGGTTGCGGACATCATCACCATCACCACGACCATGAAGGTGGCGAAGTGGAGGAGTACGGTATCGGAACGTTTGTCTACTATCGCAGAAAGCCGTTCGACATGAACTTCTTCGACAATTTCGTGGCACGTCTGTTCCCGAAGAATGTGATTCGCTGCAAGGGATTGTGCTGGTTCAAGGAAGAGCCCGACATGTGCTATCTCTTTGAGCAGGCAGGCAAGCAGATGGAGCTGAAAAACGCCGGACAGTGGTACGCCACAATGCCGAAGGACGAACTGCAGCAGATGCTCGAACGCGAAGAAGGACTGCGCAGAGACTGGGACGAGAAGTACGGCGACCGTATGCAGAAACTCGTGTTTATCGGTCAGAAACTTGACAAAAAGGCTATAAAAGAACAGCTCGACATGTGCCTGACAGATGTAGAGCTATAAAAGAAAAACCGGTATGGCATGAGTGCTATACCGGTTTTTTATGTTTGTAGGCTGCGTGGGTATGGTAGGGATGCCATGCCCTCCTATTGTGTGGCTGCGTGGGTATGGCAGGGATGCCATACCCTCCTATATTAGAGATGCTTCATGATGTCGAGCAGATGATCCCAAACCATCTGAACGGTCGGGATGTGCAGACGCTCATCAGGAGTATGCACGTCGCGCAGCGTAGGACCGAACGAAACCATGTCGAGGTTCGGGTAGCGCTCAGAGAACAGACCGCACTCCAAGCCGGCGTGGATACCCTTTACGATAGGTTCCTTGCCGAAGAGTTTCTTGTACGATTCAACAGCCACCTTGGTGAGCTTGCTGTTCGGGTTCATCTTCCAAGCCGGATAGCCATCGCTCATCTTCACTTCAGCACCAGCCAATTCGAAGGCTGCCTTCACGGTGTTTGTCTCGTTCTCGAGGTTGCTCATAACGTTAGAGCGCTGCGAAGCCACGATGTTTATCTCGTTCTCAGTAGTCTGCACGCTTGCTACGTTGTTGGATGTCTCAACCATGTATGCGAGTGCTTCGTCCTGACACATAGCGAACACGCCGTTGTCAACAGCCTGCATGCAGAGGATGAAGCGGCGGCTTGCGTCCTTCGGCAGTACGCTCTCAGTGTCGGTGCTACCGAGGTTGAACTCCATAACTGGCTCGGTTACGTGGAACTCCTCTTCGATGTTAGCTGTGAACACGTTCCAGTCGGCACGTACTGTCTCCTTCTCGCTTGCCGGAACGGCGAACACGATGCTGCCGTCGCGTGGGATAGCGTTGTGCAGCTTGCCTGAGTTGAACTGAGCAAGGCGGAGGTCCATCTTCTCCTGCTCCTTGTAGAGGAAGCGAGCGAGAATCTTGATGGCATTAGCGCGTTTCTTGTTGATGTCGTCGCCAGAGTGTCCGCCCTTCAGTCCCTTTACAGAAGCTGTGAGGAAGAACATACCCTCGGGAGCAGCCTCACGCTCGAATGTGAAGCGAGCCGATGTTGTCTTGCCGCCTGCGCAAGAGATGAATATCTGACCTTCGTCCTCAGAGTCGAGGTTGATGAGCATATCGCCCTTCATAAAGCCAGCCTTCATGCCCATAGCACCGGTGAGGCTTGTCTCCTCGTCGCGTGTGAATACGCACTCCAGCGGTCCGTGCTCGATGTCGTCGCTGTCGAGGATAGCCAGTTCGATAGCGCAACCGATGCCGTCGTCAGCACCGAGTGTTGTGCCCTTAGCGTTGAGCCATTCGCCGTCGACGTAAGTCTGGATGGGGTCGGTGAAGAAGTTGAAGTCTACGTCTACGAGTTTGTCACAAACCATGTCCATATGACTCTGCAGGATGAGTGTAGGCGCGTTCTCGTGACCCTTTGTGGCCGGCTTGCGGATTACTACGTTGCCCGTCTCGTCGGTCTCGGTCTCGAAGCCGTGGCTCTTGCCGAACTCCTGAAGATACTCTATCATGCGCTCCTCGTGCTTTGAAGGGCGCGGAATCTCGTTGATTTTAGCAAACTGCTCGAACACGCGAGCAGGTTTTAATTCGCAATTGCTCATTTTCCTTAAATTTTTTATGATGATGTTATAATAATCTGAATTTTCGATAAATTATTTTGCCATGCCACCGAATTGCCGTACCTTTGTAGCGATATGTAATGGTGGGGCTATCTTTTGCAAAGATAGTGTAAAAGGAAGACACCACAAAATATCTTCACTTATTTTAAATATAGGTAGACATCTATTTTAGTCAAAACAGATACAAATATGATAAAACTAATGCTTATCAGCCTCGCTGTAGTGGCAGTAGCCTTCGCATTGTTGTCGATAAAGGTTCTGCTGAAGCGCAACGGCAAGTTCTCTTCGCAACACGTACACGACAACCCGGGCTTGCGCAAGCAGGGCATTCACTGCGTGATGGATCAGGATCGCGAGGCTCGCGAACGCAATGGTGCCTATTAAATCAGCTTGTAATATATAATGTACATACGACAGGCGTATAAAACGATAAAATTAAAAACAGAATAAAGATGAACAAGAAAAACATTTTCGGCGCACTTGCACTCGCAACTGTTGCCGCTTTCGCAATGACTTCTTGCGACAAGTCGAAGTGTCAGGTTGACGAGAAGAAGGTAGAGGGCAAGCAGGCTGTGCCTTCAGACGTTAAGATTGCGTATGTAGAGGTAGACAGCATCATGTCGCAGTACAAGTTCTGCAAGGACTACTCGCTCATTCTGCAGAAGAAGGGTCAGAACATCCAGAACACACTTGCGCAGAAGCAGCGTGCTCTCGAACAGGCTTACATGAACTTCCAGCAGAAGATTCAGCAGAACGCCTACACACGCGAGCAGGCTGAGCAGATACAGATGTCGCTGCAGAAGCAGAATAGCGACCTTCAGGCTCTTAACCAGCGCTTGAGTGGTGAGTTCCAGGTGGAGACAGAGAACTACAACAACGCCCTGCGCGACTCTATCCAGCACTTCCTTGCTGTTTACAACAAGGATAAGAAGTTTGGCTTGATTCTGAGCAAGGCAGGCGACAACCTCCTCTATGCCGACAAGGCTTACGACATCACCAACGAGGTTATCGCTGGATTGAACAAGGCTTACAAGCCGGCTGCTCCTGCAAAGGAGGTGAAGGCAGAGGCAAAGAAAAAGTAATAGTACAGACGAATACATAGTTTAATGGGAGGTGCTGTTCTTTCCGCTCAGCTTTAGTGCTCGATGGAACAAGAACAGCACCTCCTTTTTGTGCTCGCACACCACAGCTATGCTAATGACAAATTCATGGCGCGAGTCTTCGTTCTACAACAAAATGACAAAATAACTACAAAAAATCGTGTCAAATATTTCTTTGTATTAAAATATTTATTACATTTGCAATCGTATAACATACGTTTAGTATAGTTAATACATCTTTAGTTGGTGACGAAAGTATGTAAACATAAATATATTAACTTTTAAAATTTGTAGTTATGAGAAAGACGTTACTAAACACAATGGGGCTTCTTCTTGCGTTGTTTGGCGCAACGAATGCTTCTGCCCAGAGCACAGTAGAACTGCCTTACTCTATCACCTTCGATTCTGCCAACAGTGTTTGGACTAATATTGATGCCAGCGGAAATTCTGGTACACCATGGTTCTTCAACGCCGATTGGGGTAGTGATGGTTTTTGCCCTCCAGGTTCGTGGTCGGCTATACCAAGCTATTGCATGAAGACGAGTGTAAGTGGAGCAAATGCCTATTATGTTTCTCCGGCTTTCGACCTTAAGAAAGACAAGACATATACCGTAAAGGTAAATACAGGTAGAATGTATTTTACGAAAGCCCAGCTCTCTTTGGAATACGGCAAATCGGCAACCGATGCGTCTGCTTTTACCACGGTTAGCGATATTCAGATGGCCGAAACAAACGTGCAGTACGATAACTCATACGATGTTAATGTGACTGAAGATGGTGCTTACTACTTTGCATTTCATGGAGTAGGCAAGTTCGCTTCTTCTTCTAACGAATATGTTTATGCTTTCAGTTTCGATATCGCAGAGAAGACAGGTGGCGAAACTCCTGACCCGGGTACAGATCCCGACCAGCCCGACCCACCAGCAGTAGATCAGGAGGGCACACTGCCTTACGATATGACATTCGATTCGGCTGAGAAGTTCGCCACATGGACAACGATGGATAATAGCGATGTTCCTGGCGTGACATGGGCTTACACCGCATCCGACTTTGCTGGCAAACCTGCTGCTCACATGGGCACTGATGCTACCTCTGCAACGTGCGACTGGCTCGTTTCGCCGAAGTTCGAGCTGAAGGAAGGCAAGTCGTACAAGATTACGGTTGACGCTGCTTCGGGTCCGAACAACGAGCTGAACCTAATCCTCGACTACTTTGTAGGTAGCAAGTCGGCAGACAACCAGAAGACTATCGAATGGATCGGCTCTAAGCTCCCTAAAACCGAAGGCGAAACCGAAGGCGAGGGTGGCAAGGTGAAGAACGAGTGGATTCTCGATGCCAACAAGGACGATGTATACTTCTTCGCATTCCGCGCACTCAACTGGGGTGCCAACGGCACTAACGATGCCGTCAGCATCTACTCGGTGAAGATTGAGGAGATGGCAGAAGGCAAGCCCGAGGCTCCGGTAGCACTTCCTTACGAGGTTTCGTTCGAGAAAGAAGAAAGCGTATCAGGTTGGACCGCAATGGACCGCAGTGCCAGCACCGCTTCTACATGGAGCTGGAATTCATGGGGATATCAGGAGTACGGCGCCGACTGGAACCCGGTGGGCGACCAGCATCCTTGCGTAGGTTTCAGCAGCGACTTTAACACTGACGCCAACGACTATTGGGTGTCTCCGGCATTCGCTCTCGAAGCTGGAAAGACATACGTAGCGAAGGCTCACACAGCCAACAACCGCAGTTGTGTTGAATCGGGCACAACATCGTTCACGATGAAGCTCGGTACAAACAGGAAGGTGCAGGGTTCGTTCGACAAGACTCTCGGCACTATTGAACTTAGCACTGTGTACGACCGCGACCCGAGCACATTCGAGTTCAGCGTGCAGGAGTCGGGCAACTACTATGTTGCTTTCCATATCAGCGACAAAACAGGTGCAAATGCTTACGGCTACATCTTCGACTTCAGTTTGGCAGAGAAAGAAGGTGGCGAACCAGAGGTGCCAGTAGCTACAGAGGCAGCAACAGGCTTCGCAGCAGCCGAACTGACTGCCGAAAAGAGCGTAGCACTTACATGGACCAATCCTGCTAAGGATGTCGACGGTAAGGATCTGCCGGCTGACGCATTGCTCACCGTGAAGGTTTACGAGGGCGAGGAAGTGGTTAAGGTATTCGAGGACCAGGCTCCGGGCAGCGAGGGTAAGCACGTACAGGCTTACACCGACGAGACATTCGCTGGCGAACACAACTACAAGGTGGTTGTTGTTTACAAGGATAAGGAATCGGAGGCAGCCACAACTTCTATCACCGTGAAAGGCGTAGTAGACGCTATCAACGGCGTAATGGTTCCGGCTGACGCTAAGGTTTCTGTACACACTCTCAGCGGTGTAGCAGTTGGCAACAACCTCTCTACACTTGGCAAGGGTACATACATCGTAAGAGTGAAGACTGCCGACGGTGCTGTGAAGACTATGAAGATTGCTAAGTAGTAGTCTGAATTGCTAACAATAATGAATGTAGTCCTACATATTCATAAACCACATAATTAATCTAAAAAACATAAAACTATGGAAGAAAAACTTCAGTTTGTACCTTCTTTGAAGGACGCGTTTGCTATAGGCATGAAAAATCTTGTGCCAATAGTATTGTCAGTGTTGCTTTGGCTCGTAACCGTATGGATTCCTTACGTTAATGTGGGCACCACGATAGCTTTGGCTACGTTGCCGGTGAAGCTTAGCAAGGGCGAGATGATTAGTCCGATGTTCATCTTCGAGTCGAAATATCGTCATTGTATGGGTGAGTATTTCATCCTTCAGGCACTCGTCACCTCTGCCGTATCGATAGCCTTCCTGTTCATGATCATTCCAGCAATAGTACTCTCGCTCAGTTGGATGCTTGCTGTTTATCTTCTTGTAGGTAAGGGTATGAATTGGGCTTTGTGTCTTTCTGAGAGCAACCGTTTGATGATGGGCTATAAGCTGAAGGCGTTCTTCCTGAAGTTTGTTGTAGGCTTTGTGCTGTTCTTAGCCTATTATATTCTCTTCCAGATACTTAGTGACGCATCAGGCTTGTTAGTACTCATTTCGCTTGTTTATCTCCTTGTAAGCGTTTGCGTAATGCTTTCGGTCGATGCAGTTATCTATCGCGAGTTGGTGCTCAGTGAGGATAAGGTTGAGGAAGCTAAGCCAGAAGAAGCTCTTTAACGAGTGAATTGCAATGCAATAGGCATCGGTTCGCGTTCGGAATCTGATCGGTTCGCGTTCGGAATCTGATCGGTTCGCGTTCGGAATCTGATTGGGTTGCGTTCGGTGTCCGATGGCAAAACATTCATAAATCCACTGCCGAGAGGCAGGTATTCTTTAGAAGAATAAATATTAAAGCATAAGAAAAGGCTGACTCTTGCTGCGGTTTTGCAGCTTAAGAGTCAGCCTTTTTTATTGTTGTGTCTCGTAGCGTAGCCTTCCGCTACGTTTACAAGTTAGAAGTCAACGACCGTGATACCGGCTCCGCCGAACTGCACGTGCTCATCCTTGCATTGCGTCACGTTTGGCACCGACTGCAGATACTGGCGTATGAGCTGTCTGAGTATGCCGTTGCCCTTGCCATGGAGGATGCGCACGCGCGACATACCCACGAGTATAGCGTCGTCGATGAAGTGCTGCACAGCGTTTAGTGCTTCGTCGCCACGCATTCCGCGCACGTCGAGATCCTGATGGAAGTTGAGTTTGTGCGAGTCGATGGTCTGACGCGTCTCGCGGCTGATGCCGAACGTTGGCGGTAGCGTCGACTCCGGTGTCTTCGTGGTGTGCTCCAGGCGTGATGTCTTCACCTTTGTGCGCACGTCGCCGAACACTACGGTTGCCTCTTTGCCCTCTACCGACTCCACACGACCAACCGTCGTCAGTCCGCGCATACGCACCGTGTCGCCTGTCTTGAAGGGGTGTTGAGGTGTTGAGGTGTTGAGGTGTTGAGATGTTGAAGTGGTGAGGAGTTGAGATGTTGAGGTGGCTGGGTTCGCAGCGTTCTCCTTCTTCTCCTTCTTGCGTTTTTCGCGTCGCTCCTTGCGCTCCATGATCTGGCGCATCTTCTTCTCGATGAGGTCGTCAGCCGACTTCGTGTCTATCTCGTTCACGTCCTCCTTAAACGCTTTCAGCTCTTCGCGCAGACGCTTCGTCTCCTCTTTCTCCGCCTGACACTCGCGTATCTCGCGGATAGTGTTCTCGATGTTGCGGTTGCTCTCCTTCAGCAGTTCCTGCGCCTGTTCCTTGGCTTGACGCAGAATCTCTTTGCGCTTGCGGTCGAGCTCGCGGATTTCATCTTCGTATTTCGCGATAGTCTTCTCCAAGTCCTTCTCGCGCTGATGTACGTTCTGTCGCTTGTTCTCCCAGTAACGCTTGTCGCGTACAATGTCCTGCAAGTATTTGTCGCTCTGTATGTAGTCGGAGCCCACGATGTCGCTCGCCTCGCGTATCACTTCGTCCGGAATGCCCGTCTTGCGCGCAATCTCAATGGCGAACGACGAGCCGGGCTGACCTATGGCGAGCTGGAAGAGCGGACGCATCTCGTGGCGGTCGTAGAGCATGGCACCGTTGGCGATGCCGTCGTGTGAGTCGGCGTAGTGCTTCAGGTTCTGGTAGTGGGTGGTTATCACGCCCCACGCGTGCTTCTTTACAAACTGGTTGAGCACCGCCTCAGCCATTGCGCCGCCAATCTGCGGTTCGGTGCCCGTGCCGAACTCGTCGATGAGCAGCAGTGTGTGCTCGCCCGACTGGCGCATCATGTTCTTCATGTTCAACAAGTGCGACGAGTAGGTAGAGAGGTCGTTCTCAATGCTCTGCTCGTCACCGATGTCAATCATTATGTCGCTGAAGATGCCTACCTTCGAACGCTCGCTCACGGGGATAGACAGACCGCACTGCAGCATATACTGCAGCAGCCCCACCGTCTTCAGACAGACCGACTTGCCACCAGCGTTCGGACCCGAGATTATCAGGATGTGGCGGTCGCGTGTCAGCATGATGTCGAGCGGCACGATAGGTTTCTCCTGCTTCTTCAGCGCGAGCCACAAGAGCGGATGCTTCGCCGTAATCCAGTCGACAACAGGTTTTGCGCTCACCTCCGGCTCAATGCCGCCCGTGAGCTGTGCGAACTCGGCACGTGCACGAATGAAGTCGACCTCGGCAAGCATACGATAGGCATTCACGATGTCGTCCACGTGCGGACGCACCAGCTTCGTGAACTCCGTGAGTATCACCATTATCTCGCGTCGTTCGTCGGCTTCCAGCTCGCGTATGCGGTTGTTCGCCTCAACCACCTCCGTCGGTTCCACGAATACCGTCTTGCCCGTCGACGACTCGTCGTGTACGATGCCCTTAATGCGTCGCTTCATGGCAGGAGCGATAGGCACAACGAGACGACCGTCGCGCAGAGTCGGCGTAACGTCCTTGTCTACGAGGCCCTCGCTCTGCGCGGCGTGCAATATGCTATATAATGTACGCGATACGCTGCCCTCCGCCTTGCGCAGCTGCGTGCGAATCTCGGCGAGACGAGACGATGCCGTGTCCTTTATCTTGCCGTATTTGTCGAGAATTTGGTCAATGCGGCGTATAAGGTCGGGGAAGGTGAGCACGCCCTCTGTAAGGTCGTGCAGAGTAGGGTAGTCGAAGTTGCCGTCGTCGTCGCTGCGGTTGAGGAAGCGCACGATGCCAGCCACCGTCTCGAGCGAGCGGCGCAGGTCGAATATCTCGTTCTCTTCAAGATGCGTGCCCTCGATGCGTATGCGCTTTATCGACTCGCGCATGTCGAAGAAGAACTGCAGTGGGAAATCGTCCGTCTCTTCCTGCATACGGCGGAACTCGCGCGTCTGTTTCAACGCCGTGTTGATACGCTCCGCGTTGTCCGTGAAGCCCATAGCGTCCACCTTGTCCTTGCCCAACTGACTCAGACAGTAGCCCTTCAACAGCGAGCGTATCTCGCTGAACTGTATCTTGTTTTCAAAGTTGCTTGGATAAATCATAAGTGCAAAGTTACTGCAAACCGAAGACAATACAAAATATGCTTGCATATTTTTATTGTTGAGGTGCAGCGTAACTTATTTAAAGTTACTGCAAATAGAAGACACTTCAAAACAAGCTTGCATATTTTTATTGTTGAGGTGCAGCGTAACTTATTTAAAGTTACTGCAAATAGAAGACACTGCAAAACAAGCAAGCTTGTTTTTGTGCTTTTAAGAGGTGATGTTATAGCTTTAGTAACGTTCAAAGGAGCTGAAATCAATGATTTTTCGCTGTTCGACGAAAAAAGTAAGCCGAAAATTTGGAGGTATAAACTAAAAAGCGTAACTTTGCACCCGCTAATAAAGCAAAGTGAAAAAGTAATTCACTGCGATTGCAAGACTACATCTATCGCATTTCCTTTATTGGAGAGATGGCAGAGTGGTCGAATGCACCGGTCTTGAAAACCGGCGTACTGAGAGGTACCGGGGGTTCGAATCCCTCTCTCTCCGCAATGTAGTGACGCTTTCAAGTGATTACTTTTCACTGTGAGCACCGCATCTCAAACACCCTATGGAGAGATGGCAGAGTGGTCGAATGCACCGGTCTTGAAAACCGGCGTACTGAGAGGTACCGGGGGTTCGAATCCCTCTCTCTCCGCCAAAGAGTCCTGTAAATCGAAAGATTTACAGGACTTTTTATTTTTATGTTTTGGTAGTCCTCCTTTTTGGGGGATCAAAAACTTTTGTCTACCACTATATAAAGTGGTAAGCTACCAACTTAATTTTGGTATTAAGCAGATAAACTCATTACCTTCTGCGGAATTTATTTTACCAACAAGACATGATTCGCCACACAGTTATACTTTTAGTTTGTTTCATGGCGATAATTCTAACTAATCCTTGTGAGAATAAACAAAACATATATCTTTGTAGTTAGATATTTAGCTTTGCAATAAACTATGAGTATATTATACGGAACAAAAATAAACCAACTGCTTGCCAAGGTGTGATGTACCGCATGGGTGGGCGTTTGAATGCTTATGACGCCATAGCGTCATATAACAAACAGATGGGTGGTACGATGCTGTAAGAATACTGCAAAAATAGTCGCACCATATGACTATTTTTGCAGTGATTTCATTCTGTTCTTTTATTTCTAACCAAGAACTCTACGGATTACCATATATCCTTATTAGTCTATTTTGTGTAAATACACATTATTAACGACTACAAAGTTGTTCTTATTCCGAGTGCAAAGTTACGATGACTATTTCAAACCATTATTAAACGATTTACTTTATGACTCATTCCGCCAACGGGTATTTTCTCTAAAAATACGTCTTCACAGCAAACAAGAACTGCTCGATAAAGATTTTCTTTAAAGCAGCTATGTTATTCTGTTCGTAGAACATGAGCATAGCCTTCTTATAGTCGATGGAGTCAACGGTTCGGAAAGAAATCGGGCAATAGCCATTTGCTATTAAGATAGCATTGCTTGTGATTCTTGCAGTCCGCTTGTTGCCATCTACAAAGGCTTGAATATACGATAATAGCACTAATGTCAAGAGTGCTTTCTCAAAAACATTATCTTTTCCATTCACCAATGTACAAGTATCTTCCAAAGCCTCACGAATCTGGAATTCATTATCAAGAGGGCGATAATTGGTTCCCGTGATACCAACACGACGATGACGGATATTTCTATCAACTTCCAACTCCTTTGTCAGGATAGAATGAATATCCTCTATTCGATGCACGGATAGTTCTTTCAAATAATCTGGTATGTCAAGCACAAAATCAAGTGCATCCTTATGGTTAAACAACATAATAGCTTCTTCTTTTGTCTTCCCGGAAGCCGTCTGCTTATCTTTTAACAATCGCTCAGTTTCTAAAAGAGAATAGGTATTGCCTTCTATCTGTGAGGATTTCCAAGACAAATCAACTCCAAGACGTTCCATTTCCTTACGATATTCCAATTCTGTCATACCTTCAGTATTTTTTTCAAACTCCCTTTGTGCTGCATTCAACACTTCAAGTTCTTCTTTTGTGAAAATCTCCACCTTAGGCAGAACATCACGAATCAAATCAAAGTTGAAAGATTCTTGTACTTCGCGCTCATCAATATCTTTATCAAAATAAGTTGCTAAATCCAAAGGCATTGTTACGTGAGCCTGTGGAGTAAGTTTGTACTTCGTAGCAGGACCACGTCCAGCCGTCTCAATATTTCCCTCCTTAACAGCGGCAGAAAGTAACCTTTTCATTGTGCTATCACTGGGAGCTTTCGTAAGCCCCGCCATAATCTCTGCCCTATTTGCCAAGGGATGATAATGTAAAAACTGTAATATTTCTATATCTATTGTCATATTCTTTATTTATTAATCGGCTCAAATTTACTCATTTTTTGTCAATAATCGGGTTCGTTTGAGCCGATTTTGTGTATATTTAACGGGCTTTTGAGCCGATCGACCAATAATGTAGTTTATACATTTTCTATATCATTTTATACAAACCATCTGCAACGATTTGTTTATAGCATATACATAACCTAATTTTGTATAAAAAAGCGATGAAGAAAGTATTAATAGTTATTGGAGTGTTAGTTTTGGCTGGTATGATTTTGGTTGGTGTCGTATGGTGGTATTCTCGCACAAGCAACCCATGGAATGCTGCGACGATTGGAGACATTTCAGCTCCTGTTGGATATACCCGTGTAGACGGCAATTATGCAGAGTTTATGCGCAGTTTGCCGCTGAAGAAACGTGGAAGCAAGTTACAGCTCTATACGGGTGGTGATGCGCGTTTTCAGTTTCTCTCGACCGGCGTAATCGACATACCGATGCTCAGCAACTCGGAGCAGTGTGCTGATATGACCATGAGAGTGAGGGCTGAGTACCTGTTCAGTCAGGGACGCTACTCGGAGATACGTTTCCAGGACGTAAATGGCAATACGCTTCAATATCAAAGTGGAGCCTCGCGCAAAGCGCTGGAGAAATTCTTAAAGAAAGCCTACGGAGTGTGCAGCACATTCTCGGTAAGCCGCGAAACGAAGCCACGCCCGATAAGTGATGTGCAACCCGGCGATGTGCTCGTCTATCCAGCTCGCAAGTTGGAAGGAATGGGACATGCTCTGATAGTGATTGATGTGGCTCGCAACGGCAAAAAAGTAGCCATTATGTGTGCTGAAGGCAATACACCTGCACGCGAATTGCATATCGTGAGAAATCCTAACCCTATATCTAATCCTTGGTTCTTTTTTGACGGTGATGAGAGTATGCTATTTGTATCAATATTCCATTTTGGAAAGAATGAGTTGAGATATTATAGACAAACGATATAATATTATTCGTTTTTTGGCGTATATATTATATGACCTTTTGAAGTAATAACTATGTACAATTTGTAAGGATTAAATGGAAAGACTTAAAATTATCACATCCGTTGGACTGTTTAGGGTGCCAACGGACGACATTGCCTATATAGAAGCTTCTGGCAACTACTGTGACGTGCATCTCTTCAACGGAGAGTCGGTGACGATGACGTTCCAGTTGCACTACTTTGTGGAAGCCTTTAACAAGCTGAAGCAGAATTTCTTTACGCGTGTTGGCAAGAGTCTGATAGTAAACACAAATTATGTTTACGCCATCAACATTACCAACCAAGATTTGAAACTCATGGATCATCGCATGAATCAAGGGTTTAGGTTAAAAGCTTCGAAGGAAGCACTCAAGGAGTTAAAGACAATTTTGGAACTGGAAAAGTAAATGATTATGAAATATACAGAAGGTAACGACATACAGGAGAAGCCTATTTTCGCGATAGAGAATGATGATAACAACAACTCTTCGCAAAAACTTCTCGACGAACCCACGATTATTATAGAGAGTAATGGCGATATGGAGTACAATGCTTCGTCGGATTCCATCAAAAAGCGAGGTGGGTTGCCGAAGTGGAGTTTGGCTATCATATGGTTTGTGGCAACCGTGGTGCTTGTATTTGGCTGCTACAAAGTCATACGCCTCTACAACTACTATTATAATATAGGTGTGAGTATTTCGGTATCGCCGAAAGACAACATCAAGAAATTGGACAGCATGCAGGCGCAGAACGGTTCTTCGTCTGTCGTGCTTAAAACCGACTCTGTGCTCGGTGTTGCGCTTAACATCTACGAGTTGCACAACGTGAAGGCAGAACTGACGCTTGTAGAACCCGACACCGCCGACTGTAGTGTGCTGATGTACACCCGTACTGCCGACTATACCGCCATGGGCAAGTATCTCGGCTCGTTGGTTGTCGACGGCGAGCAGAAACGGAGCGATGTGTCGCGTCTTGGCTATTGCGCCATAGCCAAGGGCAACATGGTCATCGGCATATCTCGTTTTGACGATATGTGCGAGCACATGGTAGAGCGTGACGGCTCTTACTTCCGCCAGTTTGTGCTTGTGTCCAACGGCGAACTGCCCCAGCGTTTCTTCCTGCATGGCAAGGTGGAACGCAAAGCCCTTGCACGTACCGCGGACGACCGCCTTTGCATCATCGAGACTCCTCACCCCGAAACACTGTGGGACTTCGCCGATGCCTTGCGTGAGTTTGGCTATGTGGATGCCATATACCTCACAGGTGGCAACGAGAGCGGTTTCTATCGTGCTCCCGACGGAACCCCATACTTCACGGAGAAAGCCGCAAAGTATCGTACGGATAAGCACCACGCTGTAGCTCCTTGGCTGGTGCTTAGGAAGCGATAATTGCCAAGATATACAATAAACCCGGCATCTTGTACAAGTCACCTCGGAAAGTTTCTCGGTTCAGAAAAGCCACACTACCTTTGCATTGTCAATAAGACAAAACCATTAAAAAACAATAGAAGACAATGAAGAAGTTAATGATTATGCTGCTGATGGTTGTAGCAACCAGCACAGCAAGTTTTGCAAAGGGTAGTAACGACAATGTACAGACTGCTGCCAAGAAAGTGGTTCAGACAGTGAAGAATGCTCCTTCGGGCACTACTTATGGGGTGGTGGAAGTGACCAAGAGCCATATCGTGGTGAACACCCCTCTCGGCCGTTACAACATCAACAAGAATGAAGACGGAAGCTTCTCTTTTATGGGTATGACTGCCAAGCTCATTGCAGTAAAGAATGGCGTGTACAAGGTGCAGACTTCGTTTGGTACGTTCAGCGTAGACACGCGCAAGGCTACTGTAACAAAGCAGTAAGCAGACAAAGCCTACATGAGGCTACTCTTTTGAGTGTCGCCATGTGGGCTTTAGTTTTTTAATACATTAATGTTGAGTGTCATATGCAGAAATTTATTAGAATTGCCTTGCCATGGGTTTGCTTTGCGGTAATTATATGGTGGTATTGCTTCAACGGTTTCCAATACATTAATTGGAAATGGCTGATTGTGGCCGCAGGTATCGGTGGCTTTTCTATTGCAGCATTGTTTGTGAAACAACATAAGATGCTCGGCAAAAGAGATGCACAGCGCAAAAAACAAATGGAAGAGGCTATTGAGGCTGTTGCGCCCGAACTGGAAAAAGTAAAGGGCAACTCGCTGAAGAAAGAACTGGTAAAACGCAGAATAGTAAGAGAATATCTTGAAAAGAATACCGACTATTATACTAAAGTTGATGACAATGATGCCATTAGGAAGGTGCAAGACTGGATATCTTCTGTCGGTTGGAGTATTTACCTCCTTATCTTGCCTTTTGGGTGGATAATCGTTTGGGGAATCATCTTGCTTCTACTTGCATTGTTGTTTTATTGGTCATTCCCGATCCAAATGGCAATATGTTGCGCATTTTCCATTGCCGCAAGCATCATCTTGGTATGGCGACGCAACTACGTGTTGGCTCCGATAGCCATTTGTCTTGCGGCTATCCTTCTTTATGGGATTCTTAATGCTGGATTAGATGGTGTGGAAATGCCGGCTTTCCACATGGTGGTAGAAAACGAAGGATATATATTCCTTAGCCCATTCCATGCAGAAGACACCATGTGGGGCAGTAGTGTTATGCTGTCTATCACAAGTATTGGTCTAACCGTGTATCCATGGTTGAAGAAGAAGACGTTGGTGATGTGTGTAGGATTGGTCTTCATTGTCGTATATGTAATACGTCTCGGTGTTCAAACGAATATGATACTCACTATTCCAACGTCATATATGTACTATCTGTATGTCTTGTTGTGTGCCATCAATGCCGACTTAGCGGTTATGCTTGGTATTTCGTACAACGCTGCATTTATAGTGATATTCGTTTACTTGGCATGGCTGTTCCCCGTGATCTTCGCTCTGCCTGCTTTCATAAAGTCGTGGAAGGGAATGGACGAACTTAAAGAACGGTCGCCGTTGTATAAAAAAGCCAAATATAGACGTCTATACTATGTTTGTCTTGCATGGCTGATAATGAATGCCTTGGCAACAACTTTAGTATGGGGACGATTTATCGGTATATCTACGGAAGAATGTGCATCGATTTGGGTAAAAAACACTCAATACTTATCAGGGGTTACTGGCATAGGGTTTTGTGCAACGAACTTCATCGTCTATTGTGCGCCTATCTTGACCAGTGCGCTTTTCAGTTGGATATTATTCGCAATAACAAAGAGACAAATTAAATTGAAGGATGACATTTCATAAACCAAACATACAAGAGAACGATGAACAAGATATATATCATATTGCTGGTTGTCATAGTGCTGCTGATTGTTAGCATTCCTTTTGTGCCTCCCATTTATAACAGGTACACTAAGCCATTGTATAAGAATTACGTCGATGCCAAGGAATGGTATGGCAAGGTGGATTGCGAGAATCTCTCGCAAGTACGGGACTATTGCGAGCGACGAGGGTATAGCACTGACTATTATATTTTGGTGGATTTCTCTATTCCATCGGGCAAGAAGCGGTTCTTCATCTACGACTTGCAGCATGGAAAGTGTGTGTTGAGCAGCTATTGTATGCACGGCAGTGGCAAGGGGAACACGGATGCCACTCCGAAGTTCAGCAATGAGGTCGGTAGCGGCTGCTCCAGCCTTGGACGATATGTGATGGTAGGAAAGGGCAGTAAGTTTAAGAAGAGCATCCGTCTTCGTGGGCTTGACAAGACCAACTATCTTGCCGAGACTCGTGGTATCTTGATTCATTCAGCAGGAAAGGTGACGAGATTTTCGGGTAAAAACGATTATATCCCGATAGGCTCTGAGAGCCGTGGTTGCTTCACGGTATCAAGAGACTGTATGACTAAAGTGATGGAGATATATCGTGGAGCTTCTAAACAAAGACCTGTTATGCTTTATGCTAAATATAAATGATATAGTCTATGACGAACTTGGCGATCTCTGACATCCGTGTTTTGGTGCAAAGTTAGTGTAAAACCAGAGTAAATTTTCTTCATTCTAATGGTTTTATACTAACTTTGTACAATAAATAGGATATTATTTCAATAAACCAACTATTAGAAAGTTATGAACACAGACAACCAGGGCATATATGATGCCCGCCAACTGGGCAAGCCCAAGTTTGCAATTCTCGGCATCCAGCATCTGTTTGCCATGTTCGGAGCCACCATTCTCGTTCCGCTCATCACTGGGCTTGATGTTAGTGCCACGTTACTCTTCGCTGGTATCGGCACGCTTATCTTCCATCTTGTTTCCAAACTGCAAGTGCCCGCATTCCTCGGTTCCAGCTTTGCATTCCTTGGAGGCTACGCATCCGTAAAGCAGTTGTGTGTGGCGCAGGGCTTAACCGACGAAGTGGCACTCAACTACGCCTGCATTGGCGTTACTGCTGCGTCGTTGCTCTATTTCGTGATGGCGTTCCTGCTGAAGATGTTCGGCACGGAGAAGGTGATGCGCTTCTTCCCGCCGGTGGTTACCGGTCCGATGGTTATCGCTATCGGTCTTACGCTCTCCGGATCGGCTATCAGCAACTGTCAGCAGAACTGGCTGCTTGCCGTTACGGCCATTGCTATCGTCATCGGAACATCTATCTGGGGCAAGGGCATCATCAAGATTGTGCCTATCCTGCTCGGCGTTGTCGGATCGTATATCCTGGCTGCAGCGTTAGGCGAGGTCGACTTCTCGAAACTTGATGAGGCAGCGTGGATTGGTCTGCCCATAGATATGGATCGCACGGCTATCTCTGTAATGAAAGACCCCAACTTCGACCTCATTGTGACATCGATAATCGCCATTTTCCCTATCGCCTTCGCCACAATCATGGAGCATATTGGTGATATGTGTGCCATCCAGAGCACTGTGGGCAAGAACTTCATCAAGGAGCCGGGCCTGCATCGCACACTCTGCGGCGACGGACTTGCTACGTTCCTCGCCTCAATCTTCGGTGCGCCTGCCAACACTACATACGGCGAGAACACCGGTGTGCTCAACCTCACCAAGGTGTTCGATCCGGCTGTCATCCGCCTTGCAGCCTGCTTTGCCATAGTGCTTAGCTTCTGCCCTAAGTTTGCCTGCCTCATCGGTCTGATGCCAGCTGCTACAATCGGCGGCGTGAGCCTCATTCTCTATGGTATGATTTCGGCTGTAGGTGTGCGCAACCTCGTCGAAACATCTGTCGACTTCTCGTCGTCGCGCAACGTGTTCGTAGCTGCGCTCATCATGGTTGTGTCTATCGGCGTACAGTATGGCACGGATGGTGGCGTTAAGATCGGTTCTGTAGCCTTCTCTGGTCTGGCTCTCGCTGCTCTCGTCGGCATCTTCCTCAACGCTATCCTTCCCGATCAGCTCGGCATGAAGGTGAAGAGCTTCAACGGAAAGGAGAAGAAATATAGAAAGTAATCGGTTTGTATGAACATTGAGCAAGTTAGAGATTTTACGTTGTCGCTGCATGGCGTCACAGAAGACCAGCCGTTCGGTGACGACAACATCACCTTCCGTGTTGAGGGCAAGATATTCCTGTGTCTTTGGCTTGGCGACGGCAAGTGCGACGTGTGCGGCAGAGCGTCGCGCTTTGCCTGCAAGCTGCTGCCCGACCGCAACGAGGAGCTCCGCGACCATTACGACGCCGTTACTCCTGCTTTCCATTGGAACAAGAAACACTGGAGCGACGTGTATTACGAACTGCTCGACACCGACCTCGTCACAGCGTTGATAACCGAGTCGTACCGACTTATCGTAAGCAAACTGCCGAAGGCGGTGAGAGTGAAGTACGAATCATATTAGGGTATTTCGTTTTTCACGATATCAAGCATCATATATCAAGAAAAATATCTACCTTCGCAACTATGATAACAAAACAGCCGATAATACTTCTCAACTTTACGGGCGTGTACGACTACGAGGCGTTTGCTTCGAGCCCATACATCACGCACGTCGACTGCCGCGACATCAGCGGCACTGACTGCTATTGCGACGAGGAGGCGAGGGCGGAGCTGCGCCGCCGATTGGCACCTTACCCTGCCAAGGCACTGCACTTCATCGATTCGGGCGACTTCCATTATCTCACGGAGTATTGGGTGTCGCGTCTTCGCGAGCCGTTCTCGTTGATAGTGTTCGACCACCATCCCGATATGCAGCAGCCGCAGTGGGAGGGTGTCGTGTCTTGCGGCGGATGGGTGTCGGACGTGCTTCGCAACAACCCGTTCGTGCGCAACATCATCGTTGTCGGTGCGTCCGACGAACTGATAGCGCAGATTTCCGACGCGCTTAGGGAGAAGGTCGTGTTCTACAGTCAGTCGGAGATCGACCACCATCGTGCGTGGCCTTCCAAGGCTGGCAGTCTGATTCACGAGCCGGTGTATATCTCCATCGACAAGGACGTGCTCAGAAAGCAGGATGCCGTTACCGACTGGAGCAACGGCGATATGACTCTCTTGCAGCTGCAGGCGGTGCTGCGCATCATCTACGCTCACGAGCGGGTGATCGGCGTAGACATCACGGGCGAGTGTTCCGCCTCTCTCGACTATCTCTCCGAACTGAAAAGCGCAGTTGTAGACAACCGCGCCAACGAGGAGCTGATGCGGATGATTTGCCAGCACGACTGCGGATAGAAAAATGCTGCGTTTGCGGGGCTGATAGTGATACTGGTATCAATAAAAACACTATAATTCAGAGTTTTCTCGTTATGCATAGATTCAAGAACTCTTTTCTTGAGTGGCTTGTCTACTCGCTTATCTTCTTTTTCCTGTACGATATCATCTGGATATTGGTAGACCTGCCCGACTTCCTACAGTCGGTAAACGGACTGTATCCTGAGTTGCTTGTCGACTTTGCACTCTGCGGTTTGTTCTCGCTTTCGAGTTTGTATCTCAACCGATGGC
>ONZR01000308.1_pt1 | contig 23457 bp, 18 predicted proteins | sample 1671691 | NCBI WGS metagenome assembly ONZR01 (sample SAMN06348182, study PRJEB24527) | human gut metagenome | biome: human gut; feature: ankylosing spondylitis patient; material: feces | host: Homo sapiens | place: China | collected 2015-10 | reverse complement strand
TCAACTACATCACCAGCGAGCTTTTCGCTGAGACTGTAGCAGCGTCTTTGTACAACGGCACACAGCAGGCCGACGTTGATGGAATCCTTTCTTCCATCGTCATGGTGAACGACGATTTCATCAAGAGAGTGTCTCATCCTGAGCCGGGCATCAAGGCGGGTGATTACTACAAGAACCTGACCAAGGACTTCAACAAGCAGGTGAGCGAGATTATCGACCAGATTGCTACCTTGGGATAAAGAGGATTGCTGAGCCTGGGATAACAGGATTTTAGCAGATACACCTATTTTATATATATAGAACAAACGATAAGGAATGATAAAAGACATTTGTCAGTGGGTATTATACAAACACTTGGGATGGAAGAAGGATATAACCGTAGGCCATCCCAAGAAGTTTATCATTTGCCTGGCTCCCCACACCAGCAACTGGGATTTCATCATAGGCCTGCTCTTCTCCAGAGCTGAGGGCATCAAGAGCAACTTCCTGATGAAGAAGGAGTGGTTCTTCTGGCCGCTGGGTCCCATCTTCAGGAAGCTGGGCGGTGTGCCGGTATGGAGAAGCAAGCATACGAGCATGACCGACAATCTTGCCGAGACTGCCCGCAAGCGAGATTCCTTCGGCCTCTGCATCACGCCAGAGGGCACCCGTTCGCTCAATCCGGAATGGAAGAAGGGTTTCTACTTCATTGCCCTGAAGGCTGGCATCCCTATCCTCCTCTACGGTGTGGATTACGAGAAAAAACTCATCCAGTGTACCAAGGTCATCATCCCTTCGGGAGATGTGGAGAAGGACATGAAGGAAATCAAGCTCTACTTCAAGGATTTCAAAGGAAAGAAACCCGAGAAGTTCACAATTGGAAATATCGACTGATGGAATATGATTTAAGAAAGTGGAACAAAACAGAATTATAAAATATTGTCTGATAAGCAGTTTGCTTATTCCGGCTGGAGCAGGAATCCAGGCTGATGCCGCTGCCAAAGCATCGCCAAGCATGACGAAGACTGCCGCTGCCAAAGTCTCGCCCAAAAAGGCGAAAACTGCCGCTGCAAAGGCTGCCGCCAAAAATGCAAACCGATATGACGAGGGCAACAGCAACGCCTGGGAAGACATCGAATACGATGACGACCCATGGGTGTTCAACAGCTCCCGCCCCTACTTCGTGACTGCCGGCTTGCAGAACCGACACCTCTCATTGTGGGCTTCTCACGGACGATATTGGGATGCGGAGCGCGGATGGAAATGGCAGCGCCCCAACCTGTTCTGCACCAACGAAGACCTCTTTACGCAGACCATCGTGGTGCCCTATCTCATCCCCATGCTCCAGAATGCAGGAGCCATCGTCTTCACACCTCGTGAACGCGACTGGCAGCAACAGGAAATCATCGTCGACAACAACGACAGAAGATCCATCTCTTACATCGAAGTGGATAATTCCAAGAAATGGAAGGATTGCGACTCCCTAGGATTCGCCAACGCCAAACCCCTGTATAGCGATGGAGAAAACCCATTCACCATGGGTACAGTAAGACAAGCCAAAGCCACTAAGAAAAAGAAGAAATATAGCCTCGTCAGCTACCAGCCTAAATTCAAGGAGGCTGGTAAATATGCCGTATACGTAAGCTATCAGACCCTGCCGAAGAGCGTGCCCGATGCCAAATACATCGTGTACCACAAGGGACAGGCCACCGAATTTACCGTGAACCAGCGAATGGGTGGCGGAACCTGGGTGTATCTGGGAACCTTCGACTTCGACAAGGGATGCAACGAGTTCAACCGGGTGGTGTGCACCAACCAGGCTTCCAAAAGGGGCGTTGTCACCACCGATGCCGTAAGATTCGGCGGAGGCATGGGCAACATAGAGCGCGGCGGCGACGTGAGCGGACTGCCACGATGCCTGGAGGGAGCCAGATACTACGCCCAGTGGGCAGGTGCTCCCTACAAGGTCTATGGCGGCAGACAAGGCAAGAACGACTATGCTGATGACATCAATACCCGTTCGCTGATGACCAACTGGCTGGGCGGAGGCAGCGTATACATGCCTGCCCTCAGCGGAAAGAAGGTGCCGATAGAACTCTCGCTCGCCCTGCACAGCGACGCAGGCTTCAACCCCGACGGCAAATCTACCTGGGGCGCACTCGCCATCTGCACCACCGATTTCAACGACGGGATGCTCAACAGCGGAGTTTCGAGATTCACTTCAAAGGATTTCGCTAAAGCATTGCGTGACAATCTGGTAGAAGATATGAGTCAAATCTTTGGTGCATTCGGCAAGCGATACCTCTGGGACCGCAACTATTCTGAGACCCGACTGCCCGAAGTGCCATCGGCTATCCTCGAAATGCTCTCTCACCAGAGCTTTCCGGATATGCGCATCGCCCAAGATCCGATGGGCAAGTTTACCATCGCCCGCTCCATCTACAAGACCATCCTGAGATTCGTGAGCAGCAACCACGGCGAGGATTATGTGGTGCAGCCACTGGCGCCCAACCACTTCAGCGTGGAGATAGATGAGTTCGGATACGCCAAACTCACCTGGAGCCCGCAACTGGACAAGCTGGAGCCAAGCGCCAAGCCTACCCGCTACATCGTTTACAAGGCAGAGGGCAACGGCGGATTCGACAACGGAACCCTGGTGCGTTCGCCACAGCACTTCGTGAAGCTGGAGCCGGGAAAGCTCTACAACTTCCGCGTGGCAGCCGTAAACCAGGGTGGCGAGAGTTTCCCATCAGAAACCCTCTCGGCCCTCTACAATCCATCAGCCTCGCAAAAGGTATTGGTGGTCAACAATTTCCATCGTCTGGCTTCGCCACAGGTGGTGGATAACGACACCTTCCAGGGCTTCGACTTCGACAAGGATCCGGGCGTAAGCTACGGTCTCACGGCAGGCTGGAGCGGCAAGCAGCTGATGTTCGACATCAACAAGATGGGTCTGGAAACCACCAGCGGACTGGGCTATTGCGGCAACGAGATGGTAGGTCAGTTTGTGGCAGGCAACGACTTCAACTACACCGAGGAACATGCCCGTGCCATCGCATCGAGCAACAAATATAGCATCGCCAGCTGTTCGAGCGAAGCCATCGCATCGGGCAAGGTGAAGATGACCGACTATCAGGTGGTTGACCTCATCAACGGCTTGGAGCGCAACGATGGCTACACCCATCAATACTTCAAGACCTTCACCCCAACCCTGCAGAAGCGCATCAGATATTACGCCCTGAACGGCGGCAGACTGCTGATAAGCGGTTCCTACAACGGCAGCGACATGCAGACGGAAGAGGAACAGAATTTCATGAGCGACATCCTGAAGGTGCATTACGAGCCTACGGGCACGAAATTCATCGTTCAGGACATCAACCCCGAGGATTCCACCATCACCGAGCGAGACAGCATCGTAGGCACCGACCCTATCATCGAGGGACTGGGCAAGGAATTCAGCTATTACAACCAGTTGAACGCCCGCCACTATGCCGCCACGCATCCCGAGATTCTCAAGCCGGTGGGCAGCACCGCCTTCTGTGCCATGCGATACCTATCGGGCACCAGTGCGGCTGTGGCCTACAAGAGCAGCAGCTACCGCACCTTCACCATGGGCATCCCGCTGGAGTGCATCAGCGATGAGAAGACCCGCCACAGCATCATGCTGGGTATCCTCAATTTTCTGACGGAATAATTTAAAATTAATAATTATATGTATAAGATTCAAGCAAACCAGTCTGGCACACGCTCTATCGAAGTGAGCGACCAGCATTTAGAGACTATTGACAAGTATCAGTTGCTCCGCAACCTCGTAGATAGCAACGGCATCATCGACGAGGAAGTGCTCGACAAGTTGAAGTTCAATGTACGCGCCCTCCTGGAGAGCAGCGACATCAAGGACAAGGAATTGCTCGACCTCTGCCTCGACGTGATCTACAACCAGAACATGAAGGCTTTGGGACTCCACAACCTCGTATTGCTCTACGTGGATTGGAAGGAGAAGAAGGATGCACAGGAAGCTGCTGATGCAGAGCCAGATGCAGTAAATGATTAAAGCATTTTTGAATGGAATATAAGTTAACAGATTTCCTGCCAACAACCAAGAAGGAGTGCGAGCTCAGGGGATGGGACGAACTGGATGTAATCCTCTTCTCGGGCGACGCCTACGTGGACCATCCATCCTTCGGACCTGCCATCCTGGGACGAATCCTGGAGGCGAACGGCTACCGCGTGGCCATCGTTCCCCAGCCCGACTGGCATGGCGACTTCCGTGACTTCAAGAAGCTGGGTCGCCCTCGCCTCTTCTTCGGCGTATCGCCGGGAGCCATGGACTCGATGGTAAACCGCTACACGGCCAACCGCCGTATGCGCAGCGAGGATGCCTTCAGTCCCGACTCCCGCCACGACATGCGCCCCGACTATCCGTCTATCGTCTATACCCAGATACTGAAGAAACTCAATCCCGACGTACCTGTGGCACTGGGCGGTATCGAGGCGTCGTTGCGCCGCATCAGCCACTACGACTACTGGAAGGATGAACTGCGCAAGTGCATCCTCTGCGATTCGGGTGCCGACCTCATCCTCTACGGCATGGGCGAACGCTCTATCGTGGAACTTGCCAACGCCTTCGCCGAAGGCAAGACCATGGACCAGATTCACGAGATGCCGCAGGTGGCTTTCTACTGCAAGGAGAAGGACATCCCTGGCGGCTTCAAGGAGGATGACATCATCCTGCATAGCCACGAGGAGTGCCTGCATAACAAGAAGGGACAGGCGGAAAACGTGCGCCATCTGGAGGAAGAAGCCAACAAGATGCACGCCCAGCGCATGATTCAGGAGACCGACGGCAAGTATGTAGTGGTGAATCCACCATTCCCGCTGATGACCACCGAAGAGCTGGATGCCGCCTTCGACCTGCCTTACACCCGTCTGCCTCATCCTAAGTACAAGGGCAAGACCATTCCGGCTTACGAGATGATCAAGTTCTCCGTGAACCTGCATCGCGGCTGCTTTGGCGGCTGCTCATTCTGCACCATTTCGGCGCACCAGGGCAAGTTCGTGGTTTGCCGAAGCAAGGAGAGCATCTTGAAAGAGGTGAAGAAAATCATAGAAATGCCTGATTTCAAGGGCTATCTGAGCGACCTGGGCGGTCCTTCGGCTAATATGTACGGTATGCATGGCAAGAACCAGAAGGCGTGCGAGGTGTGCAAGCGCCCATCGTGCGTGAACCCGCAGATTTGTCCGAACCTCAATACCGACCACAGCAAGCTGCTGGAGATTTACCATGCCGTGGATGCCCTGCCGGGAATCAAGAAGAGCTTCATAGGCAGTGGTGTTCGCTACGACCTGCTGCTGCACAAGAGCAAGGACGAGAAGGTGAACCAGGCGGCAAGGGAATACACCCGCGAGCTGATTACCAAGCATGTGAGCGGCCGACTGAAGGTGGCGCCGGAGCATACCAGTCCTGAGGTCTTGAAGTTCATGCGCAAGCCATCGTTCGATCTGTTCTACGAGTTCAAGCGCATCTTTGACAAGATCAACAAGGAAGAGGGCCTCAACCAGCAGATCATTCCATACTTCATCAGTTCGCATCCGGGCTGTCATGAGGAGGATATGGCGGAGCTGGCGGTAATCACCAAGGGCTTGGATTTCCATCTGGAGCAGGTGCAGGACTTCACTCCTACCCCTATGACTATTTCCACCGAGACTTGGTACACGGGATACGACCCATACACCTTGGAGCCAGTATTCAGTGCCAAGACGCAGAAGGAGAAGCTGGCCCAGCGCATGTTCTTCTTCTGGTACAAGCCAGAGGAGCGCCGTGCCATCGAGAGCGAGCTTCGCCGCATAGGCAGAGCGGATTTGATAGATAAGCTATACGACAAGAAGAGCTTTGGCGGAGGCTTTAAGGGTAAGAATACCCGTTACGACGACAAGGCTATCGGTTCTACCTACGATAATCCGGGCGTGGGCAGAGGAGCCAAGGGCAAGCGTGGTGCTGGCAGAAATGCAGCAGATTCAAAAGCCGGAAAAGGCCGTGGCAGAAATGCACAAGACCGCTTTGCGCCAAAGGGATACGGAAACGTGGGTTGCTATGATGAGGAGAAATACCTGAACAATGGGAAATCTCTAAAATCAGGTAAGCCTTCGAATGCCAACATCCGTGATGCCGTGGCAGCAGCCAGAGCCGAGCTGAGAAATCAGAAAGACCAGGGTGCCGGCTTCTTCAAGGACAAGAAGAAAAAGAGTTTCAACCCTAATTTCGACGACAACAACCACAACCGCAAGAACCGCTATAACAGCGGCGACAGGAACGAGCGTGGCAGTGGTCGTGGTAACCAGGGAAGAAATGAAGGAAGAGGCAGGAGAAGATAAGATGAAATAAATGAAAAAATCGCCGTTTATCTCGAACATGAGATAAACGGCGATTTTTCTAATTAGTATTGTCTCAACGCCCCAAGCAACTCGGCGTTCTCTGTCTTGTTACCAATGGTGATTCTCAGACAGTTGCCGCAAAGTTGAACCTTGTTGCGGTTTCTTACGATGATGCCCTGAGCCACCAAATAATCGTAGATGGCTTGCGCATCCGTCACCTGAACCAGGAAGAAGTTGGCATCCGTAGGATGAATCTTCACGGTGATAGGCAAATCCAGGAAGGCAGTCATCACCTTAGAACGCTCCTGCAGGATGTTCTTCACCCACTCATCCTTCTTCAGCGGTGCCTTCAAAACCTCAAGTGCCTGCTGCTGGGTAAGCAGATTCACATTGTAAGGATACTTCACCTTATTGAAGATATCAATAATCTCCTTGCTCGCATACGCCATACCCAGGCGCAATGCCGCACAACCCCATGCCTTGCTCATCGTATTGAGCACAATCATGTTAGGGAAATGCTTCAGTACACCACGGAAAGTTCGCTCGGTAGAGAAATCGCTGTAAGCCTCATCTACCACCACGATGCCATCGAACAGACGGAGCACCTCTACTATCGCCTCGCGATTGATATGGTTGCCCGTAGGGTTGTTAGGACTGCAGAACCAAACCACCTTGGTGTTTTCGTCGCAGGCATCGATGATTTTCTCGGCAGAAATCTGATAGTTCTCGTCGAGCAACACGGAGCGATACTCCACGTCGTTCACATCGGCACACACCTCATACATTCCGTATGTAGGCGCAATCGCTACCACATTGTCCTTGCCCGGACGACAGAACACACGGTAAACCAGGTCGATGGCCTCATCCGAACCGTTGCCCAGGAAAATCTGGTCTTCCGGAACCTCCTTGATCTTGCTCACCTGCTTCTTCAGCTCCAGCTGCAGCGGATCAGGATATCGGTTGTACGGGTCATTATATGGATTCTCGTTGGCATCGAGGAAGACGCGGGCATTTCTGCCAGCGAATTCCGTGCGAGCGCAACTATATGGTGCCAAGTTCCAGATGTTTTCTCGGCACAAGTCTTTTAAATCTTTCATTCTTTTAAATTATTTTAGGCTATTAACTCTCAATCTCATGGCATTTGCATGCGCCTCCAACTGTTCATTCTCCGCCATCGTCACCACAGCATCGCCTATGTTACGAATACCTTCTTCCGTGAGATGCTGGAAGGTGATCTTACGATTATAACTGTCGAGGTTCACGCCATTATATGCCAAGGCATAGCCATGGGTCGGAAGGGTGTGGTTGGTACCGCTGGCATAGTCGCCGGCACTCTCGCACGCATAGTTGCCCAGGAACACGCTGCCCGCATTCACCACCTTCTCGGCAAGCAGCCCGTAATCGGCAGTTGCAATGATGAGATGTTCTGGGGCGTAGGTGTTGCAAAGGTCGATGGCCTCCTCTTCATTCTCAACGAGGATGAACTTGGAGTTGTCCAGCGAAGTCTGCGCCATCTCCTTGCGAGGCAATCGCTCCAACTGCACTTCCACTTCCTTCTTCACTGCTTCCAAAACCTTTTCGGAGGTAGTGATGAAGAACACCTGCGAGTCGAAGCCGTGCTCAGCCTGCGACAGCAAGTCGGCAGCTGCAAACACAGGGTTGGCAGTTTCATCAGCGATAAGACAAACTTCAGATGGTCCAGCCGGCATATCGATAGCCACATCGTGCAGGGAAACCTGCTGTTTTGCCGCCATGACAAACTGGTTGCCCGGTCCGAATATCTTATATACCTTAGGCACGCTCTCCGTTCCGTAAGCCATCGCACCGATGGCCTGCACGCCGCCCGCCTTGAAAATCTTGCTCACGCCTGCAATCTTAGCCGCCATGAGGATAGCCGGATTCACCTTTCCCTCCTTGTTAGGAGGAGTACAGAGCACGATTTCCTTGCAGCCTGCAATCTTGGCAGGGGTAGCGAGCATCAATACGGTGCTGAAGAGAGGCGCCGTTCCGCCCGGGATATACAATCCCACCTTCTCTATTGCCACGCTCTTCTGCCAGCAGGTAACGCCAGCGCAGGTCTCCACCTTGCTGCCCTCAAACTTCTGGCTCTGATGGAATGCGGCAATGTTATGATGGGCGAGGTGCAAAGCGTCTTTCAGATCTTGAGAAACCAGTTGCTCAGCCTCATCGATTTCAGCCTCAGTCACAGCCAAAGAATCGAGATGGGCATGGTCAAACTTCTCCTCGTATCGCTTCACGGCATCATCGCCATGGTTCTTCACATCGTCGAGTACACCCTGAACGGTAGCATTGAGCTGCGACACGTCAAGGTGTGGGCGTTTTACTATCTCGCTCCATTCCTCCTTTGCAGGATACTTTATTACCTTCATTCCAAATTTAATTAATAATTTATAATGGATAATTAAGAACTAGACCTGCGCATAAGCTGGTCGCTACTCCTAATATCTAACTTTCTTACAATATCATTTTCTCGATTGGTGTTACCAGGATGCCCTGTGCACCTAGTTCCTTCAGCTTACCGATGATTTCCCAGAAGCGCTTCTCGTCGAGAACGGTGTGGATAGAGCACCACTCCTCGTCGGCCAATGGGATGATGGTAGGACTCTTGATACCTGGCAATACCTGGGTAATCTCCTCTACCTTTGCCTTAGGGGCGTTCATCATCACGTACTTCTTGTCCTGTGCAGAGCGCACTGCCTCGAAGCGGAACAGCATCTCGTTTAAGATCTGATGCTTCTCATCATCCATCTTCCAGTTGCCGATGAGCAATGCCTCGCTCTTCATCACAACCTCCACCTCGGCAAGATTGTTGCTTACCAGTGTAGAACCAGAGCTGACGATATCGAAGATACCATCTGCCAGACCAATGCCCGGACTGATTTCCACAGAACCTGTGATTACGTGGATGTCGGCATTGATGTTATGCTTCTTCATGAAGTTGCGCAGGATGTTAGGGTAAGAGGTGGCAATCTTCTTGCCGTTGAACCACTGCAATCCCGGATAATCAATCTTCTTAGGGATGGCAAGACTCAGGCGGCACTTGCTGAAGCCCAATCGGTCGATGATCTGGGCATTCTCACCGCGCTCCACGAATTCGTTCTCACCTACGATACCGATATCGGCTACGCCAGAGGCAACGCTCTGAGGGATATCGTCATCGCGAAGGTAAAGTACTTCGAGAGGGAAATTACTTGCCTGCACCAGAAGAGTGCGCTTTGAGGCACTGACCTTGATGTCCGCCTCCGCTAAAAGATTCATTGTGTCGTCGAACAAACGACCCTTACTTTGTACTGCTATTCGTAACATATTTCTGTATTTTGTTTGAAAAACATTGCAAAAGTACATAAAATTGTTAGAATATGCAAATAATTTCGTACTTATATTCAATTTTTTAGTACTTTTGCAGTCGCAATGAGGAAAAAGTTATATTTATACGCATTATATTCACTGTTTTTGCTCTCAAGTTGCGCTGACAAGAAACCGCAGCAGGAGCTTACGCCATGGGGTACTCCCGTGGGCGAAGTGGATGGCATCGACGATTCTGAAGAAGATGGAAACGCCGACGGAGATGGATTGGATAATGCCAACGGAAAGGCAAACCGGCAGCGGGGTTTCTCGCTGGAAGATATCCAGGAGAATGGCGAGCTCATCATGCTCACCGTGAACGGTCCTACCACCTATTATGATTATCACAACCACGGCATGGGTCTGCAGTATCTGCTCTGCGAGAAGTTTGCCCAGCAGATTGGCGTGTCGCTGAGAGTGGAGGAATGCAAGGATACCACCGAGATGATTCAGAGACTGCAGAAGGGAGAAGGCGACATCATCGCCGTGCCACTGCCCCGCCAAAGCAGAGCAAAAGACCTGCAATTCTGCGGCGTTACTCCCGACAGCGGAAAGACGCAGTGGGCGGTGATTGGCGGCAACAAGAGTCTTGCCGATACCCTGAACGGATGGTTCAAGCCGAAGATGATAGCCGAGGTGAAGAAGGAGGAATCCTTCCTGCTCTCTACGGCAAGCATCCGCCGCCACGTATATTCGCCGTTCCTGAACCGTTCGAAGGGTGTCATCTCGCGCTACGACCATCTTTTCATGAGATATAGTGGAACGGCTCGCATGGACTGGCGACTGATGGCGGCACAGTGTTACCAGGAGAGTTGCTTCGATGCGAACGCCAAATCATGGGCGGGTGCCTGCGGACTGATGCAGATTATGCCATCCACCGCCTCGCACCTGGGCTTGCCGATGAGTTCCATCCACGATGCCGAGGCTAATGTGGCTGCGGCTGCGAGATACATGGCAGAACTGCAGGGCCACTTCAGCGATGTGGGCGACCCAGGGCAGCGCATACTCTTCGCCCTTGCTGCCTACAACGGCGGTTTCCATCATATCCGCGATGCGATGGCGCTGACCCGGAAGCACGGTGGCAACTCGCACAATTGGGGTGATGTAAGGGAATATGTGCTCCGACTGTCGCAACCAGCCTACTATTGCGACCCGGCTGTGAAATATGGTTATATGCGAGGCGCCGAGACGGCAGATTACGTGGATAGAATCCGTGCCCGCTGGAGCGAGTACTGTGGTGGGGCCAGTTTCCACGAGAGCTATCGTGGCGGCAGCCGTGGCCCGCACATCGGAAGAGGAACCGACTCCTTTCATGGGGCACCGGTGAAATCAAAGAGAAATTATCAGAAGAAATACCATATATAATAATAAAGGCTTCTGCGAATCCGCAGAAGCCTTTATTATTATATATGGTGGGCAATATTTGCCAAATACTTATTTCAACACTTCATCGAGCAAGGTGTAGAATGCAGGATCCTCACCCACGATGGTCTTCACAATCTTGCCGTCAGGACCCACAACAATCTTGGTTGGGAAACCCTGGATACCATACTTATCCAGAAGATCGCCGCCTTTTGGATTATATACGTGAATCCATGGCAACTGATGCTTCTCTACAGCAGCCTTCCACTTAGTCTCGGTATCGTTGCAGTCAACGCCCAGGATCTCGAACTTACCCTTGTACTTCTCGTAGTATTCCTTCATCTTAGGCATACCCTTGATACACCAGCCGCACCAGGAACCCCAGAAGTCGATGACAACATACTTGCCACGAAGACTGGAGAGAGAGAATGGCTTGCCATTGATGTCATTCAAGGTGAAGTCAGGAGCATCTACGCCAGAAGCCTGAAGCTTCTTAGCTTTCTCCTCAGCTTCAGCACGTTTCTTTGCCATATCAACAAACTGCTGATAATAGCCCTTCATTCTACCATTCTTCACATTCTCTGAGAGCAAACCAAGAAGTTCCTTCATCTGGCCGTAATCATCCAACTTCTCGAAAAGTGTGGCACATGCCTCGTTATCAGGGTTCTGCTTGACGAAAGCAAAGATTTTCTCCGTTCTAGCCTTCAGCAAAGCAGGCATCTTCTTCTCATACTCATTCATGATGGTCTCACGGTCTTCACCATTCTTCGTGCGGGCATCCAGAGATTCAGAATACTCCTTCAAGTCCTTCTCTGCCGACTCCATCATCAAGTCCACCTCATGATACTGCTGGTAGAACTTACTGCCTGTAACATCAAATCGAGATGTAAAGTCACCCTTTATCTCCGCCTTCTCGCCTGGTACACAAGGGAAGTTGAACATCTTCCGCTCCAAGCCACGAAAGGTTTTTGGAGTAAAGAATGCACGGTTTGATGCCTTGGCAAGGTTAGTAGAATAGGTAAACTTACCATTCTTAACCAGGATGGTATCCATATTCTCTTTACTGCCTTTGTAAACAATGACAGAATCCGTAGAGAAATTCTTCAAGTCTACCTTCACCTGAAAGTTGCTCTTCTGAGCCATCGCTGCAGTTGATGCCAGCACCAATGCAGTAGTAAAAATCATTTTCTTCATTCGTACTATATCTTTTTTTATAATTTCATCACAACCTTTATCTGTTATATAATAAATCATTTATTCCTCATACTCCGTGGTATCCTCGATACCCGCCTCTGCCAGGGCTTCCTTGCGCTCCACGCAGGTACCGCATTTTCCACAGTGCTTCTCGCCACCCTTGTAGCAGCTCCAGGTCTCGGCATAATCAATGCCCAGCTTCTTGCCTATCGCAGCAATCTCGCCCTTGGTGATGTTGGTGTACGGAGCCACCACGCGAACATCCACGAAGGTGCCTGCCTCGGCAGCCTCATCGATGGCCTTGATGAACTCAGGGCGACAATCCGGATAGATGGTGTGGTCGCCGCCATGGTTGGCGATGAGCACCTTCTTCAGGTTGTTGCTCTCGGCAATGCCGATGGCGATGCTGAGCATGATGCCGTTACGGAATGGAACCACGGTAGATTTCAAATTGTCGTCGGCATAGTGACCCTCTGGGATGGCATCGGCACCCTCCAGGAGAGAACTCTTGAAATACTGATGCATGAATCCCAGGTCGATGGTGATATGCTTGATGCCCAGTCGCTCACAATGCATCTTGGCGAAAGGAATCTCTCGCTCGTTGTGGTTACTGCCATAATTGAAACTGATACCCAGGGCTATCTCGTCCTTCTTGTCATAAAGCAGCGTGATGCTATCCATGCCGCCGCTCACAATAATTACTGAATCCTTCATTTACTTTGAACTTAATATTTATAAAATCAGATTATATTTATAAAATCAGATTATACACTAAAATCTGCGTAATCCGCGAAATCTGCGTGAGATTTTACCCGAACAGGCAGCGGAATGCCTCCTCCACCTTTCTTACGGGATGAATCTCTATCTGATACTTCTTATGGTCGAAACCATGATTGTTATATTTCGGAATGATGATGTGCTGGAAACCCAACTTCTCAGCCTCAGCAATGCGCTGCTCGATGCGGCTCACCGGACGAACCTCGCCGCTCAGTCCCACCTCGCCACACATACACCACCCCTGTTCTATCGGTGTATCCACATTGCTGCTCAATACGGCTGCCAGCACACTCAGGTCCATCGCCGGGTCGGTTACTCGCAGTCCGCCCGCGATGTTCAGGAACACGTCCTTCGCCATCAGTTTGAAGCCCACTCGCTTCTCCATCACAGCCAGGAGCATGTTCAGTCTGCGCTGGTCGAAACCCGTTGCCGAACGCTGCGGAGTTCCGTATGCCGCCGTGCTCACCAGCGCCTGCGTCTCTACCAGGAACGGGCGGACGCCTTCGATGGCTGCACTGATGGCAACGCCCGAGAGTCCGTCGTGATCTTCCGTAAGGAGCAGTTCCGACGGATTGCTCACCTGTCGGAGTCCTCCCTGCTGCATCTCGTAGATACCCAGTTCCGAAGTACTTCCAAATCGGTTTTTGATGCTTCGCAGGATGCGGTACATATAGTGCTGGTCGCCCTCAAACTGGATAACGGTGTCCACTATATGTTCCAGAATCTTCGGTCCAGCCAGGGTTCCCTCCTTATTAATATGTCCTATCAGGATAACAGGAATGCCACTGGTCTTGGCGAATCGCAAGAGCGACGCCGCACATTCCCTCACCTGCGATATAGAGCCTGGAGAACTGTCCACTTCCTCTGTAGCAATGGTTTGGATAGAGTCGATAACTATCAGTTCTGGAGCCACTTGCTGAATATGAGTGAAGATTTTCTCCAACTGCGTTTCGCAGAGAATCGTAATATGGTCGAAAGCCGCTTCAGGAGAAACAGCAGCCGAAGCATCTCCAGCATCCGAAGCAGCAACCGAAGCCCTCATCAGTGCCTGCCCTTTTGCCAATCTGTCGGCACGGAGTTTAATCTGATGGGCACTCTCCTCACCACTTACATAAAGCACCCTTCTGTGCCTCATGTTCAGAATGGTTTGCAGGGTGAGCGTACTCTTTCCGATGCCCGGCTCTCCACCCAGCAGGGTGATGCTGCCAGGTACCATACCGCCACCCAGCACACGATTCAGTTCCTCGTCCATCATATCGATGCGAGGTTCATCAATCGAGGAGATGTCTCGCAACTTCATCGGCTTGGCATCGCTATCCGAATGCTGTCCTCCAAACATGGTGGCAGCACCTCCATGCCTCATGGTCATGCCGGCATTCTTAGCCGCCTGCGACCCCGAATCGGCTGCTATTCTAATCTCCTTGAACGTGTTCCATTGTCCACAGCTAGGGCATTTGCCAATCCATTTGGCACTCTCCTGCCCGCAGTTGCTGCAAACGTATGCAATTTTATCTTTAGCCATCTTTCGCAAATTTTCGGCAAAGGTACAGCTTTTTTCTCTAATCACAAAAACTTTTCCCTCTAAACACAAAAACTTTGTTTCAAAAACAGGAAAGAAGTCGTGAAATAGGCGGTATTTTGCTATCTACACGTTGCAAAAGATGTGTACTATGACAAAAAATCATTAAAACATGATGCAAAGATTTGGTGATACCAATTATTTTTGTTACTTTTGCGTCGGATTGAACGAAGGATGCCCTGCTACCAGATTCGCTTCAGCCTGCCGAGCCCGATTAGCTCCACAGACGGCGGAATGGGAAGCCCCATCAACTGAGTTCAGTTTCAATCGTTAATTAAATCAATAATAATAACTAATATAAAATTTAGGAAAAATGAAGATTGAAAATTTTAACTTTGCCGGTCACAAGGCAATCGTACGCGTTGATTTCAACGTGCCATTGGATGAAAATGGTAATGTAACAGACGACACTCGTATCCGTGGTGCCCTCCCTACTTTGAAGAAGGTACTCGCTGACGGCGGTGCGCTCATCATGATGAGCCACATGGGTAAGCCAAAGGGCAAGGTTAAGCCAGAGCTTTCTCTCTCTCAGATTGTAAAGAACGTTTCTGACGCTCTCGGCGTAGAGGTTAAGTTTGCCAAGGATTGCGGTAACGCTGATGCTGAGGCTGCTGCCTTGAAGCCAGGTGAGGCTCTCTTGCTCGAGAACCTTCGTTTCTATCCAGAAGAGGAAGGCAAGCCAGTTGGCGTAGAGAAGGGTACACCTGAGTTCGACGCTGCTAAGGCTGAGATGAAGGAGCGCCAGAAGAAGTTCGCTGCTAAATTGGCTTCTTATGCTGATGTATATGTAATGGACGCATTCGGTACAGCTCACCGCAAGCACGCTTCTACAGCTGTCATCGCTGATTCTTTCGACAAGGATCACAAGATGCTCGGCTTCTTGATGGAGAAAGAAGTTAAGGCTGTTGACGCAGTTCTCGGCAACATCAAGCGCCCATTCACAGCTATCATGGGTGGTTCTAAGGTTTCTACTAAGATCGGTATCATCGAGAACCTGTTGACTAAGGTTGACAACCTGATTCTCTGCGGTGGTATGACTTATACATTCTCTAAGGCTCTCGGTGGCAAGATCGGTATGTCTATCTGCGAGGATGACAAGCTCGACGTTGCTCTCGACGTAATCAAGAAGGCTAAGGAGAACGGTGTAAACCTCGTACTCGGCACAGACTCTATCTGCGGTGACGACTTCAAGAACGACTGCAATACTCAGGTTTGCCCATCTAACAACATCCCTGACGGATGGGAGGGTATGGACGCAGGTCCTGAGACTCGCAAGGCTTTCGCAGCTGCCATCAAGGGTGCCAAGACTATCCTCTGGAACGGTCCTGCAGGTGTATTCGAGTTCGACAACTTCGCTGGTGGTTCTAAGGCTATCGCTGACGCAATCGCTGAGGCTACTAAGGAGGGTGCATTCTCACTCATCGGTGGTGGTGACTCTGTAGCTTGCATCAACAAGTTCGGCTTGGCAGACCAGGTATCTTATATCTCTACAGGTGGTGGTGCTCTCCTCGAGGCTATCGAGGGCAAGGTATTGCCAGGCGTAGCAGCTATTGAGAAGTAATCAATAGGTAATCTATATAAAGCGGTTCGGGGGCATCCCATAGTGGATGTCCTCGAATTTTTCAGTATATAAGATACCCCACCCCTAACAATCTAACGATACTCCCTTTATTCAAAATTATTCATATTAAAAACCATTTAACGCAATTTAATGGATTGGATTATTAATCTTTTCACCAATACAGAGTCGGTGGCGCACATCGCCCTGCTCTACGCAATAGTCATTGCGATTGGTGTTTACCTGGGAAAGATCAAGATTGGTGGCATCTCGCTGGGTGTTACTTTCGTGCTCTTCGCAGGTATCTTAGCCGGACACGTGGGCTTTACAGGTCCTAAGGAAATCCTCACCTTCGTGCAAGACTTCGGATTGATCCTCTTTGTCTTCATGATTGGTATGCAGGTGGGTCCTGGCTTCTTCGAGAGTTTCAAGAAAGGTGGCGTGACACTGAACTTGCTTTCTGCCACAGCCATCCTGCTCAACATCCTCGTGATGTTCGGATGCTACTACCTCTTCTTCGACACCAGCAACCCGCAGAACCTGCCTATGATGGTGGGTACCCTGTATGGTGCGGTTACCAACACCCCGGGTCTTGGTGCTGCCAACGAGGCGTTGCTCAGCGTCTTCCCTAACGGTGCTCCTAGCATCGCCAACGGTTACGCCTGTGCTTATCCTCTGGGTGTGGTTGGTATCATCGGTGCTACCATCCTCATCAAGTACATCACCCGTGTCAACTTGACTGAGGAAGAAGCCCAGCTCAACGAGGAGGAGGCAGCCAACCCTCATGCCAAACCTCACAACATGCACTTGCGTGTGGAGAATGCCTACATCGCAGGCAGAACCCTGAGAGAGGTTTCTGAGTTCCTGAACCGCGACATCGTCTGCTCAAGACTGCTCCACGACGGAGAGGTGAGCATTCCTAACAGCAAGACCACCTTCGAGGTAGGCGACGAGCTGCTCGTGGTTTGCGCAGAGGCTGATGCCGAAGCCATCAAGGCTTTCATCGGTCCGGAAATTGAGGCAGAGTGGGACCGCGAGAAGGATGAGGTACAGCACTTCATATCAAGACGAATCATCGTTACCCGTCCAGAGATGAACGGTAAGACTTTGGGTAAGATGCACTTCTCCAGTGTGTATGGCGTGAACGTAACCCGCATTTCCCGTCAGGGCATGGATCTCTTCGCAAGCCGTAACCACCACTTCCACGTGGGCGACCGCGTGATGGTAGTAGGTCCTGAGGAGAACGTAAACCGTGTGGCAGAGATTATGGGTAACTCTGTGAAGCGCCTCGATGCGCCTAACATCGCTACCATCTTCATCGGTATCATGGTGGGTATCATCTTCGGTTCTCTCCCATTCGCTATCCCAGGCATGCCAGTGCCTCTGAAGCTGGGTATCGCCGGTGGTCCGCTCATCATCGCCATCCTCATCGGCCGTTTCGGTTATCGCATGAAGCTGGTTACCTACACCACTACCTCCGCCAACATGATGCTGCGAGAGATAGGACTGGTACTCTTCCTGGCGAGTGTGGGAATCAAGGCTGGTGCCGGATTCTGGGACACTGTGGTTCAGGGCGACGGATTGAAATATGTGGGATGCGGTTTCCTCATCACCATCATTCCTATCCTCATCGTGGGTACCATCGCCAGATTGAAGTTCAAGTTCAATTACTTCACCATCATGGGTATGCTTGCCGGTACTTATACCGACCCTCCTGCCCTAGCTTATGCCAACGCATCATGCTCTAAGGAGGCTCCAGCCGTAGGTTACTCTACTGTATATCCATTGAGTATGTTCCTCCGTATCTTTACAGCCCAGATTGTGGTGCTGTTCTTCTGCGGAGCATAAACGCTTATAAATGTTAACAAAACAACTGGAAATAGTTATAAATTATAAAAGAGGTGCACAAAGATAAAAATTTGTGCACCTTTTTTGTTTTCTTTTCAGAATTTATTCGTACCTTTGAGCACAATAAACAAACAACCCTAAAAACGTTAGATGCGTATGAATAAATTAGGATTTCTGATAACCATGCTGGTCATCGCATCCTTGCCCGCTTGGGGACAAGGTGCCAGGAGCATCCGTATCACGGAAGTAATGACCGACAACCGTACGAGTCTCATTGATGAGTACGGTCAGCACAAGCCATGGGTGGAATTGAGCAATTCCTCCTTTACCACGTACAACGTGCGTGGTATGTTCCTAACCACCGACAGACGAGTTCTCAACAAGAACCTGTCGCCCGAAGTACGTCGGCAAATGATGTATCCGTTGCCGAACAATGAACCTCGAACCATGCTGGGCGGCAAGAAGAGCATCGTCATCTTCGACAGCAGTAGCTGGTACAAGGACAGTTGGAACGGGCAGCATTGGAAGGCAAAGGATTCTTCCAATACCGGACCTTTTCATCTCAATCTTATTCTGCAGGAAAAGAAGCCCAATTGGATAGCACTTTATGATGGAAACGCCGTAGACCTGATAGACTCCGTGAGTGTGCCTGTATTGGAACCCGACGAGAGCTATGCATTGAGCAGTGATTTCAAGACATGGGACAAGGCGACTGCCGGATTCATCACCCCGGGCTATCTGCCACAGAATGTGGGCTTGAGCAAGGCACAGCTTCTGAAGAAGCAGGATCCCTATGGCATCGGAATCTCCGTGCTTTCGATGGGTATCGTGTTCTCGTGTCTCACCCTCCTTTTCTTGGTATTCTGGGCATTCGGAGCCTACATGAAGCACAAGCAGCGCATCGCCCGTGCCACCGAGAAGCACGCCTCCTTATTATATAAGACGGGTAAGAAGACCATCGAGGTAACGCAAGACCTGAGTCATAAGACCAACGTAATCTTGAAAGATGGTCTGAAAACCAAGGGAATCGACAAGGAGATTTACATGGCTGTGATTTCACTCGCCCTCAAGGAATATCTGGAGGATGTACACGATGTGGAATCCGGCATCATCACCATCAAGCCTAAACAGACCAGATGGAATGCCCCGAAATTCAATAATATCAACAACTCTAAATAACAGAAACTATGGCTAAGTATCAATATACAGTGAAAGGAGTCGATTACGAAGTCGAGATCCAGGATATAGAAGGCAACATCGCCAACGTAACCGTGAATGGCATCCCATTCGAAGTAGAGATGAAGCAGCCAGTGAAGGCTGGCAAGCAGAAAGTAAAGTTAAGTGAAGAGCGAAGAGTGAAGAGTGAAGAATTCAACAGTTCTTCAGCCCCTCAGAGCGCGAAGGCATCTGCGGATTTGCAATCCGCAGCAAGCAGCGGGCAAACAGTAAATGCAGGAGACGCAGGAAAGACAGCCTCCGGCAAGCCAGTGGTAGCCCCTCTGCCTGGTACCATCAACGAAATCAAGGTGAAGGTGGGCGACAAGGTGAACGCAGGCGATACCGTCGTCATTCTCGAAGCCATGAAGATGCAGAACAACATCGAGGCAGAGACTTCTGGAACCATCACCAGCATCAACGTAAATAAAGGCGATGCCGTGATGGAAGGAGACACGTTAGTAACCATTAAATAGATAGCTTATGGATTTCATCATACAAAACTTCAATGAGTTCCTGACCTATACGGGCTTTGCAAATGCCACGGCAGGAAACCTCGCCATGATAGTAATAGGAGTCGTCTGCATCTGGCTTGCCATCAAGAAGGATTTCGAACCGCTCCTCCTGGTGCCCATCGGATTGGGTATCATCCTGGGCAACATCCCCTTCCGTGCCGATGCCGGACTCGAAATCGGTCTGTACGAAGATAACTCGGTGTTGAACATCTTCTATCAGGGCGTAAAACAGGGCTGGTATCCCCCACTCGTATTCCTGGGCATCGGAGCGATGACCGATTTCTCGGCATTGATTTCCAATCCGAAGCTGATTCTGATTGGAGCCGCCGCCCAGTTTGGCATCTTCGGTGCCTACATGATAGCCCTGGCGCTGGGGTTCGAACCGAACCAGGCTGCGGGTATCGCCATCATCGGTGGTGCCGACGGACCTACCGCCATCTTCCTGAGCAGCAAGCTGAGTCCTAACCTGATGGGTGCCATCGCCGTTTGCGCCTACTCCTACATGGCATTGGTACCAGTGATCCAGCCACCATTGATGCGCCTGCTCACTACCAAGAAAGAGCGCGTCATCAAGATGAAGCCAGCCCGCCAGGTATCTCAGACCGAGAAGATTCTCTTCCCCATCATAGGTCTGCTGCTCACCACCTTCATCGTGCCATCCGGCCTGCCATTGCTCGGCATGCTCTTCTTCGGAAATCTTCTGAAGGAAAGCGGAAAGACTACCCGACTTGCCAAGACGGCAGGCAGCAGCCTGAATGATATCGTGGTGATGCTGCTCGGACTCACCGTGGGCTGCTCTACCCAGGCATCGGAGTTCCTGACCCTGAACACCATCAAGATCTTCGCCCTCGGTGCCCTGGCATTCATCATCGCATCAGCCAGCGGTATCCTCTTCGTGAAACTGATGAACCTCTTCCTGCCAAAAGGCAAGAAGCTGAACCCACTCATCGGAAACGCCGGCGTGAGTGCCGTGCCAATGAGTGCCCGCATCAGCAACAACCTGGGTTTGGAGTACGACCGCCACAATTTCCTTCTCATGCATGCCATGGGTCCGAATGTAGCAGGCGTCATCGGTTCCGCCGTAGCAGCAGGTGCCCTGCTGGGATTCTTCAATTAATCAATTAGAATTCTTCAATAAACAACATGAAAAAAGGGAACTTGCATTTGAGCAAGTTCCCTTTTTAAATATCTTCTTTTTTTCTAGAAGAACTAGGTTTAAAAAAACAAAAGCTAGCCCCTCTTAATCGTCATTTTACCCTCAAGCGAGATGATAACCTCCACCTGATAGCTCATGCTGCTATCCGGCATCGCCAGCACCACCTTGAAATGAACACCATCAGCATCCACCTTCTTGAACACGATATCGCTCAATATCGACTGCTTCAAGAACTCATGAGGCACCTGCTTCTTGAAATCTTCCTTGCGGAAATCGCGGCCGAAAATCTTGCGCGAACCATGATAAATGTTCACATTCACGATGTTGTCGTGGTAAACATTGTCCACCTCCACGCCATCGTCGTTGTAACTGCTCTTAAACACCTTGTATGTGGTAGGATTCACCTGCACATAGAGGTGCAGCTTCTCCTCGCCCGCATTCACCACCGTATCACGCTTCACCAGCTTATTCTGATTCAGCGTCACAGGCTGTGCATGCTGGAATTGCTCCAGATACATCGGGTCGGAAGTCTTGACGAGCTTCACCACATCCCCATTGGCTACCTTGAACTGAAAGATGTGTGCCGCCTGCTTCACAATCGGATATTTCGCAGTATTCGCGCCCTTCATCACCAGCGTATCGCCAATGATGCAGAAATAAACCGGGCGGCTGGTAGAATCGGGATAATAGATGGTATCGCCCTTCACGCGAAAGGCAACATCATCCTCGTCGTCGCTGTCAATCCAGACACCCTGAAGCATCTTCTTGGCAGCGACGTCCTCCTGCTGTTCGGCTTTCTGGGCGGACTGCTTCTGTCCGCAACCCACCATAGCCGCCATGAGGCAAGCACCTAACAATATGTTGTTCGATTGTTTCATATACCTAAATTTAGTCGCAAAGGTACTACTTTTTAGTGGAATAGCAAAATAAATTAAACTTTTTATCATTTCAGCTGAAAATTTCACAAAAAATAGTTGTCTATTTCCTAAAAAAGCCGTACCTTTGCAAGGTGAAATGTACCTGAAATGTAGAATTCAGGTTTCACGAACAAGAATAACAGATAAAACGAAAGGTAAGAAGTGATAGAAATAAACAGACATATTGAGATTCTGCTCTTGAGCAACGACTGCGTGATTGTGCCAGGCTTCGGCGGCTTCATGGCTCATCATGTAGATGCAAGATACGATGGCACCGACAACATGTTCCTGCCACCGCTTCGCACCGTGGGCTTCAATCCGCAGCTCACAATGAACGACTCGTTGCTTGTACTTTCGTATGTGGAGACCTACGACATGAGCTACCCAGAAGCTTTGCGACGCATTGAAGATGAGGTGGCTGAGATTCGCCAGACCCTTGAAAACGAGGGAAAGTATGAGGTGGATAACGTGGGAATCCTTTCGCTCAATGAGGATGGAAACATTGAGTTTGAGCCACACGAGGCAGGAATCCTCACCCCTGATTTCTATGGATTGGGCGGATTTGACATGATGCCTGTGGCGCAGCTCACTGCTGGCGAAGAGGCGAATGCCAACAAGGCTGCAACAAGCAAGACGGCTGCTCCTACAACAGAAAGCAAGCCAAATGCAAACCTTGTAGAGATGCCTGTCAAGCCAATGCAGAAAGAGAAAGAGGCAGCAGTCAACAACTCCGTGTTCATCAACGACGATGAGGAAGAGGAGACCAGCGCAGAATTCATCAGCATCAGAAAAAGCTGGCTCAGAAATCTGGCAGCTGCCTGCATCGCCATCATCGCCTTCTTCACCATCTCTACCCCATTGGGTGCTCCTACCATGCAGAAGAGCCAGATTGACACTGGCATGCTGAACCGCATCATGCCGAAGGAAATCGACCAGATGAAGAAAGCCAAGGAGCTGGTAGTCAATGGAGACGGAACCAAACTGATGGAGACATCTGAGAATGCTGCGCAGAATACAGGAAACGCTGCGCAATCTGCAGAAAGCTCTTCACAAATAGCAGGAAATGCTGCGCAGACTGCGGGAAGCACAGCACAGAATGCCAACCAGGACGTCGAGCTATCCCTCCCTTCCACTTACTACAGCATTGTTCTGGCTAGCCGTGTCACCAAGCACAACGCAGCCAACTATGCCGAGCGCCTGCAAGGCAAGGGATTCAAGCAAGCCCGTGTGCTCATCACCGAAAACAACGTCAAGGTGATTTACGGCACATACAACTCTGAAAGCGAGGCTCACGCTGCCCTGAAGAACCTGAGAGACAACGAGGCTTTCGCTGATGGTTGGATTACAAAGGTTAAGGAATAGTTTTTAGAGTTAAAAGAAATTTCACAAGTGACAACCAGCCGTCCCCGAAGGGGGCGAATGTGAATAACCGCGGGTGGAATGACCGAAGGGAATGGAACCTGCGGATAAGTCGATACACACTTTTATCGTCCCCGAAGGGGGCGAACAGGAGCAAAACCGGATGTGGTTCGCCCTCTTTGGGGACGCTTTTTCCCTCCCGTTGGTTGTCCGCAGGTTCCATGACCTTCGGTCATTCCACCAGCGGTTATTGAAAG